>Ga0075152_10000479_pt1 | contig 30252 bp, 21 predicted proteins | sample JI61114C2DNA_FD_70964 | JGI IMG/M metagenome (GOLD analysis project Ga0075152, IMG submission 70964) | Wastewater effluent complex algal communities from Wisconsin, to seasonally profile nutrient transformation and Carbon sequestration -... | ecosystem: Engineered > WWTP > Effluent > Algae...
GCGAAGACCTGCTCCATGACGAAGGCGTAGCCCGCGACCTCCTGCTCATCGCGGGTGACGAAGGACTTCGCCTCCAATCGACCGAGCAGCGCCTCGACCTCGCGGTCGCTGAGGCGCGAGCCCTCGATGCGGGTGGAGGAACCGATGCTCTCGATGGTGGCGACACGGCGGAGGCCTTGCAGCCGGTCCGGCGTGAGCGACTGCCAAGTGCGCCAGTGGCCCTTGAACTCGTCGATCTCACTGACGAGCCGGAGCATCTCGGCGGAGATGGGGATGGAATCGGGCAGAGGCGGAAGCATGGCGGAGTTTCGCCCTCAAAAGTCCATTTTCCAGTCCAATTCAGTCCATTTATGTCCAATTCGAGCCGTTTGTGGCCGATATGAGCCGATTCGGAGCGGGCGGAGGCAGCCGGGACGGCTGCACCGCATTGCTCGACCGGCGGCTAAGGCCGACTCCGTCCGGTGGTTTTCGATTGTTCGAGCAAAGCTTGAAGCTCCTTCACGATCTCGGGCTTCTTGGAGTAAAGATTCGTCGTCTCGCCGGGATCATGCGCGAGGTCGTAGAGTTGGGCGGGGGCTTCGGGATCGGTGTCGGGCAGGGCGAAGGGCTTGAGTTCGCCTTTGTCGTAGTTGTTTCCGCCGGAGCTGCGGTGGGCGATGTATTTCCAGTTGCCGCGACGAATCGAAAGGGTGCGCTGGCCTGCAAAGGCTTGGGTGAGCAGATAGGGCCGGATGGGAGCGGTGGCTGTAGCTTCGAAGGCGGGGAGCTGGTTGAAGCTGTCTTCGGCGGCATCGGGTAGCAACTCGGTGCCGGTGATCGCTGCCACGGTGGCCATGATGTCGGTGAGGCAGGCAAGTTGATTGCTGGTGGTGCCGGCTTTCACGCGGGCAGGCCAGTGCACGATGAACGGGACGCGGTGGCCGCCTTCCCAGGCATCGCGTTTCACACCGCGCCAGGGTTTTGTTCCGTCGTGGGCATGGTCGGCGCGCATGTGGACGACGGCGGTGGTTTCGGGACCGTTGTCGCTGCTGAGGATGACGAGGGTGTTGTCGGCGAGGCCGTGATGGTCGAGTTCGCGCATCAGTTCGCCGACGATGTGGTCGAACTCGGCGATGAAGTCGCCATGCGGTCCGGCCTGCGTTTTTCCGCGAAAGTCTTTTCCGGCGAAGGAAGGCAGATGCACGGCCTGCGTGGCATGGTAGAGGAAGAAGGGCTGCTTCGGCGAGGTGCGCGTGTGTTGCGCGATGAACTCGCGGCTCTTTTGCAGAAACAGCGTGTCCAACTCCTGCAAATCAAATCCCGGCGCGATGAGTCCTCCGCGGCAATCGTTCGCATACGGATGCTTTGGCAACGTGGAGCGGTCGAGCTGGCTCGTGGGAGGCATGGGGATGCGGTCGCCGTCGATGAAGGCGTAAAGCCAGTCAGTGGTGGGACAGCACGCGGTGCCGAAGAACTGGTCGAAGCCGTGATCGAGCGGTCCGCCTTCGATGCGACGAGAAAAGTCGATGCGTCGGATGGCTTCGAGGCCGCCTGCGTGGATCGGGTTGCCCTCCGCATCACGAAATGTGAGCCCGACATGCCATTTGCCGACGGCGGCAGTGGCGTAGCCTTGCTGCTTCAGCATCGCAGGCAGTGTGAGGCGACCTTTGGCGATCAACGACGGCCCGCCCGCGCCAGTGAAGACGGTGCCGCCATTCGGCACGCGAAACGCCATCTGTCCGGTCATGAGGCTGTAGCGCGACGGCGTGCAAACGGTGGCCGGACTGTGCGCATCGGTGAACCTCATGCCTCCGCTCGCGAGCCGATCTATGTTCGGTGTCGGCACTTTTGAGTAGGCGTTGTAGCAGCGCACATCGCCATAGCCGAGGTCATCGGCGAGGATGAGGAGGATGTTTGGCTGCGCCGCATGGAGCAGGGAGCATGGGGCAAGGAGCCAGAGAAGAGTGATGATGGAGAGGCTTCTCATGGAGTGCTTGAGTCGGATCGGATTTGGCTGACAGAAAAATGGGGGCAGAAAGAAGCTGAGATTTTTCTGCCTGGTTCAAGGCGCAGTCACCCGCAGGCGCACGAAGAGCTTCGTGGGGCCTGTGGGCAGGACATAAGAGATGACGCTGGCGTTGTTGATGTAGCTGCCGCCGGTGACTTCAGCCCAGGGATCGGATTGGCCGAGGTCGGTGGAGTCTTCGATGGCGTAGGTTAGGCCGCTGATGCCGGGGCGTTTGGTGAAGCTCACGGTGAGACCGGTGAAGGTGCCCGTGATGCTGTTTGGCACGGTGGGATCGTTGCCAGCGAGGGCGAACTCGAGGAGGTTGCTGATGCCGTCGTTGTCGAAGTCATCGCTGGGGCCGCGTTTGTCGAGAGGGAGTGCGCCATTCGCAAAGCTGAGCGTGGTCCAGTAGGTGAAACCGGCGGTGGACATGGCGGTGAGGTAGCCATTCGCATCGAGCGCGAAGTTTGCATAGCCGCTGGCGGTGATTTGCCCGAGCTGCGTGCTGGTGAGGCCGCTGCTGGTGGTGCCAAATCGCAGTGACGAGCCGGAGACGAAGGTGCCGGTGATGGTGAGCGTGCCGCCGGTCCAGTCCACCGCGCTGCTGTCGGCAAAGTCGAGCGTGGCGCCGCTGCCGAGCTGCACGGTGGCGGCGCTGGTGATGTCGAGACGGCCTGCGGTTTCGGCAAAGGTGCCGGTGGCGAGTGTGGCGTTGCCGATGAAGACCTCGGAGGCATCCGGCAGCACGCCGGCGGCTCCGAGGGTGAGCGTTCCCGCGGTGAGCGTCGTCGGGCCGATGTAGGTGTTGGCGAGCATGAGCACCGTCGTGCCGGTGCCTGTCTGTGTGAGGCCGCCATCGCCACTGACGGCGACTTTGAAGGGATTGGTGCCCTGGGTGACGGTGTCGCTGCGATTGACCGCGAGCGTGGCACCCGGCTCGACGGTGATGGCGGGCGTGTTGGACGAAACGCCGCCTGTGCTGCCACCATCGCCGATCATGAGCGTGCCGGAGTTGATGATCGTTTCGCCCCAGTAGCTGTTCTGCGCGGTGAAGGCGAGCGTTCCGGCTCCGGTTTTATTGAAGATGTTGGCCGTGCCGCTGCTGCCACCGGCGATCACGCCGCTCATTTTGGCATCAATCGCGGCGGAACCGTCCTCCACCTGGATGACGCGGAGGTTTCCCGCGAGGGAGATGGGCTGCTGCCAGTCGAGCGTGGCATCGGCGGAGTCATGGCTGAGGATGAGCACGCGTCCGGTGCCGATGAAATTCGTGGCGACCCAGTTGATGGAGGTAGCGCTGAACTTCACCGCGCGGGTCGCACCAAATGCAGCGAAGCCACCCGAGCCGAGCCACTGCACCTGATCCGTGCTGGTGCCGATGGTGCGGGCGGTGAGATCACCCGTGCCGAGGCCGAGCACGCCGCCACCGGTGAGTTCGAGATTCGCGGTCGTCAGCGCAGCGGCATTTTGCAGCCGCAGCACACCATCCGCCACGGTGACGCTGCCGGTGAAGGTGTTTGCATTCGAGAGCGAGAGCACGCCGGGGCCTGTCTTGGTGAAGCCGCCACCACCCGAGAGCACGCCGCTGAGCGTGGCATCCACGGCGGCGGCACCGTCCTCCACCTTCACGGTGCGTTTTTGTCCGGCAAAGCTGATGCCGTTTCGGAAATCGATCGTGTGCGTGGCGGTGGCATGACTGAGGATCAAACTATTGCCCGTGCCGATGATGGCCGAGTTCCATGAAAAGGCGCTCGTGCCGTTGTTCAGCCTCACCTGGCGATCCGCGCCGAACGCCGCAAAGCCTCCGCTGCCCGTCACCCAATCGAGCTGGCCTGCTCCGGTGCCGAGCTGGCGTGTGAAGTCGCCGGTGGCGAGGCCGAGCACGCCGCCTTCGAAAGCGAGCCCGCTTTCTCCAGCGCCCACTGCATTGTCGATTCCACCTGGGAGTCCGCTGGCATTGTCGAGGCGTAGCAGGCCGTCATTCAGCGTGGTGATGCCGGTGTAGGTGTTGGCAGAGGAAAACACCACGGTGCCCGCGCCCTCTTTTGTCAAACCTGCGGCACCGCTGATGCCGCCGGTGAAAGCCAGCGTGCCCGAGGCGGACTGCGTGAGCAAAAGAGCATCCACCAGCGAGACCGGCACGGAGAGCGTGTCATTGCCGCCGCTCGTTTTGCTCAGGCTCGCGGTGACGCCGGAGTTGTTAAAAGCGAGCGAGCCGCCACTGGAGGCAAGGGTGAAGGCGTGGGTGCTGTTCGCATCACCGAGGTCGAGCGAGCCGACCGTGTAGGCGCTGGCGAGCTGGATGGTCTGATCACCGCCGATGTCATTGTTCACCCTCACGCTCACACCGGCGGCATTCGGCACCGTGGCGGAGGCCCAGTTCCCCGTGGTGTTCCACTGATTCGTGCCGCTGGTGATGGAGGTCCAGGTGAAGCCACCAGGGACCACGCCGCTGATCGTGCCGGTGTATTGGCCGAGGCTCGCGTAATCGGTGTAGCCCGTGGTGAGCACATCCCCATTGCCGATGCCATCGACGGAAACGTAAAACACACCAGCCGTCACGGTGCGGGTCAGTGTGACCGGCTGTGTGCCGTTGTTGACGCCTGACACATCCGCCGATGTGGCGGTCTGGAGCACCGTGCCGCCGGAATCGTAGAGCTTCACCTCCAGCCGCAGGTTGGCTCCCACCGTGATGGGCTTGAGATTGATCACCAGCGAGCCGCTGACGGCATCGACGCGGAAAAAGTCGAGGTCCGTGCTCCGCTCGATCACGCCGCTGACGCTCGCGGAGCTGGAGTCGGCGCTCAGCTTCGTCGCCGTGGCCGTGGTGCTGCCGTGATCATCGGGGCGATACACCGCACCTTTCGAGAGCATCACGGCGAGATCATCCTGCGTGTTACTGGGGCTGGCAAACTCACCTTTGTCCCACTGTGTGATGGGCTTGCTGTAGCCCACGCCCATGATCGTGACCCAGTTCCCCTGGCCGGTGGTGGCACCGGTCACGCCCTCGATCCCGTCATGCGCCAGGCCCAGCGTGTGCCCCACTTCATGACTCGACGCCTCAGCCACGTTCTTCGCGCCAAAGCCCGTGCCACCCACGGGGAAAACCCAGCAGGGCACATCCTGACTTGACGAAAACGTGCTGCCCAAAGCCACGCCACCCACATTCGCACCATACCAGGTGCTGCCACTGCCACCGATGACGCAGCGCATGCCAAACTGCGCATCGCTGGAGTTGCTTTTTCTCAGCGCTTCGGTGCCTGGATCCTCGGTGGTCACATCGATGTCAAACATCGCAAAGTCCTCCGCTACACGCTGCCAGATCTCGATGATGCGGAGGCGTTCATCGTCCTCGAAGATGGCGGCGTTGTTGCCACTGATGTTGTAGGCTGGCGATGCCGCGCCGTCCTTCCAGAAGCCGGGTGTCGTGTCCGTGTGACCGTCGAAGTCGAGGTAGATCACGCGATTCGCCCCCGGCCGGCTGTGCAGCAGAAACGCCTGCGAGGGATCATACGGCCCAGGATCAGTCGGCCCGATGCTCGCAGTCTCCACGGCTGCTTCCGTTGCCTGAGGCTGACCTCCGTGCGCGCAGTTCAGTCCGCAGGCATAAAAAAGCTCGCCACTGCGAGTCACACGCAGCTCAGGATCAGCGCGGAAGTGCGCTTCGAGCTTCTCTGGCGTCCAACCATAAAAAGCCGCCACCTCCGGCAGCCGCTCTCCCAGCGCTGCAATCGCCGCCATGCCCTGCATTTCGCCCAGCAGCCGAATCTCCGCAGGAAAGCCGGGCTCCAGCGCCGCTTGTTCGAGGCCGACGATCCGGGAGCCAAGCTGTGCAGGCTGAGTAGAGGACCCTGCCACGGTTCTCTTCGTTTCGGCACTCTGGGAGCCTTCTTGTGGCTCACGCGGCGCTAAGAATGCCATGACCAACGCCAAGCACAGCAATCCCGCGAACAAGCCTCCAAGCACCGATGCTTTTCGAGACTGGGCATCATGGCGAATGGGAGAGACAGGTTTCATGGAGACGCAGTAGCGCAGGATTCTAAAGGCAGCAGACGATGCCTTTGATCAATCCGGCACCGTCATCGCCCACGAAGCCATTCTGCCGCATCCACCACGCCCCGTCTTGGCGCGATTGACCGCCCGGAGCAGTCAATCAGGCACAGCCTCCTCACCGCCGCAGCGCATTGATGAGTTCATCCACCTTGTTGATGAGGTCCTGCATCTGACTCTGGTTGTAGCTGCCATCGGCACCTTGGCCGAATGGGTTCACGCCGTTGCTGTTGGCGCTCGATTGGGCCAAAGCGTTCGCGATGGCGTTGTTGAGGTCGTTGATCGTCGCTCGCTGCTGGATGTCGGCATTGAGCGAGGTGAGTTGCGAGCGCATCTCCGCGCTGGAGGCAGGCGAGTTGTTCGCGGGTTTGGTGGGATCGAAGGGCATGGCGTGTTCTGTTCTTGGTTCATGGTTCCTTGTTCATGGTTGATTCTGGCTCGGTGGCTGTCCTGAACGAAGAACAAAGAACACCGAACCAAGAACCAAGCCGCAGGCATTACGGACTCACCGTCACCTTCACCACATCGGTCCAGTCGCCGTTCGGGGTGCCTTTGTCCCAGAAGCGCATGCGGTATTCGCGGACTTCGGGGGTGCCAGCGACAAGCAGCGGGCGTTCGTCGATGTAGGGGCTTTCGGTGTCGATGGCGAGGAACTCCCAGGCTCCTGTGCCGCGACGACCTTCGATATACACGCCCATGTGGTTGTATTTGTAGAAGGTGAGCTTCACGCATTGGCAGCCTGAGCCTTGCAGCATCTCGGTGATGAACTTCGGCACGGTTTTCTCCGTCGCTTCGGAGCCGACGATGCCGAGGTCGGTGGCGATGGCCTCCGTCATGGCGGAGGAAAGCTTCATCTTCGCAATGAGGGCGAAGATGCGGTTCAGCGTGCCGGGGATCGCGGCGGTGACGCCTGCGGGCAGAGCGGGTGCGGTAAAGGTGGGAAGCACCATCGCCACGGTGCCTGCGCCAGTGAGCACGTCATCGACAGCATCGGTGGTGCTGGGGGAGAAGTTGCGCACGGCGCTGAGCCAGGTGCCGAGCACGTAGTTGGCGTATTTCGCGTCATTCACGCTGGCGGTGATGTCGCCCGCGATCACGCCGAGGGTGGGGCCGTGAATCGGGAGTTTCACGGCGTAGTTGTCGAGCCAGTTCACTTGGTCGCCGATGCGGCTTGGGTAGTAGTTGGTGCGTTTCATTTTGGTGCGGTTGTTGAGTTTGGTTTGAGGTGAAAAGTAGTCGGACGGCTGGTCCCAGAAGGAGCTGTCCCAGGTGGCTTGGTCCCAGTTCATGGCTTCTCGGTGGCGGGATGAATGGTGGTCTCCTCGGGGTGCCCACTCGCAGCGGCGGGGTGCTCACTGGCACAGTCGGGGTGCGCCATGCTTGCGGCGGGGTCTTCCATGAATGCGCCGGGGTGTTCCCTCCGGGAAATGGGGAACCGCCCCGAGCGGCGGATGGACCACCCCGCGCCGGAGATGGAGCACCCCGGTTGGCGGACCTGCGTCCATGAGCGGGCCGTGGAGCACCCCGCGCCGCTCATGGGCCACCCCGGACGGCGGAATAGCCACCCCGAGCCGTTCATGGAGCACCCCGGACGAAATGGGGCGGCGGTTTTCCGGTGGAAAAGCGCCATTCCGGGCCGGAAAGCGGTCCCTGGAGGGAAAATGGGGCGATTGGGGCAGGAAAACGGGTTCATCGCGGGCGTCGGGTGGAATGGCCGTGATTGGAGCACAGACTCCGCGAGGGCGGTTAGTCCGACATTCAGGACGGCCCAAAGTAGTCATGAGCTTTAGCTCGTGAAGGTGCCTCAGGCCGTGACGCCACCTTCTCGCGTGCGATGTCCGTGCGGGCTAAAGCCGCAGCCACTTTACTCATCCTCAATCCCACCAAAGAACTTCTCCAGCGTCACGCCGAGGCCCCAGGCCAGCCGTGCCAGCACATGGACACCGGGAATCGTTTCACCACCTTCCACACGGCTGATGGTATCCCGCGAGACACCGCATTTCAGCCACAGGGCATACATACTCAGGCCGATGGCCTCCCGGAGTTCCTGATGCCGACGTGGCAACCGCTCGCGGATGCGCTCGGCGTAGTCATGAGCTTGGTGGTTGTCCGGCGCATTTGGCATGAGCAGGCCTCACCATGATAAGTGTCACTCCTTGGCCGCCGTGGGCAGTTCCATCGCGATGCGGAAGCCGACGCTGTGATAGCCGCCGCTGCGTTTGCGGCCTTCGCCGGTGCAGAGGCTCTGGCCGCTGCGGCCGGTGGAATACCAGCTTCCGCCGCGCACGTCGTTCACTTCCTGGCCGCGCTCGGCACCGTTGGTGGCTACGATGACGCTGCTCGTCCATTCATAAGCATTGCCGGCCATGTCGTGGCAGCCGTAGTGGCTCGCGCCGGTGGGGAAGGTGCCCACGGGCGTGGTGAAGCCGCCGTTATCGACGAGGTCGCGGTAGATCTGCGTGTTCACAAAGCCGGTGTTCGTGTCGTGGTCGATCCATGCATCCACGCCGCCGTCCGCTGTCACGGCGAAGACTTTGCCGTTGCCGGTCATGATGTCTTCCACGCGGCCTTCTTTGCCTGCCTGGCTGGATTTATCGACGTAGCTCGTGAGGGTCTTCGCCTCCTTGTCGAGCATGTAGGCGGCACACACGGCGTTGTAGTTGAAGTGTGCCTTGAGCTTGCCGCCGCGGTAGCTGCTGTCCTTGTCATTGCCCCAGGGATAAAGCGTGCCTTTTGGGCCGCGTGCAGCCTTCTCCCACTGCTCGGCGCTCGGCACCACGATCTTCCAGCCGGTCTTCTCGCTGATCCACGCGCAGTAAGCCTCTGCGTCATCGAGTGAAACGAAAAGCACGGGATGGTTGGCCTTGTCCTTCGGATACTCGCCGTCCTTCCAGTAGCGCGGCGCGCCGCGATAGCGCGTGGCGTCGATGAAGGCCTTGTATTCGGCATTCGTGACCTCAAACCGCGCGATGGCAAAGCCGGGCAGATCCCGCGCCTCGCCCTCGCCAAAGGTGAACTTGCCCGCTGGCACATAAACCATGCCTGCGGGGATCTTCACCGTTTTGGAGCCATCACGAATGTCCACCGTGGTCTTGTCGATGGGCGATGGGATGGTGATGCCGTTGCCGGATTTGATGGGGAACTTTTCAGCGGCGTGAAGCGAGAGAGAAAACAGCGTGAGGATGAGGATGGGTTTCATGGGATGATTTCGATGCGGATGAAGAGCTTGGTTTGACCTGAGAGCACGACGCCGACGCTCTCTGTGCCGGTGCTCGTGGCGAGAATGCTGGGCGCAAGAGCGGTCCAGGTGGCGAGATCGCTGCTGGTGCTCACGCGGTAGAGTTTTCCGGCGATGGCGGGCCAGGTGAGGTCAAACTGGCTGGCGCTGCTGCGGACTGCGCTGGCGATTTTCAGCGCTGAGCTTGGGGATGAGGGATTCGAGCCTGCGAGATACTCAGCGAGGTTGCTCTGACCATCGCCGTCCGCATCAGCATTCGGGTCGGTGAGCGAGTAGCTGCTCTCCCAAGCATCAGGAAGGCCGTCTTCGTCGGCATCGACGAGTGCGGCACTCACGGTGATGGCGCTAGATGTCCCGCTGTGGCTTGTTCCGTCGTTCGCGGTGATGACGACACCATTGCCTGCGCTCAACAGCGTTAGGTTGCCGATGAACTCGCCATTCGTGAAGGTGATCGTGCCCGGCGAGACGCTGATGGGCGTGCTGAAGGTCCATGGCACGGTGAGGCCGGGATTCGTCGTGTTAAAGGTGGTAGCGTTAGTGTTGTCGGCGTTGTGTTTCCACAGCCAGTCGCTCGGCGTGTTGGTATCGGCGCTGCCTTGCCGCTGCCAGCTATCGAATGTCGTCGCGGTGACACGAGTGCCGCTGACGATGGGCGTTCCGGTCCATCCGCAGTTTGCGGCGGTGAGAGTGGTGCCGTTGATGGTGACGTTGAAGCTGGCGAAGTTCGTCGCATCCCAGTTGAAGATGAAAAAGTCACGCAGCGTGTTCGTGCTGTCGAAAAGAGCGACCCAGCCACGGCTTGCGCCCGGTGTGTTCGCCCACGCGATGCTGCTGCCAAACTGCCCTGTGCCGGTGCCTTCGGTGACGTTCACGAGTCCACCCGCCGCGACGCTCGATGGAAGCGCAAACTGCGTGGCATTCACCGTGTTGAGATTCGCGAGCGTGCCATTGCCGCTACCCGCACCAGCATCGCCGATGCGCACATACCAGCCCGTGGTGTTCACAGCCGCATCGGACATATTTTGCAGCTCAAACTGATCCACCGTCTCATCCGTGACCTCGGTGATGACGATGGGCGAGGTGCCCGCGCCGCCACTGCTGGCTGCGGTGAGCGACACGCTGCCATTGAAGCTCGGGAAGAGCGCGTTTGCTTGGTCGCGTGCGGTGATTTTCACCGCAAAGGCATTGCCCGCGTTGGCCGTCGTCGGTGTGTAATCGAAAGTGAAGTGATGCAGCGGCGCGGCGGTGACGGTGAGGGTGAAAGACTTCGTGGCAGTCGCGCTGGCACCATCGGTGACTTGAGCGGTGAAGTTGAAGGTGCCGTTGGCACTCGCCGTGCCGCTCAAAACCCCCGCTGTGCTCAATGTGATGCCATTTGGCAAAGAACCGCTGCTCACGCTCCAGGTGTAGCCACTGCCGCTTCCACCCGTGGCGCTCAATGTTTGTGAATAGGCCACGCCATTCACCGCGCCGGGCAGCGGCGAGGTGGTGTTCACGCTCAGCTGCGTGGCCGCCGCCGGGATCATCACGAGACGCAGGCCGATGGTGTTGAACTTGCCTGTCGAGCTGCGGCCCTCGCCGATGCCGACGAGCTTGCAGCTTCCGCTCGTGGCATACCAGGAGCCGCCGCGCACATCGTTCACGACTTGACCCGTCTCAGCTCCGTTCGTGGCGGTGATGAGCGTGTTGCACCACTCCCAGACATTGCCGCTCACGTCGTAGCAGCCATAGCCATTCGTGACGTAGCTGCCCACCGGCGCTGTATTGCCGCCCGTGGTGCCGAGCTGGGTGAAGAGGCTCGTGTAGATGAAGCCCGTCCACGTCGTGTGCTGCACCTAGCCGCTCACGCTGCCGCTGGCGCTGATGGATAACACCGTGCCCGTCGTGTCCGGCGGCGGATTCGCGTAGCCCGTGATGCCTGCGACGGTGGTGGTGGTGCCAAACCAGGACGAGTTGGCATTGTCATACGTCACCTCCATCGTCGGAAAGTTGTAGAGGTAGTAGGCTGCGGTGACGCCGTTGTAGCTGAAGTTCGTCGTTAGCACGCCAGTGGTGGCATTATAGCTCAGGCCCGTCGTGTTCCCCGTGGGGTAAAGATACCCGTTCGGCCCACGCGCTGCCTTTTCCCACTGATCGGACGTGGGCACCGTCACATTCCAACCCGTGGCCGCGCTGATCCACGCGCAGTATTGCAGCGCCTCGACGAGCGAGATGTAGAGCACGGGATGGTTTGCCTTGCCTGCCGGATACGTGTCGCCGCTCCAGTGCGAGGGATAGGTCGTGCGCCCGGTGGCATTCAGCCAGGTCTTCCACTCCTCGTTCGTGACCTCAAAACGCCCGATGCAGTAACCATCTGTGTAGCGTGTCTCCTGCGTGGCCCCGGTGCTCCAGGTGAAATTGCCAGCCGGGATGTAAACCATGCCCTGCGGCACATTCACGTTCCCCACCGCATAAGTCGCCGTCGAGGTCGGGTGCGGAATCGCCGTGCCATTTGCAGCCGTCGTCTGCGCATGAGCGGTGGCGGTAGCAAAGACGAAGAGGATGGCGAAACGGAGCTTCATGCGCCTCACCTCACTCCATCTGGATGAACGGAAGATGAATCGCGGGGCGGAAAATGCACGAGCTGCGTGGACAAGGGCGTTTCCCGTGTGATAGAAACATCCCAACCGTGCCTTCCCTCACCCCAGAACAAGCTGCCGAACACCTCCAGGGCATCCATTTTGCCCCGGAGCACATCGCCAGCGATGTGCGCCTCTGGGATGGCGGGCTCACCATCCCGAAACTCGCTTATTGCCGGACGCCGCATGATGTCCGCAGTGCCGGGATTGCGGTGATCACCGTGCCCCTCGGCAGCAGTGGCCAGCAGACCGTTGGAAACATGAAGGCTTCCGGCGCTCCATTCGTAATCACGCTTGGCGGAAGAAACGATTGGGAAGTCTGGCGTCAGTCTTTTTCATCCACCCCGCGAATGATCGGCTCGGGCGAGACGCGCAAGCTCGGAGGCTTCCTGCGTGAATACCGCTCCATCCTCAATCCGGATGCCATCTACCGCGCCAAGCTGTGGGGGCGAGTTGAGGCTAAAGAGCAACAGCCGGAGATGCTCGACCTCAGTTACCTGCCTCTGGTGGAGCGCGGTCTTGGTGAAAAGGTGGCTGCACTGCTCGAAGAGTGCTTCGAGCATTTGCTGAGCGAGTTGGGCTGGAGCTACGGCAAGAAAGAAGGCGAGGGCATGTCGCCACGGCAGGCGAAGTGGCTCGTCCAGGCCCCCTTCTGGCTGCTCGCGGCCAAGATTCTTCGCGATAAACAGGTACAGTCGTTCAAGAATATCGAGCTGACAGACTTCAGCAGCACCTTTGGCAAGCTCGCGAAGCACTATCAGTCACGCAAATCGGAGCCGTCGCCTGTCACCGTCGCCAAATATCAGGAGAAGGCACTCACGGAGGTAGCTGAACGCATTGGCCGGTTTCACTCGCTGCAATTGATGAGCACCGAGGCGCTGGGGCACATCTACGAAAGCTCGATCATCAACAAAGAAACCCGCAAGCGCTGGGGCACGCACTCCACACCAGTGTGGCTGATCGACTACATGCTCGCTCGGCTCCGCCCGCTCATCGCGGACATGCACTGGACAAAGCGCCGCGTCTTCGAGCCGGCTGTCGGGCATGGTGGCTTCCTTGTCGCCGGACTCCGCGTCCTCGATGAACTGATGCCCGCGTCGGAGCGGCCCAATCGAAAGACGTATCTCCGCGACCGTCTCTCCGGTGTGGACATCGACGATTTTTCGCAGGAAGTCGCGCGTCTGTCGCTGACCCTCGCGGACGTGCCAAACGCGAATGGCTGGGACCTTGACTGCCTCGACATGTATGAGGGTGATGAACTCGAATCCCGCATCAGCCAGGCGGACATCGTGCTAGCGAATCCGCCGTTTGAGCCATTTGATGCATCGAAACGTCCCGTCGGGGCATTGGTGAATAAAGCAGCGGAGGTCTTCAGGCAGACACTCATCCATCTTCCTCCTGGTGGTGTTTTTGGATTCGTGCTGCCTGAAACTTTTCTCAGCAGCGAAGAAGGTATCGAAACGCGCAAACGAATGCTCACCAGCTTCGATGTGCATGAGATTACGGTCTTTGCCGATAAGGTTTTTGAGTTCGGACGGCCTGAAACGGCCGTCATTATAGGCCAAAAGCGGATCACCCGCAGTCAGTTCGGCAGCATTCGCTTCCAGCGCGTGCGCGAAAAGCAGGTCGTAGCGTTCAAACAGTCGTATGAGCCTTCGACGAGCACCGATGTTCTCCAGTCAGAACTCGCCTCGACCAGTGAAGCTGATTGTAATGTCCCGACATTGCCCGAACTTTGGTTTTATTTGAAGGGATGTCCGAAACTCATGGACCTCGCGCATGTAGGCCAAGGGTTCATTCACAAGGGTAAAGATGATCCTACGATCCCCTCAGGGGCTATTCGCTTCTCGCACAAACCCATCAAAGGCGGCGTTTCCGGCTTTCTAGGTTGGCGCGAAACACAAATGACACACCTGTTGCCCGACCCGGCGTGGGTGAATCTGACAAAATCAGTGATTCGCCGACCTGTTAGCGGCACGGAGTCTGGATTGCCACAGGTGCTTTTGAACTACTCACCAGTCAGTCGAGGTGAATGGAGGTTAAAGGCATTGCTAGATCAGTCAGGCCACCCAGTAACGAGTTGCTTTTCGGTTGTAAGACCCACGAAGAAGGCACTCTCCGTTTTGGCTCTCTGGGGAATTCTCAACTCCCCGATTGCGAACGCTTACGCATTCAGTGTGTGCTCAAAACGACATGTGAAAGCTGGAGAGATGCGCGAAATGCCTCTGCCTCAAGAAATAGGGCAAGCAGACGTTAGCGAACTCGAAAGCGCGGTTAGCGCCTATCACGATGCCGTGCATCAGCTTGATAAGCAGAAAGCAGCCGGGGCACTTCTTCCTGAAGACGACCTTCTCCGCCCACTATCGCCAGATGTCCAAACCCAGGAGGAAGCGGAAGAGCACTTGATGCACCTCCACTGGCGCGTCGATGCCGAGGTGTTGAAGCTCTACGGCCTCCCAGCCGAACTGGAGCGGCAATTGCTCGATCTCTTCACAGGTGTCGAACGTCGTGGAGTGCCCTTCAAGCAGACAGAGTATTTCCCCGCTCACTTCACTGACTTGCAGCGTTTGGACGATTTGCTCGCGATCACCGCTGATTGGGAGAAGACCTCCGCCCGTAAAACTGAGCTGATCGAGAAGAAGATTCGTCGCGAAGCATCCGATGCCGAACTCGGTGAACTGGCGCGCTTGAAAAAACTCACTGAGGCTCGTGGCGAACTCTTCGCTCCTCTGCCGCTGCCACAACTTGAGGCCATGAAGGCCCGTTTGAAATCCAAAGGACAGTGGGAGGGCGAATCATGACCGTCTCGCCTTTCCGCTACCCATCCAGCACTCATGTCCGGCGGCATGGCCCGGCGGGACACTCGAATTACCAGCAGTTTCGGCCGTGGCTACGCGATGAGTTCTGCTTCCGCTGCGTCTATTGCCTGCGGCGAGAAGTGTGGGCGTTTCAAGACAGCGACTTCGAGCTGGATCACGACGTGGCACGCAGCCTCGCGCCCGAGCTTTGTCGTGATTACACCAACCTCGTTTATGCCTGCCACAACTGTAACAAGCGCAAAGGCAGCAAACGCCTGCCTTCCGTCAGCGACGTGGCCTACGGCGCGTGCATGGAGGTGGCCACGAGCGGCACGAGCACTGGCGAGATTCACGCGCTCAACGACGATGGTGTGCGCTTGATCGATGAACTCTCGCTGGATGGCGAGAAGATCACTGCGACACGTCGGCGCTACATCGAGATGATTCGCTCTCTGGAGAAGAACGATCGTCCTCTCTTCCTCGTCTGGATGGGTTTCCCTGAAGACCTACCGGACCTGCTTGGTGTCCACCCACAGCCAGCCTCGAACTCACTGCCTGCAGGCATCCTTCAATCGTGGTTCACGAAGAAGATGCGCGGTGAGCTTCCTGAAATCTTCGAGTAGCCGGATACACTGGAATTGAGCCGTGATGGTGGCGCATTCATTTTCCATTCATCTTCACGCATCATCCTTCCTTCATGCGGCTGCTCATCATCGAAGACGAACCCGACCTGCTGAACGGCCTCACGAGGGCGCTTCGGCGGGCGGGTTATTCCGTGGATGCGAGCGAGGATGGCGAGGACGGGCTCTTCAAGGCGCTGGAGATCGACTACGACGCCATCGTGCTCGATGTGATGCTGCCGCGTCTGGATGGCTGGGACGTGCTGGCAAAGTTGCGCGAGAAGAAAAGCACGCCCGTGATGATGCTTACCGCACGAGACGCGACGAAGGACCGCGTGCGTGGCTTTGACACGGGGGCGGATGATTACCTCGTGAAGCCTTTTGAGCTAGATGAGCTGCTAGCGAGGCTACGGGCGCTCATTCGGCGGAGCGCCGGTAAAGCCGCGCCCGCGCTGATGATCGGCGAGGTGAAGATCGACACCACAGGCCGCACCGTCACGCTTTCAGGCAAAGAGGTGACGCTGACCTCGCGCGAGTATGACGTGCTGGAGTATCTGGCGCTGCATCGCGGGAAGCTCGTCACGCGCACCACCCTCTACGAGCATCTCTATGATGAAAGCGGTGACACGCTCTCAAACATGATGGACGTGCTCATCTACAACCTGCGCACTAAGCTGGGGCGTGACTTCATCACCACACGCCGGGGACACGGCTACTGCATTCCATGATCTTTACTCGTTCCATTCGTTGGCGGCTTCAGGCATGGCATGCGCTGCTGCTCACCGCCGTCATCGCGGGCTTTGGCATCACCGCGCATCGGCTCGTTACCATCCAGAAACTGCGGGAGGTGGATCAAGAGTTGCAAGCTCATGTGGCCCAGCTCGGCATCGCCGTGCCACCGCCGCAGACACGCGATACGCTCGGCAAACCTCCGCCACGTCCCGGAGCCAGCATGGCGGAACAAATCATCGCCACGGGAGCCTGGTTCATCGTGTGGAATGCGGATGGCAGCGAGCAGACACGTTCACCGAATGCGCCTGTCACGATGAAGTCTCCTCCTGCCAAAGCAGGCGAGTTCACCCAAGGCGATGACCGGCAGGTCGTGCATTTCACGGGTGGTGGACGCTGCTTTCTCGTTGGTCGCCGTGTCTCGGCTGAACTGGCCGCTCTTCGGCAACTCGCATGGTATTTGATCTTGGCTGGCGGTGGTGTGCTGGCACTCGGCCTCATCGGTGGCGGATGGATGGCCGCCCGCGCCATCCAACCCATCGCCGTCATCAGCGAGACGGCGGAAAAGATCGCCACGGGTGATCTCTCGCAGCGCATTCCACCCGTGTCCGACGACGAACTCGGCAAACTCGCTGCCGTGCTGAACTCCACGTTCTCGCGCCTGGATGCCGCCTTCACGCAACAGGCCCGCTTCACCGCCGACGCCGCGCATGAACTGCGCACACCCGTTTCCGCCGTGCTAATGCACGCTCAAAACGGCCTCGCCTCCGATCACCTCACCGAGGAGCAGCGCGAGGCCTTCGATGCCTGCCAGCGAGCCTCGCAACGCATGAAACGCCTCATTGATTCGCTGCTGGAGCTCTCCCGCCTCGATGCTGGTCAGGAGCGCATGAAACACGAGCCGCTCGACCTCGCGCACATCGCCAGCGATGCCATCGACCTCGTGCAAACCCTCGCCGACGCCCGCAGCATCACGCTCGATCTTCACCTCGACCCCGCGCCTTGCCACGGCGATGCCCAGCGCCTCGGCCAGGTCGTCATCAACCTCCTCAGCAACGCCATAGAGCACACCCGCGGCCGCATCCGCATCGAAACCAGCCGCGAAAACGGCCACAGCCACCTCCGCGTCATCGACAACGGCCCTGGCATCTCCCCCGAGTATCTCCCCCACCTCTTCGACCGCTTCTACCGCGCCGACGAATCCCGCCACGGCACCCAGCACAACGGCCTCGGCCTCGCCATCAGCAAAGCAATCGTGGAAGCGCATGGCGGGACCATCACAGTCGATGCCCAAGTTGGCAAAGGCAGCACCTTCACGGTGCGATTGCCTGCGGAATCATAGACGGCTGCTATTGGCGGATTTGGCCTTTTCGAGGCGCGCTTGGAGTTCCTTCACGATCTCCGGATTCTCAGGGGAGAGATTCGTCGTCTCGCCGGGGTCTTGAGTGAGGTCGTAGAGTCCGGGGCGCTTGGGGGCGTTGGCGTTTTTCTTTTTGCCGCCATACCAGCCGTCGGCGACGGCGAGGTCGGGGATGTATTTCCATCGGGTGTCGCGGATGGCGAGGTCGCCGTTGCCACTCATGAGGATGAGGTGGTCGCGCTTGGGCGCGGCTTTTTCGCCGAGCATGGCGGGGAGGAGATCGAAGCTGTCGGGCAACGCGTCCTGCGGCACGGTGACGCCTGCAGCGGCGCAGAGGGTGGCGGGCACGTCGAGGGTGGAGGCGATGTCCTCCGACACGCCGGGCTGGATGCGGGCGGGCCAGCGGACGATGAAGGGCACGCGGTGACCGCCTTCCCAGAGCTGCGATTTTTTGCCGCGATAGGGGCCGGTGGGGCGGTGGCCTTTTTCGTCGTTCACATAAGCGCCGTTATCGCTGCTGTAGATGATGAGCGTGTCTTTGGCGAGGCTGAGGCGGTCGAGCGTCTGGAGCAGCTCGCCGATGGAGGCGTCCAGCTCTTGCAGCATGTCGGCACGCGGGCTGAGGCCGCTGGTGCCGGCGAAGCGCGGGCCGGGAATGGCGGGCGCGTGGACATTGTGAGGGGCGTAGAGCAGGAAGAAGGGCTGCTCCTTATTGCGCTCGATGAACTGCACGCACTCGCGGGTCAGCGTGTCGGAGATTTCGGTGTCCTTCCACCACGCGGCCTTGCCACCTTTGCCCCAGCCGATGCGGCTGCGTCCGGCAGCCCAGGCGGTGAGGCCCTGGCTCTCGGCCTGCGCCTTGTCGTAGCTGAGGCGGATGGGATCGGCGGGATCGAGTCCCTGCACTCGGTGATCGCGCACGAATACGGTCGGGAAGCGGTCGTTGGTGGCGGGGATGCCGAAGAACTCGTGAAAGCCGACCTCGAGCGGGCCGGGGCGCAGCTCTTGGTTATAATCCGGCGCGGTGGTCATGCGGGTGGGGATGAGCAGCGGCGAGTCGCCATTCGAGACGCCTTTGTTCAAACCCGCGCCGCTCTGCCGCCACGAATACTGCCCGGTGAGCATGGAATAACGCGTAGGCGTGCAAACCGCGGCGGAGGCGTGACCTTGGACGAAGCGCTGCCCCTCGCGTGCGAGGCGATCAATGTGCGGCGTCTTCACCTGCGTGCCGCCGTAGCAGCCCGCATCGCTCCAGCCCACGTCATCGGCGAGGATGACGAGGATGTTTGGTTTAGACGAAGGCGCTTCGGCCGCATCAGCGGCTGCCACCGCCATCGAGATGGTGACAAAAAAGAGCGAGATGGCGATGGTCTTCATGATGAGGATGAGCAGTGATCTGCGAGGTTCAGCGATAGAAAGAGACGGGGCGCGGCTGGATGCCGAGTTTGTCGTAGTTGAAGCCGCTTTCGCGGGGCTGGTAGTCGCCGATGATTTCCACGCTGCGCGTGGCGGTGATGGCGGACTCCATGCTCAGGCACCAATACGCGGCATTGATGATGAGGCGGCGCAGGCCCGCGCTCTGGAGATCGTGACCGCTGCCCATGGTGGAGTGAAAAACGCGCGCGCTTTGGCCGCTGCTGGTCCGCCATGTTTTGATCCAGGCGACGGGCAGCGGCTCCAGTTTCGGATTCGGCGGATCATCGTGCTGGCGGCCCATGAGCGGCTGGCCCCACACGAGCGCGGTGCAGTCGGCGGGCAGGCTCGCGCCCTCTTTGTAGGTGCGATAGATATCCGAGTTCCCCCAGATGTCGCTGACGCCGCTGAGGATGGGATGAGTCTTCTGCTCTTCGACGATGATGCCGCGTGTGGAGTCGGCATGCCAGCGGCCATGATGGCCCATGAAGGCTCCGCCGAGCACGTCCTCACCCCAGCGCACTTGCTTGTCGGCAATCTTGTAGGGTAGCGGGCCGCGAAAGCCGTGATTGGCCGTGCGCAGGGCAATGAAGGGCTTCCCAGAGTCCACATACTTCACGATCTGCTCCTGCTCGGTTTTTGGCAGTGTCAGCAGCCGGGTGAAAAAGATGACGAGGTCGGCGGAGGCGAGGTGTTCGAGTCCGGGGATGTGATGCGGCTTGAACTCGCTCTCTTTTCCTTTCTCGGGATAAACCGGCATCGTGGGGTCCACCTCGCCCTTCTCATTCACGCCAAAAAGAACGGTGCAATCGAAGCCATGATGCGTGCTCAGGATCTTCGCCAGCATGGGCATGGACTGCTCGCTGCGATACTCCTGCTCCGCCGCGATGAGCACGATGTGCCTGCCCTTGCCCGGCCCTTCGCCACCTGGATAAGTGAGCCACAGCGCGCTCTCCGGCACGGGATGTGCGAGCGCACTGGCGCAAACAAAAAGGGCGGTCAGATGGCGGAGCATGAGGGTTAATCGCGCGGGATTTCATTCACCGTGTAGTAGGCCTTCCGGTGCAGCAGCGGCTCGTTTTGCTCCGAGGTGATTTTGCCAAAGTCGAAATCGTGGATGTGATCCTCGGTGATTTTTTCGAGACGCAGATGCACGCTGAGGCCATCAGCGGCGGGCGTGGCACTCAGGATGCGCGGGCTGGTGTGATCGACCTCCGGGCTGCCATAGGCGGCGTGGTAAATGTGCGTGTAGGTGATGAGCGCATAGTTCTCGGTTTCCGCAGCGACTTTGGCATCCACGGGCTTGGTGAAGGTGATGAGAAAACCGTCTTTGCGAATGTTGATCTCCTTCACTTCAAAAGGCGTGACGCCGCTCCAATCGAGGCGTTGCAGCGCAAAGGGCTCCGCGCCGCGCACGGGCCACTGACGGCTGGTGGTGAAGCCGCCCGCGATGAGCTGGCCGCGTGGTGAAAACTCCACGTTCATGATGCCGGTGGCGAGTCCTTCACGAAATGGATAGCACGCGCCCTGCCACACGCCGTTCACCTGCTCCGTCGTGGCGCGCAGGATGATGCTCTGCGTGTAGTCGCCGAGGAAAATCTGGCCGTCGAAGGGGCCGAATTTTCCGCCCGTCTGAGCAAGACGGAAGCCGGAGATGCTGCGGCCCATTTTGATATATGGAAACCGGATGGCAGGCGGCAAGAGTTCCGGCACACGGCGCTTCTCCACAGCCATGCGCGAGTCGCTGTTCGGCTTCACCGGCTCTTTCTTGCCGGGCGTGAAAGCATACCAGTTGTAGCTCGCGGGATGGCCGAGAAATGCGCCTTCCTTGAGATGCTTCAGCGAGCAGCAGCCATTCCACGGCCCCTGACTCTCGATGGCAAACATCACACCCTGTGCATTCGCTCCAACCCCACCGGGACTGCGCAATCCGCTGCACACGGGGATCATCTTCCCATCGCGCGCGACCTTCACCGCCCAACCGCGAAAGAGATTGTGCGATTCATACGAGCCGCTGAGCCCGAGCGCGATCCACAGGCTGCCTTCCGCATCCGGCTTCGACGCAAAGGCGAACTCATGCTGCTCAGCATATCCCCAATCGCTGTTGATCGTGTCGTAGCGGTCCGCCACCTCATCGCCATCAGTGTCGCTGATACGCGTGACCTCGCCCCACGTCGTGGCGAGCATCGCGCCATCACGCCAGGCGAGCGAAAAGACCTCATCCTGCCCCGTGGCGAACAAATGAAACTGCGGCTGAGGCGGCGATTCAGTCACGCCTTTGATGAAGTAGATGTCGCCGCGCCGCGTGCCCACCGCGAGACGACCATCAGGCAGAAACTCCAAGCCACCCGGACGCATCGGCACGCCTGGCAGGATGGGGATGTTGGTGATGGGGTAATACTTCGCCTCCTCAGCCGCAGTGCCCCACATCTCGCCGAGGTCTTCCTCAGCGTGAAGCGGGCACGCGATGAGCGTGGCGAGCAGAAGGATGGTTCGGAAGTTCACCATGAGTATTCGAGGACGAGCTTCGTTTCGCCTGCGGGCAGCGTGAGCGGGACTAGCAGTTCGGCGGAGCTTCCTTCGCGAATCGTCGCAGCGGCCTCGGAGAGCAGGCGGAGGCGGAGTTTGCCGATCTTGAATTCGCGTTCGGTGATCTTCTCCACGCCCTCACCCGCTGCGGCTCGGAAATGAAACGCGGGCTGAGCGGCAGGTGCTTTGAAAAGCAGGGTGCGACGGAAGGTTCGGCCCTTCACGTCCTCGAAGAAGTCCTCCACCGCGATGTCACCATACGAGTAGCGGAAGGTCGGGCGGCGCTTCGCGTCCAGCGAGTAGCCCTGCCACTTGTAGCCATGATCCTGCGGGAAGGCGTGGTTCGTTTTGCCTTTGTAGGGCCAGTTTTCATCCGGCGTCTGCAAGCGATGAAACGGAATGCCCGCAGGGAAGGTGATCGCGTCTCCATCGCTGCGAGGATGGAAGGAACCGAAATCCACATTCGCAAACGCACCGCTCCACAACATGCGCAGCGACATCTCGCCGGAGTCGAAGACGAGGTTCACGCGCTCGGGATAGCCCACGCCGATGCCGCGAAATCCGGCCAAGGAGCCGCGACCACGGCAAATCTCGGCCACATCGCCGACGCGCAGCTCATTCGTCTCGCGCGAGAGACCGGCGGGCTTCTTCGCGCGCTCGCCATCGGAGAGGTAATTCCAGATGGCCTCGATCTGGAGCGCGCTGTCACCGCCGAGAATGTTTGGTCGCATAGACACACCTTGCGGCCAGAAGCCAGGCATGATCACCGTGGGATGAAAGCGCGAGGGCTGCCGCATGTAGAGTTCAAACCAGTTCCGCTTCAGCCGCTCGGGCGAGCGGGCAATGTCCAGCGCGCTGATCTCACCCGCACGCTGGCCGTTGAACTGATGACATACCACGCAGCCAAGCCCGCCGGTGCCGACGAGTTCGTAACCAGCAGCCTTCGACTCGACCAACTGCGCCACTTTCGGCAGCGCGGCCTCCTCGAGTTTGTCCACGCGATCGAATAGCTCCACCAGATGCCCCGCCTGCGCCTCGCCGAATTGCGGCATCGCCGCGTCGAGATAATCGCGCTGCCGTCCGCCGCGCAGCAGCACCTCCGCGAGCCATGACGTAGAGAGCTTCGCGCCCACGCCAGTGAGCGGCGGCGGGATGCGGCCTTGATCGCCGAGCGAGGGCTGCGTGCCGGTGAAAAGCGCACGCCGCTCCTGCGATGGCCCGCCGAGTCCGCCGCGCTCGTGGCAGGCGATGCAGTTGAGCGAGGCGAGCGTTTTGTGAATGCGCTGCGTGTCATCGAGCGGCGGATTCGCGGCAGCAGGCAGAGCTTTGACGATGAGTTCGCGCTGAATCGCGCTCAAATCGAAGCGCGGGCCTGCGGAGTCGGTGAGGCATCCACGATTGGCATCGAGCCGGGCAAAATCCGGCGCGGCGAGTCGAGGCAGCTTCAAATCGTCATGGCAGTTCGCGCAGCCGAGTTTGCTGAAATGATCACGACCTCTCGCCGCGAGCGCCGCATCCACTTTCGGTGATGCAAAGGCATCTCGCGGCTCTTTGGAGACAGAAAGCATCGCGCTGGGAACCGGCCCACGCGGAAACTGCGGCGCGGCCATTTCAAAAACCAACTCAGCCTTCCTCCCGGTGTGAAAATAGGTGAGTTCGATGGCGTGCGGCCCTGCGTCGAGTTCCACCGCAGCGGTGAAGTTTTTCACGCCACGCCGGTCGCTGGGAGCCTCCTGCACGAGTGTCTTGCCATCCACCATGAGCGATCCACCATTCATCGTGAGGAAGACTCGGTGCGCGCCTTTTGACTTCACTTGCAGCCAGCCCTCGTAGCGCACCGCCGTGTGCTGATCCACGCGTCCGAGACTCGCCAGCGCGAAGTCCGCCACCTGCCCGCCACGCTCCGGGGCCACGTTTTCGCCCGCCATCCCTTCCCACACATTGCCGCGATAGAGCGTGTAGCGCAGCGCACCCGGCACACGAGTGTCTTGCAGCAAAAAGTGCGCGATTCGCTCCGCATCACGGTTTTCGAGCCGCATGTCCGGCATACGGCCCGAGGGGCGGCTCGCGTGCGGCTGGCGCAGGAAGGCCAGGAGGCTCGCGTGGCTGTATTTTTTCTCCAGCGGGCCTAGCGGCACCGAATGGGCCATCGGCAGCTCTTTTGCCGTCTCATCACGCGGCGCGTGACAGGCCGCGCAACCTCTTGATTGGAACAATTTGTGCCCCAAAGCCGCCGCGACGTGATCTGGAGCCTGCGGCGTGAAATTCGGCTTTTTCAGCGAGAGCAGGAACTGCGTCAGCTCCGCCGCCACGCGCGCTTTTTCCTCCGCACCGAGCTGATGCAGCACATCCGGCATCGTCGTGCCCGCCTTTGTGCCATGCGGATCGCGGATGAACGACTCCATCCACTCTGGATTCACCCGCGAGCCAATCTCCGCGAGTCGCGGAGCCATTTTCGACCGTGCCGCGAGCGTGCCCTCCGCCGCATGACAGGCCACGCAATTCATCTCCTCAATGAGCACCTGCCCTTTGAGTTCCGCCGCGAGTTCCTTCACCGCCAGCGCAGGAATCATCGGCTCCGCCGCCGACACCACGCCAATGCCGAGGCCCAGGCAAAGCAGCACACGAAGAGATGGCAAGGGACCGGTCATTGGGAGGTATGAGAGCCGTCGATGACAAACGCGGGACGCGAGAGCACGCCTTTCGACAGCGCGCCGTAGTGATCGGAGCGCCAGAAGTTCTTCAAATCGGCGGTGGTGATGAGTTGCAGGCCGGGAGTGGCCACGGCGGGATTGCAGAGGATGAAGAGGTCGTCCTTCGCGATGTAGCCGCAGACATTCAGCGTGTGACCGGCGCTGCCATTCGGGTATTGCGGGCCGATGTATTTGAAATCGACGATCACGGGCCGTCCGGCATCGAGCTCGCTCTTCAACATGTCGGTGGCCTTCATGAAACCATCGTCATCGGGCGTGTAGGTGACGAGTTTCCACTTCTGCCCGATCTTCGCCGAAGCATCGAGCAAGTGGCCCCAGTCTGTGCCAGTGCCGAGCGGTGACGGGCACAGCTTTTTGTAATCCCACCCACCGAGCGTGTGCCCATGAAAGCGGGCGAAGATGGCGCAGGCGGTGCTGCCGCAATTGTTGTAGCCCTGGAGGATGTGCGGCATCTGCACAAAGGCGAACTTGCCCGGCTCGCCCTTGCGCTGGCGATACTCGATGAGCTTCAACAGATCGGCGGCTTGCTGTGCGGAGGCATTGCCGGAAGGCTGTGCAGGATGACCGGTGGGCGTGGTGGGAAAAAGCTGCGCGGCCTTGTTCCACTGGGCCTTGGCAGCGTCGATCTCGCCCGCTTGAAAATGCAGTTCACCGAGAAAAACGAGCCCCGAGGGATCATTCAGCTCCGCCGCACGCTCGGCCAACTTTCGTGCGAGCACGGGATCAGCGGGAATGCCTTCACCCGCATGATAAGCCATCGCCGCGACGGCTGCCGCGCGGCCATGACCTTTGTTTGCTGCCTTTGTCCACCATTCCAGAGCCTTCGCGCAATCCTGCTCAGTGCCCTGCGCTCCAAAGTAGCACTGACCGAGATTGAAGGCGGCAGCGGCTGACTCATCTGCCGCTGCCTTGAAGTAGGCGATGGCAATCGACGGATTCCGCTTCACCACGGCTCCACGCAGGTAAGCAAAGCCTACAAAGTCGAGCGCGTCGGCGTTTCCAGCATCGGCAGCCTTGTGCGCCCATTCCATGGCCTGCGCATCGTCTTTGGCGATGCCTTTGCCATCACGAAGACGAATGGCGAGATCGATTTGGGCTTTGGCATCGCCGCCTTTTGCCCGGGATTGCAGCTCGGTGATTTCAGCGGCGGATAACAAGTCATGACTCATGAGGAAGGTGGCGAGTAGGATGCAAAAATGGCGGTGCATGACACGCTCATGATCGGACAGAGGCAGCCACGATGTCTTGACCTTTCTGCCCGCCGCCGCCGTGAAAAGCCGCACAATGACGAAACGGGTGGAAGGCGGGCTGCCAGCGGGCATTTTATAGGGCATCCTCACCGCATGAAAAAAGCTGCCGCAGCCTTTCCAAGCATCCTTTCCCAGAAAGGAGCGCTGCTCATGGACGCACGCATGATCGAGCAGATCGCCGATCTGATGCATGACACGGCTTTTTTCATCAAGGATGCCTCAGGGCGCTACCTGGTGGTGAATCAATCGCTCGTCGAGCGTCATGGTCTCAGGAGCAAATCGCAAATGCTCGGCAGGCGGCCCTGCGATGTCTGTCCCGGCGACTACGGCCGCATTCCCACCGAGCAGGATGAGCAGGTGCTGCGCACCGGGCAGCCCATCGTGGAGCGGCTCGAGTTGTTTTGGCGGAAGCCCAATGTGCCGGTGTGGGGCCTCACCAGCAAGCTGCCCATCCGCGATGCACGCGGCCAGGTGACGGGCCTCATCGGCATCTCGAAGGATCTGGTGGCGCCCGTGAGTCGTGACGATGTCTCGCCCGAAGTCGCGAGGGTGCTGCGCTATCTCGAAAGCGCTTACGATGATCCCGTGAGCCCCTCCTCGCTGGCACGAAAGGCTGGCATGACAGCGGCACGCTTTGCCCGTGTGATCAAGCGCATCCACGGCATCAGCCCCATGCAGTTGATCACCAAGACACGCATCACCGTGGGCTGCCGCCTGCTGCGTGAGACAGACGCCAGCGTGGCCCAGATCGCGCTCGACTGCGGGTTCTCGGACCACAGCGCCTTCACGCGTGCATTTCGAGCCGTGACGGGCATGTCGCCGACGGAGCATCGGCGGCTGGCCCCCTGATCGTGTCGTCTTGCGCCGGTCAAAATTACACACGATGAGTCGCTCATGATCCGCCCGATCCTCACCTCGCTACTCATTCTACTCAGCGCGATCACTCACGTCGCCGCAGAGGCCGTGCCGGTGAAGATCGTGCCGGGAGTCGGCATCACGCGAGGAGGCGATCCCTACTTTGTCAAAGGCGCGGCGGGCGACGAGCATTTGGATGAACTGGCGGCCACGGGCGGAAACAGCATCCGCACCTGGACCACGAACGGCCTGGGGCCGGTCCTCGATGCGGCACAGCAACGTGGGCTGACGGTTTGCGCGGGCATCTGGCTGGAGCCGGAGTGCAATTGGTTCTCTTATGCCAACACGAAGCACTGCGCGAAGCAGATCGCCCGCGTCGTGAACGAGGTCGTGAAGCATCGTGATCATCCCGCGCTGCTGTTTTGGGGCCTGGGCAACGAAGTGGAGGGCGATGGCAACAACGCGGCGTATTGGAAGCAGCTCGAAGTGCTCGCGCAGATCGTGAAGCAGCTCGATCCGGCGCATCCGACCTTCACCGCAGTGGCGGGGCTTTCGCCGGACAAGGCGAAGGGACTCAACGAGCACACGCCGAGCCTCGATTTCGTCGGCATCAACACCTACGCCGCGCTGCCGTCGTTGCGGAAGCATCTCGTCAAAGTCGAGTGGAAGCGCCCGTGGGTGGTCACTGAGTTTGGTGCGCAGGGCTTTTGGGAAAGCTCACGTGCGCCGTGGGGTGCGCCGATCGAGCAAACGAGCGGCAACAAGACCAAAACGATCCGCAAAGGCTACGAAGCCGCCATCCAGCCCGGTGGCGATTGTTGGGGCGGCTATGTGTTTCTCTGGGGACAAAAACAAGAGGCCACCTCCACATGTTTTGGCATCTTCACCGAGCAGGGCGAGTCCACCGCCGTGTGTGATTTGATGCACGAGCTGTGGAAAGGCTCGCCGCCGCCCGAGCGAGCGCCGGACATCGCCACGCTCACGAGCGAGACCGCGAAAAAAGAGATCGCGGTGGACAGTGAGTTCCAAGCGCAAGCCGAGGCAACCGATCCCGATGGCGACGCGCTTTCCTGGCACTGGACTGTCACTGCGGAGAGCGCAGGTCGTGATGCGCAGGGCAAAGAACGCCCCACCAAACCGGTGCCTGAGTGCATCGTGAAAACCGAAGGTGCTCACGCCACCTTCCGCGCACCGAAAAAGCCCGGCGAGTACCGCGTGCATCTGCGCGTAACCGACACCCACCAACGCGCCGCGACGGCCAACTTCCCAATCAAGGTCAATTAGTTGACCGCCTCACGGCCTCAAATGCCGCACGAGGAACTCCATGCGCAAACGCGAGCCGTAAGGCGTCTCCGCCGCGCCGTGGCCTGTTCCGGCGATGGGCATGTAGTCGAAGCTCTTCCCGGCCTTTTGCAGCGCGGCGACGACTTGCGTGGTGCTCGCGGGATCGACGTTCGTGTCGAGTTCGCCGACAATGAGCAGCAAGTGGCCTTGCAGCTTGTGGGCGTCTTCTTTGTTGGAGCTTTTGATATACGACTCATCCACCGGCCAGCCCATCCACTGCTCGTTCCACCAGATTTTATCCATGCGGTTGTCATGACAGCCGCAGTCCGCCACGGCCACTTTGTAGAAGTCGTGATGATCGAGCAGCGCCCGCATCGCGTTCTGCCCGCCCGCGCTGCCGCCGTAGATGCCCACGCGGCTCAAATCCATCCACGGACGTGTTTTCGCGGCTTCTTTGATCCAGAGCTTCCGATCCGGGAAACCCGCATCCTTCAAATTCTTCCAGCACACATCATGGAAAGCCTTGCCGCGATGATTCGTGCCCATGCCGTCCATTTGCACGACGATGAAGCCCAGCTCGGCGATCACATGATGCCCCATCAAGCGGCTGAACTCCTTCGGCGCAAACGCACCATGCGGACCGGCATAGATGTTTTCGACGACGGGATACTTTTTCGCCGGATCAAAGTTCGAAGGCTTCACGATCACGCCGTGGATGTCCGTCTTGCCATCGCGACCCTTCGCCACGAAGCGCTCCGGCATTGTCCAGCCCGCAGCGAGCAATGCGGCGGCCTCCGCCTTCTCCAATTCGCAAACCAGCCCGCCATCGCCGCTGCGGCGCAGCTCCATCACCGGCGGCTTGTCCGCACGCGACCAGGCGTCGATGAAAAACTCGCGATTCGGCGAGAACTCGACGCGGTGATTGCCATCGCCTTCGGTGAGTTGCTTGAAGCCGCTGCCGTCAAAATTCACGCGGCAGAGATGCGTGTGATAGGGGTCTTCCTTTGCCCGCAGACCGCTCGCGAGGAACCAGATCTCCTTCTTCGCCTCATCCACCTGCAAAACCTCGCGCACAGGCCACGCGCCCTGGGTGATTTGATGCTTCGGCGTGCCTTTTTTCACGTCATAAAGGTAAAGATGACACCAGCCATCACGCTCGCTCATCCAGATCAGCTCACCGCTGCTGTGCAGCCAGTGACGCCAGCTTTTGCCGGAGTAGTGGATGAAGGTTTTCGAGGTTTCCTCGACGACGACACGCACCGCGCCCGTCTTCGCATTCACCGCGAGGATGCGGTAACGCTGATGGCCGCGCTGGTTGTAGTTGAAGTAAAACTCACTGCTGTCTGGTGCCCACACCGCATCGAGTTCGCCGCTTTCGGTGAACGGATTCTCGTAGAGATCACGCGCCACGCGGAGCTTCGTTCCATCCTTCTTCTCAATCACCCACTGTGGCTTCGGCAGCGGATCTCCGGGCTTGATGTAGTCGAAGACTTTCAGCTTGGGCTGCACGCTGTCGTTCGGTGTCGATTCGACGATCGTCACCTTCCGTCGCTCCACCTTCTCCGCCTCCGTGAAGACCACGCACGAGCCATCCGGCGAGCGCAAACCGCGCTCGGGCTTCTTTGGAGCCTCCGCCTTGGCCTTTGAGATGCCTTTGCCGTCGATGATGAAGGTTTGTGGCTGTGACGCGCCTTCGACCACGGCGAGATGCTCGCCCGTGCGGCTGGTAATGAGCCACACATGGCCTTCGAAGGTGTGCTGCTCGCGCTCCGAGCCCGCACGAATGCCGCCGTAGCGCGTGTGCTCACCTTCCTGATTGATCCAGTAAAGCTCCACGTCCTCGTTGAGCTGGTTGATGAACTTCAGCCCTGAGGACTCGCCGGTGCGCTTTGTGCATCGCAGCTCGATTTTCATCGTGGAGGTCTTCGCGGCCTCTTTTTCCGGCAAGCCGAGCTCTTTGAGTGCCGCGGCCGTTTTGCGGCTACCGTTGGTGGCGTCGATCAAAACGAACTCGGACTTCCCCGGCGCCGTTTGCACACGATACCAGAACGTTTTGCCATCTGGCAGCCAGTTGGCCTGCACGCGGTCGCGGAAGACCTTGTTTTCGGTGCGCTTCGGAAAGCTGAGTGCGGCATCGAAATCGGCTGCGAAGCTCGATGTGATGAAGAAAGCCGTGAAGAGTCGGCTAAAGCCTAGACTCCAACTCAGCGTGCGCGAACTCAGAGGTTGGAGTGGAGCCTTTAGGCGATGATTGGAAGAGTTCATGCGATGCCGAATTGAAATGGGTCTGCCGGATCGAGTAACAACGTCGATTCGGCCGTGATGAAGGCCTCTCCAGTGATCGTGGGGATGATGCCGCCTTCGCCGTTTTGGTAGCTGCCCTCAAACACACTGCCGAGGATGCTTTCCTGCCGCCATACCTCGCCGGGAGCGAGTTTCCCATCCGCAGCAAGACACGCGAGCTTTGCGCTGGTGCCGGTTCCGCACGGCGAGCGGTCGTACTCGCCGCCAGGGCACAAAACGAAGTTCCGACTGTGATTCGCGGGATCGTGAGGCGGGCCAAAAAGCTCGACGTGATCGACTTCCGGGTATCCAGCGGCCCGAATGGCCTCGCGCATCGCCAAACTGGCCTGCGTGAGCTGCGGCACGTTTTTGAGCGTGAGTTCGAGGCCATGATCCGCGACGAGAAAGAACCAATTTCCGCCCCAAGCGACATCTCCGGTCACTCCACCGGCCTTCACGCTCTTCGCCTGTCGATAAGACGGCACATTGCGAATGCTCACGCGACCATCGTCATGCAGCGTGGC
>Ga0075152_10000480_pt1 | contig 30150 bp, 42 predicted proteins | sample JI61114C2DNA_FD_70964 | JGI IMG/M metagenome (GOLD analysis project Ga0075152, IMG submission 70964) | Wastewater effluent complex algal communities from Wisconsin, to seasonally profile nutrient transformation and Carbon sequestration -... | ecosystem: Engineered > WWTP > Effluent > Algae...
TCCCCTGAGTACGGATGAGTGAGCTAAGAAGCATAGCAACAACCTCCCACCCGTTGGTTATAAACAGAGTGAAAAACTCGATCCATGATTGCCCCTATAAAATATCTTTGGTAAAGCAAGACTTGAGAGCACTGTTAATAAGTGTTTCCACAAGAAGTTCCTTCTCCGCAGCAGGCAAACTTTTAGTGTAGTAGTCAACCATTCTTCGTACAATTCTGACCAGCTCATGTCTCTGTTCGTAGGTATCGTAGAGCTTGTATAATTCTTTTTGAGTTATGAGAGTTCCTAGAATTCGGAAGGTAGTGGCCACATCAAAGTGGATCGTCAGATTGCGAATGAGGCATAAAAAGGAGCTGTGATACTCAAGTCGAGGGTGCGAGAGTCTGACTTCCCGCGTGACTGCCAGTATTTGAGTTCGCTCTTCTTCCCTAAACTGCTGTAAATCGACACGTAATTGCTCATCAAACTTACATGGAACTGTTTTCAGTGTCCCATAGCGATGGGTTGGTGAAGTTGCTTTGCTCATGCAGATAAATATTGCTTCGTTTGCTTGTAGACGACCACCAGCTATACGAGCAGCCACTTCCCTTTGGAGAGGGAGTTCATTGCGATACCTTCGACAGGTCTGCGTTAGCTTCATGAAGCAAGCGATGTCCAAGTAACTTGTTAGCACCTTTGAAAGGCTTGAAGAGCTCATCAAAGTCTGAAACAATGGAACACTCCGAACTTCCCATTTTCGTTCTGTCAGGTACTTTGGGGTGCTCAGCAGTGCTCGGTTACTCCTATCACCCTTGCTAATCTCTGTCAGGTGGTGTTCAGCGTCCTGCCCTCGCAGCAATGAAACTCTGTTCGACTCTAGCTCCAGAAACTTGCGCTTATTTTTAATCTGGGTTGGACAGTACAGTTGAACTGGATTCCTATTCTCCTTGCCCATGGAAAGCTGCTTCTACCTTTGACCTCGCCTATTGTTGGAATACACCTCCATATTATCGTTGCGCAAACATTATATCACTTCCTCGCTCTAACAAACATCATAAGGACACCTCCAACAAGCAGGGACCCCATCAAAATGCCAGAAAGGGTTATCGTCTTTACCCATTCCAAAAACGTCGATGGATCTTTCTCTTCGTTTGGACTTGTCTATTCAATGGGTTCATTGAATTGCACCTTCTTCTGTTTCTGTGTTTCGTTTTGGTGGTGGTACTGGAAATGTCTGCTACTAAACTGAGAGGTGGTATCACTCTTCTCACCTTACTGTTCCTCCTCTTCGTCACTGCTGCCTGAATGGCTTTTTATATCGCGACCAGCCTGGAGTCTTTAGACTGCGATCAGTTACTTCTTCAAGTCGGTTCCTACCTTCTTTGGAGGTAGCACCGGCTGAAGGTGGAGTTGGTCGGGTGGCCGACGTGCAACTGAAATTGAAGACTGTGTCTTCGGAAATGGCACGTAAATTCTTTGCTCAGCTTCCACTCGGCTTCGGGCAGCTTCTAATTTCTGTTCGTAATAGATTCTCAGTTATTCTAACTAACGGTGATGTCGTTCCTTCTCCTCGTTGTTTTCCTGCCGGAGTCGCTAGATTTCTTGGTTCTCAATATCAATCCAAGCTTTTTGTTTGGACTCGTTGAACTCATGTGATTCATCAGTATTAAACCGAAAGGCATCTCCTGCAGACTACTTGCGTCTTACCTATGATGTCTGTGAGTCTTCGTCGTGCCCTTCGGAAGCCCCTGGCAACGAATTGCTCATGCTTTCTCTCAGTATGCTCAGGTTGACCCTTGATCGAACCAACTCATCTTCTAATTATTATTTTTCGCTTTGGGCTTGGTTGTACTTATCGCTAAGCGTCTTTTATGATTGACTTAGGTCTTGCAACCTTAATTTTGCCTGCTCGAGTTCCTCACCAAGCTCGCAGATGAGCTGGTCTCGTTTGGCAACTTCCTCGATATGGTCTTCACGGAGTGTCTCAACCTCCTTTTTGTATTGCTCTACCTATGTTATTGCCATTTCCAATTGGGCGAGCAAGCCAGTATACTCTTTCTGGTTCTCTTAGCCCATTGCTTCTTTACACTGTTAGGCCCTCTCGACTTTTTCCTTAAGCTGTTCAATAACTTCCTCCTTTTATACTAGCGCGCTAACTGCTCCTTCCTTCAGACGTTCAAGTTCCTCCAGCAAAGAGTTTCGCTCAAGTTCGAGATTGTTCAACTTTGCTATGGTGTCATCAATCTCCTTTCTTCGAACTGCATCCATCCCAGGGAATGCAAATTGGGATCCTCGGATGTGCTTAGCCGAAGTTGCTCGAAGTTCCGGTTTATCCTCTCCATCGACATCAATAGAAAGCTGTTTGAGCTTCTTCCGAAAATGTCGTGCACTTTGGGTGGTTGAGTCGGATTGCATATATTAATATACTGTTTGCAAACCAGCGTCATTTGCGATGTCGTCAGAGAAACTCTTCGGTGGGGTAATGGTCGAGAGCACCATTATAATCATAGAAAAGGCTTTATCCCACCTTGATTTGCCTTTTGGCGTATAGCAACACCTTTGCTTATCCGAAGATGTTGTACCGCACTGTATTTACATTCGCTTTCTTGCAGGAGTCCTCATCACTGTTGTTGACTCCGTTGATGAATCGAGCCATATTGCAGTATTCCTCCGGTCGAATTATCAGTGAAGCATCGGCGTCCTTCCCAGAAAGTAGTTCCATCAGACTATCATTCTAAATGTGGTTGATTGCCTGTCTTTTTGTAATGACTTCGCCAATGTACTCACAGATAATGGTACCTTTTGGGATGGTCTTCGCAGCGACCACATCGAAACCCATTCCAGGAACCGCTTTGAATTAGTATGGACCAATAGGTTGTTTTTTATAGCACTTGTATGCATCGATGTCCTTGATGTTGATACGATCGATGGTAACATCTACCTCCTCGATACATTGTGGCTTGTCGCAGCAATACACCAACTCCTCGCTATACTTCATGTTCTTTGAGTGAATTGCATACATCAGTCCTTTCTTGAAGAAGGCAATCTATTCAGATTGAAGTTTGGGCGGAGGTCTCAAGGATAGTGATCGTGCCCAACTGACTGTAATTGACTCTTCCTTCTAGGATTCGTCGATTGTTGATTGAGTGGTTGGCTTATAGAATTCTTGTTGCTTTTCCTCGAAGTAATCTAAGATCGAGGTCTGCCCCAGCGAATTCCGCTCCCTGATCTCCTCTGAATAGGTCTAAGAGTACTTTAGATTTCAGAATGGCAACGCGCACAGACAATTTTGATGTCTCCTGCTTCGAAACACTCCTGATGGTAGTTGCACTGGCACCTAATACAACGAATCCTGTCTTTCTCCACCACCTCGTTGCATTTGTTGCAAAACTTCATAGCCCGCTAAGTACTTTGGTGACTTTTCTGCTGACTCCAAACTGCCCCAATAGCTTCTGTCGAGACTCTATTTGCTAGCATATTGTTTAGCAACTCTTGCAGAGCCATTCGTCATCGTCGAACTCATCCAGTGCCTCAGCACACCCGATGTGGTAGTTGTCCTCACACTGATAACATTCAACGTATTGCTCCTTCTTGACCCAGTTGTCACACTTCTTGCAAATCTTCATGGAGTTGAGTGCTTCTGCAGTGAGGTCATGACCACTTTGGTACTTGAGTTGGTAATTCTTAATGAAATTGTGGATTCGGATGCCGAATTACTTGGAACTGAGGTGAGAATGGTGTTTGCGGAGCCTGCTGATCTACTTCTCAAGGCATTTTTTGAAGGGAAGCTGTTTTCTGATGTCCTTGATTCTACGCTTGCCGCCTTTTGGCTAAGTGGCCGTTTTTTGTTTGCCCATAAAATAATTTGATTGTCCCGACAAGGAGCGCTCGAAATTTATTTACTTTGGTAAAGTATCCGGAGTGTTCCGGGGGTAGTAAAAGTCCAAAATCATCGATCAGGGTTTACATGCGTTCAAACGCACAAAGAGATTGACCCTTCCATGATTGGAACACAATCAAAGACACAATAATGCTGGCTAGGTTGTGAAGAGCAGAGCTGTCTGATTATCAGTATTCTCGAGACTGCCAGATATTCTATATGTATGCATTGATACTTGAATAAAACTATTGCCGCTACCGAAGGAAGAAAGGTATAGAATAAGTAACGAAAGGGCAGCAGACCTTTTGTCTGGGTTATGATACTCTCCCAACGATACCTGTGGTGTGGTCGGTGGTTTATGATGTTTTTCTTGGGGTAGACAACACACTTGTCCTTCACACTGGTTTTTCAATGCTCAAATGATGGTCTTAACGTGCTATAATATTTTAGGAGCTGATGCAATCGTTTCCCGACAACATTTGCCAACTGTCCGAGTCTATCAAAGTTGATGATAGGTAAAGTTCTCCTGGCAAGCCACGTGCTCGAAAGATCAGCCCAACCGATACTTTTCCTTGCTACAGTTGTGCCAACGACCGAATGCTAGTCCGGGACTGTGACGTGTGTCAGCGAACGGGAGTTCTGTACGGTTGCAACCCGATGGTCAGACTCATTGAGAAGATAATCGACTGTAAAATCGAGGCCGAGCAAGCTGCTTCGGATAACATTCAGCGAATTCGTTTGAATTAAGAGAAAGAAGAAGTCAGTTCGGTACGGTTCTCATCGCTTGAGATGCACGAAGACTATACCTGCGACGGCTGCAAGATGGAGCCTATTCAAGGACGTAGATTTCATTGCCGATAGTGCGACGACTTTGACCTTTGTGAGGACTGCTACCGAACCACCAGCCATCCCCATGAGCTGAAGGATATGAGCTGCGAGTTGAAGCTAAAGAAGTCGATTGCACTTGACCGACAGACTCAGCGGTCGGCGCTGATGAATTCGTGCAGGCTTAGCATCAATAGAATGTCGCAAATGTGACATTTCACCTGCTGGTTGACTGTATTCAAACTCTCCGCTTCTACTCTGACGGTTATATTCTTTGCGTCAGCCCATCACCACAATTACTTGTTGATCCAGCAGTTATTATTATGAAGGAATTCTAAGGCCGGTCCAGAAGCAGGCACCGAAGCAGATCTGGCAGTCCCAAAAGATATAATGCCAACGATAGGTATCCACCGACGCAGAAATCTGCCAAGCTCTTTGTCACGAACATCGACTCCAGGGTAGGTGAAGTCCTAATTTAGCAAAATGAGGAACTTCTGCGAGAAGATCTTCATAAATAGTTCTCGAAGTATGGTGAGATCAAGGAGATCGTCATTAAGACCAAACAGCACAGCGACAATTCGTTCGTGTTCATCGAGTTCATCAACGTTGAGGAGGCAGAGAAAGGGCTTGAAGGGTAGGTGACCATAGTAGCAGCCTCTTCTGAGACTGTCGTTGTTCTTTGATCTTGCTGAACTATTTAGGATGCGAGGCAAGATCTTCAAGGACAAGCCATTGAAAGTCGAGTTTGGGAACCCTCGAACTGATACCGCTAAGCGTCAGAGGTATCGTCGTTTAGCCATTTAGCAAAAATTGCTACATCTGCGGAAGAGAAAGTCATATCGCTCGAGACTGTCCCGATAAGCGTAGCTCCGACCGCGGATATCGTCGATCCAGGTCTCGATCCCGCTCTTGCTCCCCATACTATCGACGCACCCGCAGAAGCAGAAGTGGAGACCGTCGCAATCGCAATTACGACGATCGGAGGAGACGTTATTCGAGAAGCCGTTCAGACTCCAGGAGGAGAGATGACAGGAGACGCAGCAGGTCTAGGTCTTCACGCCGTGATAGAAATTATTGATGAGATGATGGACGATTAAGGAAGGAACAATGGTTCAGGCCTCAGTGAAGAATTGAGCAGGACACTAGGCTGCTTGTCAAGGGCCCAATGACAGGATCAGCGAGGGGTTTATTATCAAACTTGTTGATTGGATTATACAAATACAGCAGAAAGCATAACTTAGGTGGTGGTTCAGTATTCGCATGGGTCAGGGTCAATATTTTCTATGAACTGCTCGATTGCCTCAGCTTGAATCAGCAGCATGTTGTACCAGCTTGGCATGTCTTGGAAGTGCTTGTTTAAAGATTATCTTTCAGGAAAACTTCCCTCTAAGAGGTTTGAGTTCCGTCGTTCTAATGGGGCAAGACCATGAGCAATCTGAATTCTGTGGATCAACTGTTCGATCTCTTGAATAAAGGGTTCATCGTCTCCAATTCGGAGTGCAGCACGGTATAGTAGGTCAATGATATTCTCCGCTTCCTTCTTGTTCATGGCTTCTGAAGATCGTTTGTCGATGGCGTCTCTGATCTCAGTAAGCTCATTATTGAAGCATACTGTCCTTCGATAATTTTTGTAGGCTCGCACTTCAATTTCCTCACCGATTTCGGCTGCCATATCCTGCAGGGAACTTCTAATAGCTTCTTCTAAGGAGTGTTGCTTTGATCTGTCGGCATTCAGATCGGAGATATCCTGACTGAGTTGCTCAATTGAGAGGTAGCTGCTTTCTATCAACAGCTGTTTGGTACGAGGGAAGACACCCTCGGCACTATCCAGCACAGCTGTCTTGAGGGTTGACTGAAATCGATGGTAATACTCGATATCATCTTATTCTTGCAGTTTTGAAGAAACCGAGTCTGCTTCCAAACGCTCCTTGCAAAATGTTGCAGTGCGTTATCTATCTCCGGTCTTAAAGCTTTCCAACAGTCTTAAGACGACGTCAAGCTAGACATCCGCACGTACAGCATTATAGCTTTGCACAGAGCTCTTGCAAAGGTACACTCTCGACTCAATCTCCTCTTTTAGTCGTGCGAAACTGTCTTCAATTTGCATGTTGGCTTAGATCAACCTTAGATTCTGCATCCTGAGTGTACTGTACTCCTCAGAAGTAACTGGCATACAGACAGGCGGGTGCACTGTCTAGCGTACTGACTGCGTCAATATGAAATGGCGGCTGCTTTCCTTAAGTCTGCAACTGTGCTGCCGTAGCTTGCTATCGAGATTGTTTTGCTCAGGCGAGTTACGTTCCCTTCTGGTAAGCCTTGAACAACAAAGGCAATGCTCGTTTACAGGGTATATTGGTTTATCGTGTTGCTGAATTGGTTGCGATACCCTTCCGGTTCTCTTGTCTTATATCTTACGCCCGATAACTGAATTAATTTCAGCAAGCCTGTTCGTCAACGCTGACTTGAGTCCAGGAGCTGTCTTTCCGTTCACCGAAGACATCACTTTCAGAACCGTTCGTTGATTGAAAACTTAAATATTAATTAGTCATTATGAAGCTCGCCGATTTGGGAAGGCTAGCCGAAAGCGTGTACTTCTAAGACCACCGAGATGAAGACTACGAGGATACCCTAACGACTGTGAGGCACGCACTTTCGAAGGACCATCTGTCACTCTCCAAGCTTGTCATTAAACAGTATGAGTATGAGAAGGAGAACTTTACGCGACAGGAACTCTACGAACTATTTCGAGCAGTGCAGCTACAGCTGGGTGCAGATCAGCTGGATAGTTTGTTTCGTAACCTCGACCCTGACTACAACGGTGTGATACTTGTGGGTAATCTTACCAAAGCCGTTGGAGGCTCAATGGCCGAAAGCAGACTCAGTATTCAGTCCAACCAAAGCAAGTTCTGGCTCGAGGAGTTAGCGGGAAAGTTGCGTGCGACAGGCCCCTACCAAACACTCCAATACTTTGACGAGGACAGTGACGGAATTCTAAGCCTGCAAGAGCTTATGCACTACATTGAATCGGTCGACCTTTCCGTCGAACGCAGAATAATTAGCAAGGTATTCTTTGCCAAAGCAGACGGTGTGGCTATCAATGAGATTTTAGCTGGGCTTGGCATTCGCCCCGAAGAGCAATTCATCGAGGCTTCTGTTGACTCCGTCAACTGTTCTCTTGTGGAACTATCCCAAAGCTTCATAATAGACAAGCATGAGGAGAATAAGATAAAGATCAAGGAAGTTGGAAGGGTCAGTATGAATGTTATCGACCCTTACCGCAACCCATACACAGAGGTGCAAGAACCTCTGCTATCACTAGCATACAAATACATCAACTCTCGCCGGTTGTTCATTGACTAGCACAACCCTCGACCAAAAATGGGACTGCTGTACAAGCACGCCAGATAAATCTTCGGCTCGACTTACTTCCTCTTCGAAGTTCAAAGATCCATCATTCGGTTAGGAATTGGCACCATACTGGACTCTCGAAACATCATTCAAGGCAAGGGTAAGGACTGTTACTTCCTATCTGCTGCAGCAGGAGTTGTTGAGCACTACCCCTAGTTTATCTATCGATTGTTCATTCTCGATAAGAATCCTTCAGATATCTACGGTATCAGGTTGTTTATAGATGGTGAGTGGAAAACAACGATTGTGGATGCCCAGCTACCAGTCGACGAGAGAGGCATTCTTTATTACGCCAAGCCGTTTCGAAGTGAAATCTGGGTGTTACTGCTTGAAAAGGCTTGGGCAAAGATCTACGGGTCTTACGATAACATTGAGGGTGGAAATCCTGAAGAAGGCTTAACAGCGCTCACCGGAGCACCTTGCCTCAAGATGGTTGGTGATGATCCAATGATTGTTGAGAAACTTCGACACTACATTCAACAGAACTACATAGTAACTGCTAACACGTCGGAGCTGGTGAATAAAATGGATAAGGCTGACCAGAAGACCAAAGGAATCTACGAAAATCATGCCTATACCGTCGTGGGGTTATTCTAAAATCTGACTTGGAAGCGTGAAGGACGTATCGAACAGATAACTCTCGTGAAGATCAGGAATCCTTGGGGGCGGGGCATTTGGAAGGGAGACTGGTCATTTGACTGTACACTTTGGACTCGTGAGCTACGGCAGAAGCTGAACTACACTAAAGACCCAAAGAATGGAAGTTTCTTCATGAACGTCCCTGATTTCTTGCTGATGTTCGGAACCATGAAGGTTTGCTTGCTGTCTCCAGTTAACCAGAACAGTTCCCTTCGAATGTCAAGCAGAAAGAAGGAATTCGTATTCGCGAAGATCAGCGTTAAGGAGCAAGGGATGTACTTCCTATCAATCTTTCAGGAAGGTACAAGAAATTTCAAGGTGGAGCCTACCAAGGCCAAACATGCATCAATTTCGCACATCTTCGTTGCCAACGTCTCCAGCAACGGATTCTTCTTTCCCACCAGCTCGAAGACAAATAACCGAGATAAAACCCATATGGAAGTTTGGCTGGCCGTCGGAGAACACGTAGTATTCAGTAGACTCAAGTGGACTCATGCAGAATAGAGTTAATTTGTGCTTGGTTGCTATGGTCCAAGTCAAGTCATAATGCAACCTATCGACCCCCAGCCCAAGTATGTCTACGATTACATCCAAGCGAAGTCTCTTGAAGAGAAGGGAGAGAAGTTGAGCTATTTCGCTCAAGACCGACCGGAGAGTCTGAGAACAATCCATATCTCCAACGAAGATGGCTACGGACATATTACTTATACAAACAACAGCTACCAGCATATGAAGGTGGAGCTTCGCCTGAACGAATGTCGTGGAATCAAGGCAGTTCCTCCTGGAGCTCTACCACTCGTGGTCGCAATCCCACCTAAGACTAGATACACACTATGCCTGCTGGTAGAACCAAAGGTGAAATACACGCTCCAGTAGGCCGTACAGTTTGTTTGACATTGCTTGGTTGCTTCTGCTTGTTCATTTTAATCGATTTATCACAGTCAAGATGGCCCTATGCAAGTCCTGCGATCATCAATTCGATTTGCTCAGCCACTACCCAATGGGGCTAACTTAGTGCGGGCATACCCTCTGTCTCAAATGCACTGAGTCGCCTACAAACAAGAGATGTCCCTCTTGCTTAAGAATGTGGCTCACCTGTGTGAAGAACTATTCGCTCGCCGAGTGGATTTAGGAAAATAGAGCAAACTCTAACTTACGAGCTCTGTTCAAGATAGCATTTGTAGGTGATGTGTTCGTAGGAAAGACTACTGCTATCCGTGCTCTGAAAGGCGATACTTTTCAGAGTGAGACACGTCCGACAATGAGCTGCGACTTACAATACATCGAAGAGATGCGGAACGGTAAACCCTACCTCTTTCAGATTTGGGATACCGTGGGAGCCGAACGTTTCCAATCGATATCGAAGAGCCATTACAAAAGTAGACATGAATTCTAACCAAGACGCTCAAATGGTAGTGCTTGTTTACGCAGTCAATTCAATGAAGTCGTTTGAACGAATAAAGGACTACTGGCGCTCTCAAGTAATCGAAAACACTGATAGCACCACACTCAAGCTTGTCTTAGGCAATAAAATTGACATTGAGCCCGAATGGGAGGTCAATCAAGAGGATGTTGAAGAATTCTGCAGTCGCGAGGGTTTCTTGCATTCGACTATATCATGCAAATCCAATGAGAATGTCAAGAAAACACGCTAGCTGATACTCCAGTCACTTATCGACACTTTCGACCGGTAAAGCCAACGGAACAGGAATAACCCAGAAGAAAATGGCGAGAGAAGAGTTACAGGACTCACACAAGCACCTGGAATACGACTTAGCAGCAGAATTTCAATAGATCTCAACGTTGCACCGAACAATTCAAGATACTGTTGCTGAACTAAGTGGTCATTCATCAAAGTTGTTTGATGCCAGTCATTTCGGTTTGTCCTCTGATATTTTATCGAGCACCCCTTGGAAGTTGTGCAGCAACTAAAACAGTTCCATTGCCTGGTCAACCAGCACGTTTCTGTAGAGTCCTTCTGGCTTTCGTTTGGGGCCACATTGGCTGCATTCTGGTTCATATCCCTTCCTGCATGTACGGCAATAGCTGTGACCACATGGTACAACACTCACAGCTTCAACTATCGAACGATGGCACAGTCTACAGCTTAATAACTTCGACATTGATTCCTTTTTCAGCCTGAATTACTCCAGACGTCTCTGAACAGTCTCCTTGGTATGCCTGAAATCCATCTCCACTTCATCGTACCTTTTTTGCAGAAGCAGAGTTTACTTAGCCTTGAGATGCCTTTCCTTACTCTTCTCCTTTAATTTCAATTCGAATTCGGTGGCCTTTTCCTTGAACTATTCCTCAAGCTTCTCGAACCGAGTTTTGCTTCCCTATAATTCGTCCCTTAGAGTGATGTTCTCTTACTGCAGTCTAATGAGCTTGTCGTTTAAAGATTCTTGGGTCAGTTTGAGCATGTATTCGTTCTTTGACTTCGTAAGCTCCGTATTTTCCTTTTCCAGATACTGTACCCGTTGTATGAGCTATTCATTCTGCTCCTTTCTTCTCTTCATTTCCATCAAGTACTATTCCACCAGATCAGCAACCCTCACCTTCTCTTCGTTTGCCTAGCCAATCATCTGCTAGCGGCGAGCCAGTTATTCCGTTAAGTTTGTCAACGACTCTTGCAGTGAACTTACCCTTTGGGTTAGGTTCTCCTTCTCTTTGTCGACGAACTTTCTCATCTATGGTTGGCTTCTCAAAGGGCTACTGCTTTTCTTTTCCAGCAACTCGCTGTATCCCTTCCTGAGTTGGCTATACTCTGCTTGCAGGCGTGTATGCCTATCCTCCAATTGGCTGATCTGGTTTTACAGAATATGAGAGCGATCCTGCTCCCGGATATATTGCTCTTTGACCTGCTCGAACTGCATGGTCAGCTTCTTCACGACCATCTCGTTCCTATCGATCTCCTGCTTCTGAATTAATAACCTTTCCTCGAGCTGCTTCACAAATGATTTAGAGGGTTCACGAGTTGTCTTGGCCTGGGATGCGCTCTTCTTAAGCGATCCCCTATTCAAGGTAGGCAGCAGCACACTACAACTCAGATTAACCTCCTCTCGCCTGTCAAACATACAACGTATAATGCAATCGCTGCTGGAGTCCTATCAATAAATATTCCAATGAAATCAACATCCAGCATCAAAGGGTTCCTGACCACGAAGAAGCTTCTCGACCAGGACAAGAAGACCTTATCAAAGGACGCCTCTCAAAAATCATTGAGTCATGCCTCTGCGAAACTGAAAGCATTTGAAGATGTGCTTGAAGGACGTAACCCAGTTCGGACTCACTTTCATGAAATTACCCGATAGCAGGATACTGACGATGCAGTCAGGCCGTCGAGATATGAGTATTCCAACAAGTTCAATAACAGTTACGAACCTGCAGAAAGAATGAATGGTTCATCTCCCTATCGACCTTCAAAAGCATGGTTGGTGGAAGAGCAGAGGGAAGGCAGCGTGTAGCGAAGTCAGAAAGAAGATCGTAAGAATCTCTGGGCAGGCATCGCCAATATTGATAATAACTTTAGCTCGTCCCGCCAGTAATCTCGACAAGCTCTCGACTCCCTCTCTCGTCGCATTTAGGTTCAACTCAAAGTGTTCAATAACTCAATTGATGACTACAGAGGCCGACTAAAGCGCACCTTCGAAATGGAGTATGATCGGCTGAGGGAATACGTTCATGAACTCGTCGAGAAAACCTTCCGTAAGTTTGAGCAGGAAATGAAGGAAGCATACTTCAACGAAGAAGCTCGCATTAACAGGAAGGTGTATGAGACAAGGAAGGATCTTGAACAGCTATTTCGATCGGTTGATGAAATGAAAGAGGGGCTCGAAGGTCCTCAGTGGAAACGTATTGCGGGTGATATATTGGCTTCAGACTTCCTGGCGAAAGGAGAATCAGCTTTGGATGAGGCTTCCTAAAAGCTGGTGCTCGCAGATTTGCAGCTTACTTTAGCACCCAGCAAGCGATAGTCGCTAAACTCTGTTCTGAGCGATCTGGTGAGAATGAGAATCGAGAGACGACCAGCAGACGGACTGCTGCGACTTTCATGATAATGAGTCGATGAGATATAATAGCAATAGTTGCGTAGGATCACTTGTTAATTTTGATGCCGAGGAAGTTGAGGAGCATCAGATCCTTTTCCTCGAACTTCCGGCATTTCTTCACCTCTGAAGACTTAGTGTTTGACATCTTTATCTTTATGTTGCGTAGATCGTTCAAGTTGCCCATACTCATTGCCAGTGGGTCTTCGTCGGGATTTCGGATATTCTATTTCGACGGAAACATGTCGGGGCTGCTCTGAGTCAACGAGGACTGTTGGTCTATTAAAGGTGCGGCGTTTGGCTGGGGATTCTTCTTCGCCAGTGGGATAGGAGGTGGGATTATCTTTTACTCCTTCTTGAAGAACTTCGGTTGCTCTTTTTCTTTAGTCTTCGCATCATCTTCAGAGTTGGTATCGGCCCATGAGTTCTTCTTTCTTGGAGACGGGCTTGCCATCTTCGGGCCCTTATTGGGTGTAAATCTTCTCTACTGGCTTGCAGTTCGCTGAGTTTTCAATGTCTAGCCAGCTTATGCTTTTTTCTTTTGAAGAAATTCTTCAAAGCTATCCATCTTCTTCTTCAGAGTTGGAGGTTACTCCTCCGATGTGTGACTTTCCACAGTTGAGTTCAACGGGGGATTGGGCTCGACTAGATTTTTGGATTAGCTCATCACTTCCTGAATTGGAAGCTTGAAAAAGTTGTCACTCTCAATTATGTTAGGTTGTGCGCTAACCTCGAGAGAATCCGCATGAACTTGTGAGGTTCCGCTAGTCTTCATAAACTTGGCCTCCTCATCGATAACCTCCGAAATGATATTCTTGGGTTGTGGAGCTATGAACGACATCTGCCTGATCTTGTACTCCACAGTGGACTGGGGAAGATCAATCTGGTAGCTTCCAAGATCCTTCGAGCAGCAGTCATCATAGGGTTTGAGTACACTGATGGCCACCTTCGTCCACAGATCAGTATAGGCCTTGATTGTTTGGATGATGTTTTAATTGATGGTTTGAATGCTCGAGTAGATCTTGATGATGCGCATTAAATGCCCATAGAAGCCCTGACTGCGCATTTCCTTTTTGATGACTACGTTGGCTGTTCGACCGATGATATCGATGTCGCAGAATAAATGCTGTCGGTAGCCCTCAAACAGTGGTTTTTAGTTTCCGAAGATATGCAGGAAGGTCTTTTCGATGAGATTGTGCATTATGTTGGCGTCGGGAAACTTGTACATCAGATCCAACAGCAGTCCGAAGAAGTTGACTTTCCGAACGGCTGTGAAGATGCTCTGGCTGTTTAGCGAGATGCAGTGGCATAGCAGCTCTAACTTCTTAAAGGCTTGTAGCGAGAAGCTTGGCATACTTCTCAACCGTTCAGCAGACTGTTCGAAGCGCTGGGTGAGCTGGATTATGAGTGGCTGTGCCTCCAACCTCTACCGATTCTTCCGGCTGAATTCGACATTGTTCTTGTCCTCGCTATTCAACGCAGAGAAGGAGTAGTAGTTGACCAGCGATACCAGGGTGTTAATAGCAGGCTGGCTGATCAGAGTATTCATGTCACTGGACATACCCAGCAGCATTTCAATCGGTTTTTCAGTGAGTATGATGTCCAGCATTTCCTTGCCATCTGCAATTAGGTAGTACTTATCAATCAGCTCTATGAAAACGTTGCTGATGTTCTGCACCACCAGACCATCCGCATCTTTACGATGTTGCTCAATACAGTTCAAGCATTGCAAGATGCACTCCATCTTTCGAGGGCGCCTCTACTAGTACGGCTTGTCGGCTTTCGTGGCTTACACATTCAACATAAGACTCACCACTTGCATCAGGCTGGCAATGTGGCAGTGTTTCAGCAGCTTCTTGAAGAGTCCCGGACGACAATAGAAGTATTATGTCAGCTCTCGGTACTTCGAATTGAGTAGGGTGCTGCAGACTCTCAAAAAGTAGCCTGCAAGGAGAGGTAGCACTACCTCCTGATCGAGCGATTCGAATAGCAGGTCAAGGTATATTCCGTTTCCAGACGGTAATGGCTTGAGGAAACTGTTGAGCACTGAAATAGTTTCAGTCTCGACCATCTCCACCGCCATGAGTGGGTACTTATACTTGCGCTAGACCGAATCAGTCTATTGAGGCACAACCACTAAGTATTCGATAGCTTCGCGGATGAGATCAGGCGTAGTGGTTATGTATTCCAACAGTTTCGGGTTGAAAGCTTTGAGTTCCTGCATGAAATCACCATCGTCAAGGATCGCTGACAGCTTGGGATTACCTTCGAGTAGCTTTTCGAGTGGCTTTTGGAGAGGTTGACCAGCGTACCAAGCCATCATTTTTAAATTATCAGTCCAGGAAACCAAAATATGCTCAAGTCACTCACTTCAATCTCGCGAAGGAAGAGAATAAGTGTCTGCTCTGGCAGAAAGTGCCACGTTGAAACAACTGCGATAATGCATATTATATGTTTTTGCGCATTGAGGAGCCGGACAGCAGTCGTGAGTCATCAGATGAAGATGCGTCTCGTACCAACGAAGAAACCATGCTGCGCAAGGCCAAGTCCGACAAGGATCTGTTCACGAGAAAATCTCGTGCACTGAATGGGGATGTTTGTCATTACGCCGATAAGGAAAGTTCGTTCCGCTAGCGAAGGTCACAGGATTAGCAGCCGAAAAGGAATATCCGTGCAGATACCGAAATGAGCGCAATGGAAGTCATCGAGTCTATGCTCATTGAAGGTGTAAAGTCTGCAAACAATAATCTGAATGAAGAGAAATTCGACTTAGGCCAATGTCGTGACACTGAAAGCGCAGCCAGCAGATCCTTCGTGGAGTCACTACGAGATAGCCTCATTGTTGAGACTAAAAAGCGGAAGGATCTGGAATTCTCGTTAGAACTCAAGGATCGAATGATTACAGAGCTCAAGCTTCAGAATGAGCTCTACGAAAAGATCAACAATCAGTCACCACAACCATCGATCCTCACGCCGATCGCCTAAAAGGAAATAGCAGCTTTAGGCCTTGAACCAAAGAAACCTATTCGAAAACCGAATGTAGAAACGTTTGAGAAGAGAGCGACGGAAAGATTTCACGAACGGCCTGTGAGGCATCATCCAATTGTAACGAGGAGAGAACCCCGAGAGACCGATATGATGCCAAAGAAACATGAAATAACAGTGAAGCACCACGAACAAAACGAAGTCTCACTTCAAAACGCACGATACAAGAAGCTTGTGAAGACCTTCGGTGATACACTTTCAAAGCTGGCAAGGAAGCAGGTTGCTCGTGACGGCAAGGAATCTAAGGACCTTCGGGAACTTTGGGATGTTTGGAACAGGTTGATAAGGGACGTGACCTGAGCAAGTTCGTTCCAATTGTCAAGCACCGATGATATAATTTAACTCTGGCTTAGTGATGTAATTCTTCAGAAGACTCCTCGCCAATCGACCTCGACCGTTCAAGGTGTTACAGCAGTGGCTGGGTATCCAGGAGGAATGGGCACTGTTTAGGAAAAACCTACGACCACATAAGGCAAAGATATTTGTTTGTGGCGCAGTCCTAGCATACCCTCTCTATCAGTAGCACCTGAATCAAGCCATTCAACGCTCAAGAGAATATCTTGCCAGAAACACTCAGAAGGTACTAGCAAAGGATGAGCCACTGCCGAAAGTCCTCGAGAGTTAGTATTTTGCAGTGTAATTGCAGCGTCAAGTAGCTTGTTGACTCCGTTCTGAAGGATAAGAACATCAAGCAGGAAGCCGCGGAGTTCGTAAGTGACCTCTCAAAGAGAGAGTTGGTACTGAAGGGTGTCCTTGATCTGCTGCTGTCGGTGGTGAAGAATCCCGTATTCATCTAAGAAGCAAAACATCTCGGGAGCTAGATCGTTATCAACAGTGCAAACGACAAACAGGTCGAGCATGAACTCAAGGAACTGGTCCTTCGGGTGCTCAAGTCTTATTAAGTTCAATAGGAGGTCACCGAGATTATACGCATAGTTTTCAGCTCATCTACAGCAACCAGAACACTGGTGAGACTTCTTGTGACAGCCATTAACGAGCAACCCGTGAAGGAATCTTTGGCTGAAGCCGTAAAATACAGTTTCAGGGAACTCCTGAATGACAGAGAAACAGTCGAGCAGTTCAAGTACTTCGGACAGTTTTTGCTGGAGGAGTTCTAGAAAGATGTCGAAAAGGATCGAATCATGACGGTGTTGGTATCCAAGGGAATAGGTCTGGACAGGAATCGAAGATAACAGTCGTTCTTTTTGAACCCACTCGTTCGAGAGGATAGTAGCGACAATCTCCCAACCATCTGATGGCTGCACTAATTATTTAGATTGATGAGTATACAACCATTTCATTTGGCTGTACCAGTCCACAACATCAAGATAGCACGTGAGTTCTATGGAGGGCTTCTCGGGCTTGAAGAAGGCCGTCGCGACGAGGATCTTTGGCAAGACTACAACTTTTACGGACACCAGCTCGTCTGCCACTTCGTTGGCGAGTAGTATCGATGCACCGACCATTTTAACAAAGTCTCCAAGGAGGATGTGCCAGTTCCACACTTCGGTATCGCACTGACTGTGGACGACTGGCAAAAGCTACGAAATAAGCTGGAGGGGAAGGTTGAGTTTATCGTCAAGCCTCACCTCCGGTTCGAAGGCAAACCCGGCGAACAATGGACAATGTTCTTCAAGGACCCAAGCGGCAATAATTTAGAGTTCAAGGCAATGACAACCCCAGCTAACCTGTTCGCGAAGTACGATGTGAGTAAGGTTTGATTGGTCATTATGTCCATGGTCGTATGAATATACAACTTATTATGTTAGGTAGGAAGGAAGAGTAGCAGCCCTCGATCAAACTCAAAACAGAGGAGAAAGCTCTGACCCTGCAACAGATCAAATCGGATGTGTCCAACTTCGGCAAGATTTGCCTCAACTCTGGACTTAAAATAGAGTATGGCAAGCCGGTAAGATTCCCAATCATCCGGCGGAGGAAGCCTGAAATCGCTGAAGAGTGCTACAGCTCGCGCACGTCCAACCAAACCGAAAGTCAGCTAAACATTCGATCGGGAATTGAGAAGGAAGAATAGGATGAGGTCTTACCCGATCGAAGCAGCTCACTGCTCACTAAAACCATTTAAAAGGAAAATACCAGGGCCAACTACAAGTAACGTAATAGTGTCGATGTGGCCAAACAGGTCCAGGAGGAAAGCGACTTGATCGATACCAACCATAAGAAAGCACTGCCGAAGATTTTCCGACATAAGTACTTCCGAGATGCCGAGAAACTTGACAGAGTAAAGTCCGACCGGCACGCACTCCGGACTGAGGAGAACGAGTGCCTACAAAAGTACAAGCTTGGTGTATTGCTCGGGCAGGGAAGCAACGCCACTGTACGAATTGGACAGTCAACTTCGGGCGAATTGGTGGCAGTCAAGACCTACGAAAAGAGCAAGCTGAAGGAAATTGATAAGCGGGAGAATGTTAAGAGGGAGGTGGAGCTGCTCAATCGGATTAGCCACCCAAATATTGTACACTTTATCGAGGCCATCGAGACGTCCACCCAAATCAGCATAATCACTGAACTGTTGGACAATACCTCCCTTATGGATGTGATCAAAGGCAGCGTAACCGGCAAGCTTAGTGAACATCAAGCTCGACCCCTTTTCCGTGAGCTGATCAGCGCCCTTCACTACCTCCATGAGCAGAACATCTTGCATCGAGATATCAAGCTCGAGAATATCCTTGTTACCAAGGACCAGCACGTCAAGCTCATCGATCTAGGCTTCAGCATCGAGTCCACCGGTAGGCTTAATATTTTCTGTGGTACCCCTAGCTACATCGCTCCTGAGGTCATCCAAAAGAAGGGGTACTTTGGAAAACCAGCAGACGTTTGGTCCTGTGGTATTGTACTCTATAAGATGCTCTGCGGCGTGTTTCCTTTCAAGGGCATCAACGAGAAGACTCTGTACAGCAAAATCAGTAAGGGAGTTTTCCGGTTTGTCGGAGATGTTTCAATGAACGCCCAGATACTTATCAACAGCATGCTGACTCCCGATCCAGGATCCAGAGCAAACCTTGAGCAGGTGCTGAGAGAACCCTGGATGATGGAAAAATCTTGACTCCCTGACCTTTCCGTTGCCGTCCATGCCATTCTTTGATTGATCTATAATTGTTTCTTTCCATAGAATCATGTATAGGTCTTTAAGTCCGAAGCAGCTCTCTCCATACCTGGATTATGGACATGACCGGAGAGATACCCTCATAAAGTAACTCACAAGAGAGATAAACGGCCTTCAGTCCCTTGACCACGATTTTCTCGCCTTAAATGACGACCTCGCTGTGCTGTAGTCCCGCTACGCTATGCTTTTAGAAGAAAAAGAAAGGGAGGAGAAGGAGTATCAGTAATTCAGCTCTTACAGTAGAACCAGTTCTCATACGAAGAGGCTCCACCTAGAGGAACTCGAGAATGAAGCCAATAGCTTTGCCATCAAGCTGGAGAATATTTTGATCGAAACAGAAGAAACTTCAAGGGAAAAGGAAAGATTTTTGGACAGGCTTCGTACACTTCAAGGAGAAGTTGAGATTTTCCGACGCGAGATTACCCAAGCCAGTGCCGTTAACTGTCTCACAAAGGAGAAGGTTGAATGTTTGGGTAAAAAACTAAAACAATCGAAAGAGGAGCGTTCGATATTGGAAAATACCTGTGACGGCTATTCTTCCGAACTCACCATACTCACAGAGGATGTCAGGCAACTTGAAAAAGACTTGCGTTTAGTGGGTGCTTCAATAACAACCCATCAGCACGTTCAAGGTGAATCACAGCAGATAAAGGCTAAGTGTGAGGCTTGGCAGAGAAACAAGCGTGACTAACAATTGAAGGCATAGACAGACAACCAAAATTTAGCTCTACTGAAAGAGGAACAGGGGAGAATAGGAGCGGGACTGAAGCAAGAAAAAATCCAAATGGAAAAAGCAGAGGCGAATACAAAGGAACAACTGGACAGTTTATGTGGCTGCAACAAGGAGAGTCTATTGAAGCTGAAATCCACTGAAAACTCTACATTGTACTTACTGTGTAACTCAGAAATACTTCGCTATCGGTGGAGGAGGAAACAAAGAACTATAATCACCTAAGAGCTCGGAACACCGGTCTCCTCAATCACAATCGTCAGCTGAACACCGAAATCGACCGCCTAATGAAAGACATGCGAGAGAAGGAGCGCAAGAACCTTGAACTGCTCAAGCTTCTTAAGGATTCGCTGGAGTGCGATCTGAAGGCACAAAATATACTGGTACCTCGCCGTGAACACTTATAGCGACTCATCGAGATCAACGAGAACACCCGTCCGAAAGGTATATCCGTGATCCGGTGACTCCGAAATAATTTGTAGTTTGTAGCAAGGTTTTAAATGGTAAGCAAGGTTCTACTCAGATCAGATTTATCCTGCTGCAGAATCGTCAGGGTAAGACACGTCTCTCCAAGTGGTATGTCCATTACGACGAGAACGAGAAGGTGAAGCTTCAAAGCGAAATTCATCGTATGATCGTGATGCGTGACAACAAGCACACCAATTTTCTGGAGGTAGATCACCGGTCTAGTCAGTTTCGCAACTTCAAGATTATCTACAAGAGGTATGCCGGACTGTACTTTGCGCTATGCGTGGATATCAATGACAACGAGCTGACGCACCTTGAGGTATTTGGACACCCTAACGCAGCTGATCCACCTATTCGTGGAGACTATGGACCAGTACTTCGGTAACGTCTGTGAGCTTGACATCGTATTCAACTTCCACAAGGTCTACGGAATCCTCGACGAAATCATACTAGGCGGAGAGATCATGGAGACCAGCAAGAACACCATCATCTCCACGATGAAGAGCATCGAACTCGTCGACTGACCATGCATTACAACAGCCTACAATCACTGCTACTTGGGCTTATTGGGTGCCGCATTATTCGCTGGTTTACCTGTGGGTTTGAATACTCCAGAGACCGCAGAAGTGACCTGCCCCTTGAGTTGATTGACTATTGGTTCCAGCACCGTGCCCTTGCTGAGACTCATGACTGCGACAACGAGCAGCACTATCACCAAGAGTGGCAGCATCAGATATGGAGACCTTATCCAGACAAAGACGTCGTCGATCATGAAGAGTCCAATGAGAAGCAAAATCCACTTAGGAATGCGTCCAGTGTACTTTTAGTTCTGTATTAGTCAACCAATTACATGTTTTCTCTTGGCTTCCTTATATTCTTCCTCGCAGTCCTCCTCAAACTTCTTCTTTATCGTAGTCGATGCCAGCAGGGAGATCAACTATTCTCCCTTCTTTGCCCCTTCTTCATTTGCCTTCTTATCTGAGAAATCCACGTCATAGGATCTTGGATCGGCTACGGAACCACGGTGAGGTGCTACCTCAATAATCTCCTCAATTTCGAACCGCTCGAAAAGATTAACCGAGTTGGAGTAGGCAGCCTTGGTAGTTTTCTAAGTGGTTCATCGCTTACGTAAAGTTAGTCAAGTTGCTACTCCGTCATGGAAGGCCAGTTCCTAGGGACCTTTTTCTCATCGAAGTTGAAGTCGTTCTTAAAGTGTCGGTTCAGATAGTAGTTGATGTCTCTTATCTTCGATCGGACGATGGATTTGAGTTCTTCGTAGCAGAATCGGCAGCTGCGGTCAATATACTCCTGTGTCTGCTTCTTGGATTCTACGTTAGGGCGGTGCTTACCAAGACCTAACTCCTCGAATTTATTGCGAATGTTGTTGCTGCCGAGCTGGATCATCGACTCGTATTCGTTCTGCAGCTCCTTCCAGAACACAGGCTTGGTGAACATCTCTCGGTTTTACAGAGTACGGTTCACAAAGACTTCGATCTTCTTGCGGAAGAGGGAATCCAGTTGTTTCAGGAACTCAATCACGATTTTGTCCTTTCCAGTTTCAATGGTCTCCTTCAGTTGCTTACGGAAGTCGATTCGGACAGCAGCTACCCACTCCTGCTTCACAGCAAGCTTTTCAACAGACTCCGCAAAGTTCTCTTCGGCCTGCTGCTCGATACTTTTCAGTCCCTCGATACTCTTGTTATCTCAGTTAGGCGTAATCGTACTTTGCTGGGAGTTCACATCACTGAACTTAGCTATCACCTCGTTAATAAGCCGGCTGGTGAGCATGGACACTTGCATTTTGAATGCATTCTCGATTGGGATATCGAGCTAGCGGATAAACTCCTCGCGAACTTTCGAGGATTGTTCCTATGGGTAGTTCTCAGTATTCTTTGTGTACTCATCCAGTGCACCTTTGGTCAGTTCGCGTACACGTGCCGCAAACTCCGGATTCACTGAAGTTTGAGCCTTATACAGAATTTCAGTTAAAGGCTCCTCGATACACTTGTAGGCTTCAGCCTTGATTTGGTTGCATCGCAAGTTAGCCACCAAAATCTTCTCAGCTGGTAGGTTTAGGTCTTTCTCTTCCTGAATAGTCTTCCAAACATTGCTCAGAAACTTTGGAAAGTCCTCCACAAGCACGTTGCTCTTAGTAAGCTGGCGGTTCTTAGCGAGACCGAACAAGAACTCCCGAACCTTGGATAGCTCCTCCCTAAACTCTTCCTTTTCCTAAATGAACGACGGTAGGAAGAAGGTGTTTAGATGGAATAGATCATCTAGTTTCACGTTCTCTGTTCCGGGAGGCTTCAAGATCTTCTCCCACACATTTTCAACCTTCTTGTAAATGGTTTCAGAGAGACTCTTTTCATTCTCTCTTTCTTTCTCAAAGTCGCGGATCACAAATATGATCTCCTTGGGCTGCTCAGCTCTGAAGAGCTTCAGGTTCAGTTCCAAAACGATTTCCAAGATGGCCAACTGAGAGCCACGGAAGAGTCCAAGCTGCTGCGTCCAGATATTGACCAACAGCGTGTTGCTAGTGGCTAACGCAAACAGTGAATTGCACCGTTCGATTTTCTGAATGGTCTACAAGCTACCGTGCGAGTGTCCTGCCGTTCGTTGGAGTCACTTCCCTCGACGTCGAATATAAACATGTTGTGTTTGGGATCCACTGAGAACCAGATTCCCTTGGTGGTTTGACCAATGCGCTCCTTTCGCGACTGCACTTCAAAGGTAGTATGGAACAGTTCGTTGAGGAGAGTGCTTTTTCCTGAGCTTTGGGACCCAATAATGCTAATCAGGTGGTAATCTCGTTTGAGATTCCGTAGTTCGGGACTCTGCAGAGCCTACAAAGCCTTGAGCCTGCATAAGTAGCTGCTTACTGAAACTCTGATTCGTCGTTCACGAGATGGAACCTCTCGGTAATTTTCTGCTGCTCCATTGAAAGTTGATATTATCTACAAACCTTACTTCAATACTTCTCTGTATGAATATCGAAGAAGGAGAACACATAGCACAGCGACCACTGCGCCTTCGATATGAACTTGCTTAAAGTTTGGTGAGACTAATGAGGTTAACAAACCCAGAGACCCTCAAGCACACTGTCTCCCTATCATTGTCCCTAACAGTTCCAACTGCTGCTAATTTATTATAATGATTCCGTTCCCATTTTCTGTAATTTTCTTTAATTTCAAGTAGCTGAGCGAGGAGTCAGTGTTGCTTGAACATTCTCTTGGAATGTATGCTCATCGTCAACTACCCAGCCTACACGTTCATCTGCTTCATTCATTTAAAGCCTAACGTCGCTGCTTGCAGTTGGATCTATAGTTTCTATCGGAAAGGGGACGATGAGGTCATCCATCTCTCGCATTAATGAGAAGTCTTTTTTTATGGTAATATTGCAGTTAGAGGCATCAGAAAGCTGCACGTAGATGGCAAGTTCCTCAGACTTCAAATGTCCCCCAGTTCCTGGGTGTATAGAATAATATAAACTCTTCGCTAATAAAATTGCCATGTGGACTCAAGAGGTACCTGGAGTTTTAACGGAAGGAAGACGCCATCTTGAAGGAAATCGTGTAGAGTTAGCAACACCGAAAGTGGGCAGAGGTCGCTCAAATACTTCACGACCAATATGCCGTCTACAAGAGAACTGGCAAGCAGTGCCGCGAAAGGTTAATCAGAAAGTGATGCAGGTGGGTCAATTACCTGGACCCTTCGATTAAATCCTCAGATTGGACGTACGAGGAGGAGCAACGAATGTTTGCATTTCAAGCGAAGTTTGGGAATAAGTGGTCTGAAATCGCGAAGGAGCTCGATGGGAGGTACGCATGGCATCGATCCAGACCATATAATTGCATCAAGAACCATTTTTATTCGGCACTGAGAAAGGGATTAAGGAAGATCAACCTGCATATCCAAGCCAGGTTTAAGAGAAGCGAAGCTCGCCCAGTGAGTTCACACTTCCTGTCGAAAGTACTACTCCTTACTGAAGAAAAGGATGGGCCTCGCCGTCCTCGCAAAAGCATCCAGGAGAAGTGCGTGGGTAGGATCAATCTCTACTAACTTAGAAATAAAAAATGAGCTGATCCACTACTCCCAGGACCACCCCGCCAGCAAATCGGACGATGAAAGACTGGATAAGCTTGTCCAGTTAATCCTCTCAGTTAACCGGATTTATAGGAACAAGAAACGCAGGAGAAAGTCGAATCGAGGTCCCCGGGTTGTTTAGGACGCACAATCGCCCGTAGTAAACTACTCCAAGGTAGAGCATCAAAGCATTGAACCGTAAACAGTCAAAAAGGAGTGTTTCAAACCACTGTCGGAAGAACATGTTATGCAACCGGTCCCAACAGCACAATAAAGGGAACCATCTCCAGGAGTCGTGCAGCCGTAGTGCCAGCATGGCTATGGTAGTGGGCTAATATGGGTCTTTGGGGTGGAGCAGCAACAACATCCCTCACAGGTTTTGGCGTACCAACAGTACGTACAATGTGTGCTGAACCAACCGATTTACGGTATTTCCCATTTCTGAGCCCAACCGAGCATGGATAACCACCCACCAGTACAGTTGGTGAGAATGACATCATTCATCGGAAGAGCTGTACTTCCGGTTGTTTATTTTTAAATTTAATGGCTTAGGGACGGCGGCAAAATAGCATAGATTCCCCGATGTGGTATAGGGTTTGGAGCGAATGAACATAGTTGGTGAAGTTCGGGTGAGCTGTCATCTGTGGATAACCCATCCACGATAGAAGCAAGTACTGCGCCCAGCATTTCGAGAAACAAAGACATCTCTTGCAAAGAATTTTCCAGAATGTGCCTCCTTCATAAAATATTGTTTCAATTGTCGTACCACCACTCCATTAAATCATACTTAAAGCCACGCATCGATGCTTCGAAAAAACCACTTACTTGAGAAGCCACATCTCTACCATAAGTTTCAATAATAGAGAGCTCACAGATATGACAGTCTTCATCATTCTTTCATTCATTGGGCTTCTCACAACCGTCCACTTCAGTCGAACCGTTCCGGCAAACGATACCATCAGCCTCTCCAATTGGTTGTGTTACCTTTGTTTATTAAATTTATCGGATGTCGTCCTTGGATAACAGCAGGATGCCGCTGCCACTAGATCTTAAAGGGATACGTCAACAAATACGCGGCAAATTCAACACTCTCTACAATGATGGCGCTTGGAAGGGTTAATCTAAACGCGTTCGGGCACGGCATCGAAGGCCTCAGTCGACCCTTTACAAGGAAGCGTTTGCAACTGCACGGACCTCTTCTCACGACAAGAACCACGAAGTATCTGTTCCGAAGGAAGACATTAGTCTAACAGTTGACACGTTGCGGACAACATCAAGAGCAAGAGACCGTTCCCGCAATAAGAGTGTGTTGGAAGAGGGTGCCGATATCAAGCTGAATCGCCGAGAGCGTTTGAAGAGGTATCGTAACCCATTGGACATGGTGAGACACTACGCCAGTAAGTAGCCGTTCGATCCCAGCCCCGAGTAAACCAAACTGATGGATGCTCTCCTCCGCAAGCAGCAAGTCATGCTGAGCTACTTGCGCAACGACGATATCGACGGCACGTTGAACAGTAAGCCTCTTGTAATGCAGACATCTATGAATTGCTGAACATGGCAGTCGACCTCAACAGTATGCGCTACCTTTGCTTGCTGATTGAGTTCACAGCAGAAATTTGTTTCGAAATGGAGGACTACCACCGTTCGGCATTCTTCTTCGAGCAGTTAAGGGTTGCCTGCACCAATAGCCGCAGCTATGAGCTCAAAATTGATGCACTGATCGGGTTAGCAAGGAATGCCTGTCGACTTAAAATGTACAGGGAAAGTCACCTATTGCTGAAGAAGGCATTGCAGTACGCCTGGGAACTCGGAAATGAGGATAAGGAACTATACATCTACGACCTCATAGGGCTCAATTACTTCTACACCGGAACTCTTCCAAAGGCTGAATACTTCCACAATCGATTTGTGCTTGGAGCGACAGAGCTGCCGGATTCAGCCACGAAGCGAATTTCAGAGGAAATTCTGAACGACTACCATCATCATCTGAACATCATTGAGTTCGCTGAAGTTTCAAGTCTATTCCTGCAATTTCTGAGTCTCCCCATCTACAACCTCACGATGCTACCTTGCTTCAGTGATAGGGTCTACCCCAACTACTCCTAGGGTGTTTCACCCAGAGCCAATAAGCACATCGAAGATTTCTACAAGAACGAGTTCAATGCTTCTGACCTCATTCATAAGCTCCTCACCGAAAATCGAGAGTTTAGATCTGAAATACCGAACCCCACTCTCCGCGATATTTCACAGAACTACCAATAAAGATACAAGAAGAAGTCGCGAATCAAAGACTACGACGGTTTCGAGCGTACCCCATTCTACATGGAGAAGTTTCGAAAGCCGTTGGAGTACGATCACGACCTCACAAACGCCCGCTTGTACCGGTATCCACTCGAAAACATCGTCAACAACCGGCTGAAGAAGTCTGTAGACAAGCACTGGTGGGATAAGATGGTTATCGGAGTCACCCACAAAAAGTTTGAGCTTCACTATAAACTTCGCGATAAGGTGATGAACAGCCACATGAAAAAGGCTGACGTTACGAAGAGTAAGCTGCGTACTGCCCGCACGAATCACTTCTACTAAAGCTTCAACGCTGTCCTGCTGGACTTCATTGATCCTGTCTACTGATATATTTATGTGGCTACTTAAGAAGGCATCCGAAACGGTAGGCTCTGTCTATTCCTACTCTAAAGCACTTGTGGTCGGGGAGAGTGAGTTAGAAGATCCTGTGGCTGCCCTCCTCAACGAACTGCTAAACTAAAAAGGGTAGATCATCCCCACGAAGAAGCTCGATGAGCTGGTGGTATTCTCATACGACATGGAGAAGTTCGAGCAGATCAGTGAGTGGATTCAGGAGCACCTGCGTATCTTCAAATACACGCCTGAAGCAATCAAACAAACCGTAAACGTGCTCACGATAGTGTACTATCTGATTAAGCATGCGGCGTCAGGCTTCATCGACGTGTTCCGCAGCAGTATGAAGATGTTTCAGAACTACCAAAAACTCGGTAAGAGGACTGTAAGCGATTAGTAAGCTGAACAGCGTGATGCTGAGAATAACTTGGACATCATAGTCAGCAAAGCGCGGCACATCGAAATTCTGCTGACCGACAAGGAAAAGTTGCTGCGGGAGAAAGAACTAGCCATGCTCATCAAGCAGAAGATGAAGCTGTACGATGAGAAACAGGTCTCTAAGTTGAAGGCTTCGGCAACTGATTCTAAGAAAGACGAGCTGAAGTCATCTAAAAAGCCGAGCAGCGGAGAGAAAGAACCCACCAAATCGAAGGGCGGTAAATCAAAAAAGCAACAATCAACCTTCAGCGACATTCTCGAAACCTATGTGTGGAAGTACGTCGATTCTCTCGATGACAAACTTGAAGATGTTTCTGGAAAGGTTATGGCGAAACTCGATAAGCTTGTGGATCGCATCATCGATGGGCAGGAGCAACCAGAAGGTGAGTTCGAGCTGGGCGACTCAGACGATTAAGTGGACCGAAGCGTATAGATCCAGACCCCAAAGCCTCACGATGACGGCGAGATTATCGAGAAGATCTCCAAAGAAATTGATGGGCTGGACATCAAACAGGAGGACCTGCTGGACTTTGAGGAATAGAAACCAAAGGAGCCACCAACAGCGCCCGCGAAAGCATAATCTGTCGATCTGATATGAATGCAAGTCTTCGTTGATTAGGTCATTGGGTACTCTTTCAGTGATAGTTTTTTTTGTAGCTGCTGAGGAACTGTCCGAAGAAGCTGCTCTGTGGGAAGTAGTGGGCGTTGCTCTTCGGAACACACTTAGAAATCGAGTCCTATCTCTTTGGTTCGAAGTTTTACTTGTACTAGGACTGGCGATGCTAGTTGTGACAGTGGGCTTCAGTTAGGTGGTCAACACACCCAGATGTTCTTTCACGAGTGATTTTTGGTAGGTTTACATACTATCTTCGGTAAATGGACTAGCCTCGGAAGCGCTCGTTATTGGCGAAGGGCTGCTCAGGGGAAGGGCGGATAGGCTTCGCAGTTTCATCTACGACTTTTTTGGGAGCTCGAAATCCTGATTGGTAGGTGGAAGTTTCAGACAGATCTCCCCTTTCGAAGATCCTGTGATTGTTGGATTATTTTCTAAGCTAAACAGCATCGCCGACTGGTTTCACAAATTGTGCCTCATAACTTGAGCTTTTATAAAGAGACGGACAGTTGAACCGCCGTTATTGGAGGTTCCTGATGACTGCTATTCTTTCACCGAAGCCTTCCTGAAGGCCGCTTTCCAGCCGACTATGGAAGTCCTTGTGGTAGACACTCGTACTCACTTTCGCAGGGCTGTGAACAGCAATGCTATCTTTCTTGACGCGCCCCAGTACAAAACCTAACTTGAGGAGCGGCTGTACTCAAATCGTCCTGTCGGTTGGTCGCTCGGAGGGACCGTTCATGCATCAACGTTTTTTCGTCTCTGGGATCATCTTTGTCGGCTGAATCCCTGTGCAGGGTATGCTGCCGATGACACTTGTACTTCTGCTTACTGTCCGTCGGCTGCTCCCGGTGGTCTGCTTCCATGGAAGAATGGAATTAACACTACAATATACAAACTCTGAAATCACCCTTTATTCATGAAAAGACGGTTGATAGGCTGATAGCCAATAGGTTCTGTGCAGGGTCTTTCGGAGTCAAGATACCCTCCGATTCCAGAAAGGCTTGCCAGCATCCTTCAGTGTTATCCACAACGAAGGGTTTGTACACATGCACGCCCTCAAGTTCCATAGCCTCACCTTTGGCATTGGAAGCAATGACCTTCTGTTTAGGTCTCCTCACCTGCAAGCGAAGGTTATCGGGATCAGGAAAGCGCATTCGCTTTGCGTTAATGTACATCAAATGCTGTGCGATATTGACGATTGTGAAGTTGGCCTTGTCGCGACATTTATGGGAATATTTGCGCATCATCTTCCTATCATGCCATAGACTTGAATCGGATCCAATGCAGTAGAGCACCACCATAGGCTTACCCGTCTTATCGATGAGGTAATCAAGCTGGTCCTCATTTTCGTACTCAACAAGAAATTCATCGGAGTATTGCCTGCATAACTCCCAACTTACTAATCTGCTGCTAGTGCTCCGTACCACTTGCCGAGAAGAAGCCCAGCGAACCCCATTCCGGCTATCTTCCAAGCACTGCCGAAGACCTTACCTTTCCCACCATAGAGCACCTGCAGGTAGGTATTGAGCAGCATATGCGAGAATAATTTTTAATTTCGGAATGCCTCTGAACCCAACCGCCACGAGCCATCGCATCGAGATGTGTATGCTCGCCATTCTGGTAAGCTTAGGTTTTAACGAAGCACTTCTCGGCTTGGGCCTGCCTCATTCGTTCGGACTACAACTTCGTCTTCATAAGCTTTGCCTACTTCGTGTTCGTCAGCAGTCGTGAACACTTTGTGACCACGGTGGTACCTGCTTCGCTAAACTAGGTGTTTGGAATCGTCGCTGCACTTGTTCTGCTCGACCTGCTGTTCTTCGTGTTTGTGCCAAGAACATGGATGACGGAGGACGCGAACAACGCAGTCTGGAATAGTCTGAGATCGATGCACGGTTTCGCAATCTTTCTGTCGGTGGTGGTATTGCTGCTGAAGGTACAGTTGTGTCTAATTCAGGGCCCACTTTTGTACTTCTTGTGGAACTACCGCAAGGAAAGTCAAACACTGCTGGCCGGCAGCTACTGATGCTGTGTGATTAATGCATTTTATTGCAGAGCGTTGCAGGGATAGCGCAGCTACAGCCGACTGCCGCAGTTTAATTAATCCACCTTACTTACTTACCGATGGAATCTTCGAAGGAACTGGAAGTGCTGGCTAACCTACAGTAGTTTACGCATCTCACCGAAGAGTTGCAGGCGAAGTTCACAGAGCTACTGGTAGCTGGCGAGGCC
>Ga0075152_10000483_pt1 | contig 30033 bp, 25 predicted proteins | sample JI61114C2DNA_FD_70964 | JGI IMG/M metagenome (GOLD analysis project Ga0075152, IMG submission 70964) | Wastewater effluent complex algal communities from Wisconsin, to seasonally profile nutrient transformation and Carbon sequestration -... | ecosystem: Engineered > WWTP > Effluent > Algae...
TGCCGCTGAGAGGGGATTCTCCTTTGGCAAAGACGGTCCTCTCGACATGCGCATGGATACCAGCGCCAAGCTCACGGCGGCAGACATCGTGAACACCTGGCCACAGGAGGCCATCGAGCGTCTGCTCTATGAAAATGCCGAGGAGAATAATGCCCGACGCATCACCCGTGCCATCGTTCAGGACAGGGTGAAAAAGCCTTTCACCACCACGCTCCAACTCGCAGAGATGATCGCCCGCGTTTGCCCGCAGCATGGAAAGAAAAAGCACCCAGCCACGCTCACCTTCCAGGCGCTGCGCTGTGAGGTGAATTCAGAGCTTCCCGCGCTGCGTGACTTCCTCGCCGCCGCTCCGAAGTGGCTGAAGCCCGGCGGTCGTCTGGTAGTCATCAGCTTTCACAGCATTGAGGGCCGCATCGTCAAACAAGCCTTCCAGAACTACGCCGCCCCTTTTATCGACCGCCCCGAATGGCCAGCTCCGAAACCAAATCCAGCCCACTGTCTCCGATTGATCACGAAGAAGCCCGTGGAGGCTTCGGAGGAGGAACTGCATCTGAATCCCCGCTCCCGAAGCGCGCGCCTGCGCGCCGCCGAGCGCCTTCCGTCATGAAACGCAACCGCTACCGCAATTCGATCGGACTGCCTGTGATCACGGCAGTCCTGATTCTTTGTGCCGCCGTGTTGCTGGCGGCGCTGAGTGTGGTTGTGAATAAAAACCGCATCGCCACACTGGCGGAGCAGCAGCGCCAGGTGGAGCAGGAGATGAAGCTGTTGAAAATCGAGATCACGAATCTGGAGCGCAAGATCGACCAGCAGCTCGATGGCGCGCGCGTGCAGCCCATCCTCCAGGCCAAAGGCACCTGGCTCCAAAAGATCAATCCGCAGACACGCTCGATCATCCATCTTAAACCCATCCCCGCTGCTAAAACGGTCGCCCAAAACGAGGCAGCACCCACGCCATGATACCCGCACCCACCCAGCGCCAAATCCGCCGTGACAGTCCGCTCGTTCGCCGCATGCTGGTGGCGACTTGTCTGCTCACGCTCGGCTTTTCGTTAGTGGTTTGGCGGCTATACGATTTGCATTTGAAGCGCGGTCCAGCCTTTGCCGAACTGGCCTCTGCAAAGTTCCGTGAGACGCGCCCGCTGCCCGCGCAGCGCGGCTCCATCAAAGACTACAGCGGCAGCTATCTCGCCTATGATGAGGAGATCTTCGATCTCAGCACGAACCGCGTACACCTTCACGAACCACCCACCGTGAAGATGGCGCTGTCCAAAGTGCGTGGCATCAGCGTGCGTCAGCTCAGTATCCAAATGAGCGATGCGGAAATCATCGCCGCCTATCATCAGCATGTCGCCTCCACCATCGCGCCAAAGCTCGGCATCAGTGTCGATGAAACGCTCGCGAAACTGCGGTCCAAAGAGCAGATCGAGATGCTCGCCGAGAAGATGAGTGAAGATCAGGCCAAAGAGTGGAAGTCACTGCTTTCGGCCCATTTTATCAAAGGCGTGTACATCAACTCCACCATCCGCCGTCATTACCCCACGGAGAATCGGCTTGCCCTCATCATCGGCGGAGTCGAGGGCGGCAAAGGCGGCGTGCGCGGCATCGAAAAAACACAGGAAGACATCCTGCGTGGAATCTCCGGCAGCAAGGTCGTCGAGCATGACAAGTATGGGCGCGAATTGACTCAATACGCCGGCGAGGTCATCGAGCCTGTGCATGGTCGCGATGTGCATCTTACCATCGACATTCCGATTCAGGATGCCGTGCATCGCATCGTCGATAGCGCGAACCAAACGTGGAAGCCGAACAAGATCATGGCCGTCGTCACCGACATCGCCACGGGCTCCGTGCTCGCCATGAGCTTCATGCCGGATCACGACCGCAATACACCGGCCACCACCAACTGGAAGAATCTCGCCATTTACGAGCCCTATGAGCCGGGCTCTACTTTCAAGGTCGTCGCCTTCACGGGAGCCTTGGATACTGGCCGCGTCACCACCAGGTCCACCTTTGACTGCGAACTGGGTGACTATACTGACCCTGTCTTTAAAGTGCCTTTGCACGACTTGAAAGCCCAGGGCGTCGTGCCTGTGCCAGATGTCTTCAAGTATTCCAGCAACATCGGCACCTTCAAGATCTACAAGAAGCTCGGGCAGGAGCACTTCCTCGACTATGTCCGCCGCTTCGGCTTTGGGCGCATCACGGGCATCGACCTCAACGGCGAGAGCCGTGGCTACATCAACGAAAAAGACTGGTCGAATGCCACACATTCCCGCTTCCCCATCGGTTATGAAATGAGCTGCACGCCCATTCAGATGGCCATGGCCTATGGTGCGATTGCCAATGGCGGCATCCTCATGAAGCCACGCCTCATCGACCGCATTGTCAGCGATGGCGGCCGCAAGGTGGAGATCCTTCCGCCCGAGGTGGTGGGTCAGGTTTGCAAAGGCCAGACCGCCAAGACCATGCGTGAACTGCTCCAACTCGTTGTCGAGGAGGGCACTGGCACCCGGGCCAAGTTTGAGGGACTCGAGGTGGCGGGTAAAACAGGCACGTCGCGACGCTACGATCCTGAGCACAATCCCATCTACGACAAGAAAGGCAAACTCATCAAAAAAGGCGGCTATCCTGAAGGTCAGTGGATTGCCTCTTTTGCAGGTTTTGCACCAGCAAGCGATCCCAAGATTGCATGTGTCGTCGTGCTCGATTACCCCAAGAGCGAGGACAAGTCCGCCATTGGCGGTGGAAAGATGGCTGCTCCCATTTTTGGCGAGATCGCCGCTGAAGTCCTCAAACAACTCTCCGTGCGGCCCAATCGGCCGCTCGCCCTCGAAGGAGGAGACCAAGAATGACACTGCGCGAACTCATCACCTATCTCGATAAACCTGTCGTCAGCGGCAGTTTGGACACGAACATCGGCATGCTGGCCTACGACTCTCGCAAGGTCGCGCCCGGCACGGCCTTCGTCGCCCTGCGCGGCACCCACTCGGATGGGCACGACTTCATCACCAAAGCCATCGCCTCAGGAGCCGCCGCCATCATCGCTGAGCAGGCACCGCCCGATGATGTAAAAGTACCCTGGGTGCATGTGAAGCAGACGCGCATCGCCCTTGCGCAGGCCGCCGCCGCCATGCATGGCTTTCCAGCCAGACACATGTCCATCCTTGCCGTCACCGGCACGAATGGAAAGACCACCACAGCCTTTCTCATGCATCACTTGATGAATCGTGGGCAGAAGCGTTGCGGTCTGCTTGGCACGGTGACCTATGACATCGGTGGCAGGCAGGTGCCAGCCACGCACACGACTCCCGAATCTCTGGAGATCCAAGGTCTGTTGAGTCAAATGCGTGACAATGGCTGCAACGCCTGTGCCATGGAGATCAGCTCTCACGCACTCGATCAGGAGCGCGCGCACGGCCTGCCGTTTGTCGCGGGCGTCTTCACTAATTTGACCCAGGATCACCTCGACTACCACGGCACTATGGAGGCCTACTTTGTCGCCAAAGTGCGCTTGTTTGAATCCATCGCCGCCCAGCCCAAAGGACAGATGATTATCAACTCGGATGACTTCTGGGGCCGCAAGCTGATCACCCGCTATGAAGACACCGGGCGCATCACGAAGTTTGGATTCGGTGTCGGTGCCGACTTCCGTGCCGTGAATCCGCGCTATGACCTGACGGGCTCCACTTTTGAGTTGGAAGTGAAGGGTCGTTCCTTCCTGGTGCGGCTGCCGCTCATCGGTGACTTCAATATCTACAACGCTCTCGGCGCGCTCGCTGCGGCCTACGCCGCTGGCCTGAATCTGCGTGAAACCATCACCAGTCTGAAGGCATCACCACAGGTGCCGGGCCGCCTTGAACGTGTCACCACGGATGCCAATCGCTTCCAGGTCTTCGTCGATTACGCCCATACGCCTGATGCTCTCGAAAACGTGCTGAAAACACTCCGTGGGCTGCGCCCGCGCCGCATCATCACCGTCTTCGGCTGTGGTGGAGATCGCGACCGCACGAAGCGCCCACGCATGGCCGCAGCGGCTGAGGCCGGCAGTGACATTTGTGTGCTCACCAGTGACAATCCGCGCAGCGAAGCCCCAGATGCCATCATCGCCGATGCCGCCAAAGGTTTCGCCCGACCCAAGAACCACGCCACCATCCCAGATCGCCGTGAGGCCATCAAAGTCGCCATCGAAAACGCGCGTGATGGAGATATCATCCTCGTCGCTGGCAAGGGGCATGAAGACTACCAGGAGATCCAAGGCGTGAAGCACAACTTTGATGACCGCCGCATGGTTCGTCAGCTCCTCATGCACATGTTCAGTGATCGCGATGCCGCCCGCACCGAGCGTGAGCTAGAACGCGAAGCCGAGCGCGCTGCGCGTGAAGGCAGCAGCGCTCCTCCACCACCTCAGCGCGAGTTCCGCCCACGTCGCGAGGATGATCGCCCACGTCGCAATGATGACCGCTTTGGCCCTGCTCCAGGCTCCGCAGGAGATCGCCGCCCACCACCCCGCCGATGAAGTCCACTGACCTCCAGACTCTCGCCAACTTCGCGAACGGCACTCTGTCCGCTCGTGGAGAGGCGCTGGTGTCGCGTGTCATCACCGACTCACGCAAAGTAGCGCCTGGAGATCTCTTCGTCGCGCTGCGTGGGGATAAATTCGACGCGCATGACTTCCTCCCGCAGGTCATCGCCGCAGGTGCCAGCGCCGTGCTCGTGGAGCAGGGCAGGGGAGTTGCCTCAGACTCCTGCGCCATCATCGAAGTCGCAGATACCCTCCTCGGACTGCAATCCCTCGCACGTGGCTACCGCTGCATGTTGCAGCCACTCATCATTGGTTTGACTGGCAGCAATGGCAAGACATCCACCAAGGATCTCACCGCCATCGTCATGGCATGCAAATTCCAGACGCGCGCCACGCTGGGAAATCTGAACAACCACATCGGCCTGCCTTTGACCCTGCTCAGCCTCGAAGAAGTGGATGAGTGCGGCGTCGTCGAGATGGGCATGAATCATGCGGGCGAGATCAAGGTGCTCGTCGATATCGCCATGCCAGATGCGGCCATCGTGACCAATGTCGGCATGGCTCACATCGAGTACATGGGCTCGCAGGATGCCATCGGCTGGGAAAAAGGCACACTGCCCGCGAACGTGCATGATGAAGGCGTCGTGGTGCTGAATGCGAACGATCCGTACAGCGCCCTCATCGCGCGTCATTGTCAGGCTCCTGTCTTTCTCGCAGGCACAAATGCTGGTGACGTGCGCGCCTTTGATCTGCGTGCGAATGCGGAAGGCACCGCCTTCAAACTCGACTTCGCGGGCGAGGTCGTGGAGACCTTCCTGCCCATCATCGGAGATCACATGGTCGGCAATGCCGCACTCGCCGCGTGCATGGGCTGGGTGCATGGCATCGCGCCTGCGGACATCGCCGAGGCACTGCGAAATGCCAAGCTCACCGGTGGCCGCATGGAGACGAAGTCCGTGCAGGGCATTCAGTTCATCGACGACTCCTACAACGCGAATCCTGACTCCATGAAAGCAGGCCTCAGCGCCCTCGCCGCACTCCAGACGAGCGGCAGAAAGATCGCCGTGCTTGGCCGCATGGGTGAGCTCGGCATTCACGCTGTCACAGGCCATCGCGGCGTCGGTGCTCATGCTGCCGCGCTCGCACTCGATGCCGTCTTCACCGTTGGCGAGGAAGCCGCGCTCATCAGCGAAGCCGCCGCCGGAAAGACCGAGACGCGGAACTTCCCCACGCACGAAGCTTGCGCCGCTCATCTCAAGTCCTTTCTCCAACCCGGAGATGCCGTGCTGCTGAAAGGCAGCCGCTCCGCAGGCATGGAGAAGGTGCTCAATCACTTTACGAACTCATGATTTACTGGCTCTACGAACTCCGCAACTGGCTCGAAGCCGCTGATTGGATCAGCGACGACTCCTTTGTCTATAAGCTGCTGAACATCTTTAAATATCACACCTTCCGCGCCGGTGGTGCGGCCATCACGGCCTTCTTCCTCTCGCTCCTGTTTGGTGATCGCCTCATCCGCAAACTCATCTCCCTCAAGATCGGTCAGCCCATCCGCACGGCGGAAGAAGTGAACAAGCTCTTCGAGCTGCATGGCAAAAAAGCAGGCACGCCAACGATGGGCGGCATCCTCATTCTCGCCACCATCGTCGCCTCCACACTGCTTTGGGCAAAGTGGGACAACATCATGGTCTGGAACATCCTCTTCTGCACCATCGGCCTCGGCGCTCTCGGCTTCTGGGACGACTATTTGAAGATCAGCAAGAAGAACTCCAAAGGTGTCAGCGCGCGGACAAAGCTCGTCTGGCAGGGCAGCGTGGCGCTCATCACCGCTCTCGTTTTCTGCTACCTCGTTCCGACAGATGCCACGCTCGATGCCGCTAGCAAGGCGGGGGGATCGACTCTCGTCCAGTTCGGCGGAGACTCCACAATGCGCGCCCTTTTTATGCCCTTCTACAAAGGGCCGATCATTGCCGACATGAGCATCTTTGCCGTCGTCTTCTTCACCGTCATCATCGTTGGTGCATCCAATGCCGTAAACCTCACCGATGGACTTGATGGCCTCGCCACTGGCTGCTCGCTGACCACCGCCATCGCCTACACCGCCTTTGGTTATGTCTCTGGCAGCGCGCTTTACTCCAGCTACCTCGGCGTGCCGCATCACTCTTTGGCGAATGAGCTGCCCATCGTCGCCATGGCGCTCGCGGGTGCCTGCCTCGGCTTCCTTTGGTTCAATGCTCATCCGGCGAAGATGTTCATGGGAGATACGGGCTCACTCGCGCTCGGCGGCTGCATCGCCAGTATCGCCATCTCCTGCCGTCAGGAGATCGTTCTGGCACTCGTTGGGGGTGTTTTCGTCATGGAGGCCATGAGCGTGATCATCCAGGTCATCAGCTTCAAGAAGCGCGGCAAGCGCGTCTTCCGCATGGCCCCGATCCATCATCACTTCGAGCTTGGCGGCTGGCATGAAAACCAGGTCATCGTTCGCTTCTGGTCCCTCTCCCTCTTCTTCGCGCTACTCGGCCTCGCGACTCTCAAACTCCGCTGATCATGTCTCCCTTCGCAGGACAACACTTCGCCATTCTCGGTGCTGGACGCAGCGGGCTAGGTGCTGCGCGTCTGGCGCGGGTGAAGGGTGCTAATGTGACCGTCTTTGATGAAGGTGATCCCGCGAAGATCCAAGGCGCACTCGACAAGCTCGATGCCGAAGGTTTCCGCTCGGTCTCGGGACAAGCAGCCCGCGATCTCGTGGTGCAGCCAGGCGACTTCCAGCGCGTCATCATCAGCCCTGGGCTAGATGCTAGTTGGCCGCTGCCAAAGAAATTCACCGATGCTGGCGTGCCTCTTTTTGGCGAGATGGAGTTCGCCTTTCAGCTCACCGACCTGCCACTCGTGGGCATCACCGGCACGAATGGAAAGAGCACCTGCACCGAGCTCATCGCCCACATCTTCACCGCCTGTGGCAAGCGCTCCGTGCCTTGTGGCAATCACGGCATGTCACTGAGTGAGGTCGTGGCCTCTGGCGAGCACTACGATGTGCTGGCGCTGGAGATCAGCAGCTTCCAGCTCGAAACTATCCAGACCTACCGCGCCAAAGCCAGCCTCTGGCTGAACTTCGCGCCCGATCATCTCGATCGTTACCCAGGCATGGCGGAATACTTTGCCGCCAAAGCGCGCATCTTTGAAAACGTCACCGCTGATGATGTCGCCATCGTCAGGGCAGGGGAGAGCGTGTCATCTGGTGCGGCACAGCGACTCACCTTCTCCGCCTATGGTGCCGAAGCCAATGCCGCCTATTCAAAAGGTGAGTTCTTCATCGACGGGCAACTTGTCGGCAATGCCTCGGCCATTCGTCTGCGTGGGAAGCACAACATGGAGAACATCCTCGCGGCGATGATGGCCTGCCATGTCCACGGTATCGCGTATGCGGATGCACTCGCCGCCGTGGCTGGCTATGAAGTGCCAAAGCACCGCTGCGAGCTCGTGCGCACCCTGAATGACCGCGAGTTCATCAACGATTCCAAAGCCACGAACCTCCACGCTCTCGAAGCCTGCATCGGCGCGATGGATCGACCCATCGTCCTCATCGCCGGTGGGAAGGAAAAGGGACTCGACTACACACCGCTGCGCGCCTCGCTGAATGGTCAGGTGCGCGCCATGGTGCTCATCGGCGAGATCAAGCAAGCACTGCAAAGCACCTTCGCTTACCTGCTGCCATGCCGCATCGCGGCGGACATGGATGAGGCTGTCAGAATCGCTGCCGAGATCTCTCAGCCGGGGGATAGCATCATCCTCAGCCCAGGCACTTCCTCCTTTGATATGTACACCGGCTACGGCCAGCGCGGAGAGGCCTTCCGAACTGCCGCGAATGCCCTGACCTGAGTTCCGTCTCAAGCGACCTAATTTTCTACACACAAAAACGAACCCGAGACACACCACCATGAAACAGAAGAAAAAAGACAGACTGCTTCTCAACCTCATTGAGGGCGAAAAGCACAAGCACCGCGTCGCCATGGTCAATGAAGAGGCGGAGTGGAATCAACACGAACCCAACACGGGCATGGCACGAATGTTCTTCGTCATGCTGCTCATCCATGTCGTCGTCATTGGCGGCATCATTGTGTATGACTGGCTGAATGGTGAAGAGGCTCCCGCGACGACTCTCACGGTCACCAGTGACAGCACCTCGGCAAACACTCTGCCGCCTCCCGCCTTGTCTGCCGCAGACATCGCCGCGCAGATACCCATCGAAGACTGCGCGACGTATGAGTGGCGCACGGGAGACAGCATCGCCAGCGTGGCGAAAAAGCTGAATGTCACCGAAGATGTGCTCATCAAGATGAACATGCTCGACAAAGGCACTCAGCTTGAGGCGAACAGCATCATCCGTTATCCCAAGCAGCCTGCGGTGAAGGCTGTTGGCGTCGGTGTCGCAGGTGCGAATGGCGAACTGCCTGTCGCCGCCCCGGTGGCACCGCCTGCGAGTCTCGCTGTCGCGGAAGGGCCCATGTCACTCACCGTTCCTGGTGAGCAGACCTTTTCTTTCCAGCCCACCATCGTGAATGAACTCGCCCCCACTCCCGGTGCCAGCACTGCCGCGCTCGTGACCCCGAATGTGCAGGAGAGTCCGCCCCCCGCTGTGACCACTGAAGCCACTGGCGAGCCTGCGGCCAAGATGGAAACTCCAAAGACGGTCGCGCAGGAAGCTCCACCCGCACCTGCGCCAGTCGCGAAAAAAGAACTGCCCAAAGTGGACGAGGTGCCACCCGCCAAAGCAGAGCCAAAGCCAGCGCCCAAACAAATCGCCAAAGCCGACAACGACGTCGTGCCGAAAGCCATTCCAGTAAAGCGCTACACACCTCCAGCCGTGGACAAGTCAGTCGCAAAGAAGAAGAGCGAGCCATCGAAGTCCAAGACCTACACCGTCAAGCCTAACGAGACGCTTTACAGCATCGCCAGCCGCAACGGCGTGTCCGTCAAAGCCCTCCAGGAGGCCAACAAGATCACCAAGCCCGAGTCCCTTCGCGATGGCATGAAGCTCGTCATTCCAGGAAAGTAATCTCATTCTGCCATGGCCAAACGCTCCATCATCTTCCTCATCCTTGCCGTGGCATTGCTCACCGGGCTGGGCATCACCATGCTGGCCAGCACGAGCTTCTTCGCCAAAGAAGAAGGCGCGCAGGAATATGTCACGGTGTGGAAGCAGGTGATGTGGGTGGGCATGTCCCTCGTGGCGTGCCTGGTGATGGCGCTCATTGATTACAACCGCTGGTACAAGTGGCGCTGGTGGGTGCTTGGCATCGCCGGTGTCGGGTTGCTCATTTGTTATGAATGGCATCTGTCCCAGATCCTCGGCTTCAAGCCCCAACTGGCGAAGCGCGTCAATGGTGCCGCCCGCTGGATTGGCATCGGCTCCATGACCCTCCAGCCATCGGAACTTGCCAAGATCGCTCTCATCATGGCCCTCGCAGGCTGGTTCGCCACCTATCAGGATCTCGAGCGCACTCTCCGGCACGGACTCATCATGCCCGGCCTCATCATCGGTGGCGTCGTTCTCATGATCGGTGGTGAGGTGGACCTCGGCAATGCCGCCGTGGCCGCCGCCGTCGGCACTGGCATCATGTTCGTGGCAGGCACACGCTGGCAGTATCTAGCAAGCATCATTGGCGCGGGGATTGCAGGTTTGGCCGTCGGCATCAAATACGCACCGAACCGCTTCGAACGCGTCATCGCCATCTTTGATCTGGAGAAATACAAGGACGGCATCGGCCTCCAGCAATGGGTTTCCTGGCTGGCGTTTGGCTCCGGCGGCATTGAGGGGCGCGGCCTTGGCGAGGGGCGCATGAAGCTCTCCTACCTGCCCGAGGCGCACACCGACTTCATCTTCCCCATGGTGGGAGAGGAACTCGGCCTCTGGGGCGTCATCGGCACCGTCGCCGCCTTCGTCATCCTCATTTTCGCGGGCATGTGCATCAGTGCCTACGCCCCGAATCGTTTTGGCAAGCTGCTCGGCTTTGGGCTCACCTTTCTGCTTGGACTAGAAGCGCTCTTGAACATGGGCGTCACCACTGCTTTGCTGCCTAATAAGGGACTCCCACTCCCCTTCGTGTCTTACGGAGGATCGAGCCTCCTGGCGGCCATGGTGGCCGTGGGCGTCCTGATCAACATCCATCGCCAGGGCGTGCATTTGACGTGGGATCAGCTTCCTGTGATCCGTCGGAACCGCCGCTGGACACCCCAGCTTTGATTTTTCGTGAAGTCCAAATCCACCCCCAAGTCCATCCATGTGCTCATCGCCTGCGGTGGCACCGGCGGACATCTGTTCCCCGGCATCGCCGTCGCTGAGGTGCTCAGCGCCCGTGGACATGACGTGACACTGCTCATCAGCGAGAAGAAGATCGACTCCATCGCCGCCTCCGGTCACAAAGACCTGCGCTTTGAAAAGATGCCCTTCCTGGCCATGCCGAAGCCATGGTCCCCGAAGATGATCGGCTTCCTCTCCGGCCTGTGGAAGGGCATGAAGCAGTGCCAGAAGATCATCCGCGACCATGAAGTCAGCGTCGTGCTCGGCATGGGCGGCTTCACCTCCTTTGCCCCGCTCTATACCGGGCGGAAGGAAAAGTGCCGCACCCTCATCCACGAGAGCAACGCCATCCCGGGCAAGGCCAACCGCCTCAACGCACGCTACGCCGACACCGTCCTCTGTGGACTCGAGGCCTGCAAATCCCACTTTCCCAAGCATGGCGATGTCCGCGTCGTCGGCACACCCATCCGCAGTAACATGCGCCAGACCACAAAGGAGAACGCGCATGACTTCTTCAAGCTCGACCCGAAGAAGAAGACCCTCCTCATCATGGGAGGCAGCCAGGGCGCACGCGGGGTGAACCGCGTCGTCGGCATGGCACTGGAGCAGTTTGAGAAGATGGGTATCCAGCTCCTCCACATCGCCGGTCCCACGGACTACGAGGAAGTGCGGGACGTGTATGCGAAGCACCCCATGCTCCCCCAGCATGTCGCCGCCTTTTGTCACCGCATGGACCTCGCCTACCGCGCGGCGGATCTCGCCATCGCCCGCAGTGGCGCGTCCTCTATGTCAGAGCTCGCCTTCTTCGGCGTGCCGAGCCTGCTTGTGCCCTATCCCTTTGCCGCGGAAGATCATCAGACGCGCAATGCCGAGATCTTCGACCAAGCTGGTGCCTCACGCCTGCTCGTCGAGAAAGACCTCAACGCAGATACCCTTGCTGACGCGGTGCGCGGCATTCTGACGAACAGCAAAAAGTCCGACGAGATGAAGCGTGCTGCCAATAAGGTCGCCGTTCGGAACTCCGCCGAGAAGATCGCCGATCTGATTGTGAAGGAGGCGCGGTGAGGCTTCCAATGGTGCATCACTGAATCCAACCCATGGCCTTCATCCATTCGCCGACACGGAGGTGCCAGGACGCGGTCGGGAGGCCGGATTCCTTCATGCCAAAGCCGTGGCCACCTTTGGCGTAAATGTGGAGTTCGGCAGGGAGATTGAGCTTTTTGTATTCCAAGTAGAGGAGGGCGCTGCTGCTGGCGCTGGTGACACCTTTGTCATCATGGGCGTGGATGAGGCACATCGGTGGTGATTTTTCCGTGACCTTGATTTCGGGGAGGAGGGTGAAGGTGTCTTCCTTGGTGACGAGGTAGGCGGGATAGACGGGGATGGCGAAGTTCGGCGTGGCATCCGGCACATCGAGCGCGGGGTCCTGCGGGTAGGTGCGGTCATTGGCGTGCAGGGCGGTCATGACGGTGAGGTGGCCACCAGCGGAAAAGCCAAGGATGCCGATGCGGTCGGCGGCGATGCCGAACTCCGCAGCGCGATGACGGAGGATGCCGATGGCGCGCTGCGCGTCCTGGAGAGGCTCGACACTGGGGTTCGCTGGGTCACGGCGTGGGACGCGGTATTTCAGCAGGGCGGCGGTGACGCCGAGGGTGTTGAGATAGTCGCAGACCTTGGTGCCTTCATGCTCGATGGCGAGGATGCTGTAGCCGCCGCCGGGGCAGACGACGACGGTGGTGCCGTTGGCTTTCTCCGGTCTGTAGAGGGTGATGGTGGGGTCTGTGACATTGGTGACGCGCTTGATGCCATCGCCTTTTTGAATTTCCTCCTCAGGACCGATCTTGAGGCCGGCTTTCTCGGGGGCGCCAGCGGGCCAGAGTTTGATGGTGAGAGGTTCGGCGGCCTGGGCGGCAAAAGCGAAGAGGAGGACGAGAGCGATGAATTTCATGAGGCAAGGGGGCGCAGAATGCCGCGAATCAACGCCTGAGTGCAATCCTTTCGTGCAGCTTTAAGATCACCTTTTCCGAGAGCACTATTTACAATAACCACGCTTCCCGTTAAATTCCGCTCCCCCATGAAGTTTTGCCCCCCCATTTTTCTGGCCATCGCCATGCTTGTGTCTGCCGATGTCTCGCGTGCCCAAATCCCCGGCACGGACGAGGCTGCGGACCAGTTCTTCCGCGGCTATGTTTTAAAGAATGATGCTGAGAAGATGGAGCAGGAGGGCAATTTCCAGGGTGCTCTGTCCATGTATCAGCAGATGAAGCAGGCCTTTGATGCACTGGCGCAATCGCATCCTGGCTGGCAGCCAGGCATGTTGAGCAATCGTCGCTCGCTTACCGATCAAGCAATCTCGCGTGTGCAATTGAAGCTGTCACAGCCTGCGGCGGCCCCAGTGGCTAATCAAGCAAACTCGGCGACGATGCCTGCAACGGCACCGACGGCCTTTGGCCTCGTACCCGGCAGTCCGGTGCCTGCTCCCGGAGCGACGACGATGCCCGCTGCTGCGGTGACGGGCGCAACACCGGGTGGCTTTCCCAGCCTCGCGGATGTCCTGAGCCAGTGGGAGGCGGCGTATCGCCAGAGGATGACCGCTTTGGAAGGCCAGAACAGTGTGATGCAGACGGACCTGCAAAAGTGGCAGCAGTGGTATCAATGGGCCTCAGGAGAGATTACGACCTCGCGTGACAAGCAGCAGAGGCTGGAATCCGTGATGTCATCCAAAGACGAAGCCATCGCGGCGATGAGGATGGAAGTGGCCGCCGGGCGTGCCTCACAGCAGCAGCTCGATGCGCTGACGAAGGAAAAAATCGCGATCGAAGTGGAATATAAAAAGGCGGCTCAGCGGCTCAGCGCAGCAGAGTCTGCGGCCAAGGAAGCTTCACAGAAACTTGCCGAGGCATCCGTGCGCATTGCCACGGTCGAGGAAGAGCGGAACAAGATCCTGTCCGAGCGTGATGCGGCGATCAAGGAGCGCGATGCAAAGGCGATGGCCCTGGGCGAGACGGAAAAGAAAGCAGATACCGCCACCAAAGAGCGTGATGCCCTGAGTGCTCAGGTGCTTGGCTTTAAGACCGAGATTGAGGATCTGCGGAAGAAGAAGCCAACGGCCAGTTCCGCCGAGATGCAGAAGCTTCTCTCCGAGAATGAGCGGCTGAAAAAGGACCTTGAAGGTGCCCAGAAGCAGATCGTTGTGCTGAAATCTGATGCGACACTGAAGGATCAGGAGATCGCCAAACTGCGCACGCAGGTGACGACCATGCAGGGAGAGATGGTGACGCTGCGGCAGCAGAGCGCGACTTATCAGACTCAAGTGGCGGATCTCACGCTTCAACTCAAGAAGCTCCAGGATGGCGATCCAAGCGGCATGTCCCCCGAGCTGGCCAAGGAAAACACGATGCTTCGCGAGATCATCATGCGCCAACTGCGCAGCCAGTATCGCCAGCAGCAGGCGAAGGATCTGGTGATCGCCGAACTGAAGAAGATGGAGGGCGTCTCCAACAAGCTTCTGGAGCAGGTGGAGGAACTGAAGCAGAGCCGTCTCAGCCTCACTCCTGACGAGGAGAAGCTTTTCACCGATCCGTCAGTGCGCGAGTTGCTCGGTAGCGATGGCATTCAAGGTACGCTCATCGCCCGAGTCTCGAAGCCCGGTGATGCCTCTATGCCAGCCGCCCAGGCCAATCCTGTCACCGCACTGCTGGACAAGGCGAACGAGGCCTTTGGCTCGAAACGCTTCCCCGAAGCGGCGGCGCTCTATGAAGATGCGCTGCGTGCTGATCCGAAGAACACCACGGCGCTTGTCGGTCTTGGCTATGCCCGCGAGCGTGAGCAGAAATACACGGAGGCTGAGGCAGCGCTGAAAAAGTGCCTCCTTTATGAGCCGAACAATGAGACGGCGGCCTTCCACCTCGGCGTGACCTATTTCAAACAAGATCGCTGGAATGATGCGATGGCCTCTTTTGAAAAGGGGCTCACCCTCAACCCGAAGAATGCCCGCGGTCGCCACTATCTCGGCATCATCTCCACGAAGCTGAATTTCCTGGAGCGTGCCGAGCGTGAGTTCAAAACGGCGCTTGCGATTGATCCAGCGTATGGAGAAGCACACTTCAATCTTGCCGTGCTTTATGCCACCTGGGACCCGCCGCAGTGGGACAAAGCCCGCGCTGAGTATGACGAGGCCATCAAGAAAGGGGTGACGCCAGATGAGAACCTGGAGAAGCTGCTCAAAGGCAGTGCCGGTAAGTCAGTCTCGGCCCGATGAGTCATTGCCGTGTCTGACCTAGCCCGCGCTCTCGTGACTTGGTTTCGCGCGAATGGGCGTGATTACCCATGGCGGCGCACGCATGACGCGTATGCCGTTCTGGTTTCAGAGATCATGCTCCAGCAGACGCAGATCACCACGGTGCTGGAGCGTGGCTTTTATGCGCGCTGGATGGAGCGCTTTCCTGACTTCGCCACCCTCGCGGAGGCCTCGGAAAGTGAAGTGCTGGGCGCGTGGCAGGGACTCGGATACTACCGCCGCGCTCGGAATCTTCAGCGCCTTGCAAAAGTGGTCGTCAGTGATCATGCGGGTGTTTTTCCGCGCGATCCCGAGGTCATTCGCAGCCTGCCTGGCATCGGTCCCTACACGGCAGGGGCGGTGAGCAGTTTCGCCTTTGGTTTGCCGGAACCCATCGTGGATGGAAATGTGGCCCGTGTGCTCTCTCGGCTCGATGATGATGCCACGCCGATTGATTCGACCCCCGGCACCAAGCGCCTTTGGGATCGTGCCCGCGAACTCGTCCAGGCCACGGATGATCCATGTGCTTTGAATTCCGCGCTCATGGAACTGGGGCAGACGATCTGCAAGCCGGCTAAGCCCGCCTGTGACGATTGCCCTGTGCATGCTTTTTGCCGCGTCAAGGAACCTGAGACACTGCCTGTGAAGTCCGCGCGCCCAGAAGTCACCGCTGTGACGGAGCGGGTCTTTTTCCTCCGAACCGAAGCAGGTGTGTTGCTGGAGCAGGAGACCGGCAGTCGCCGCACCGGCCTGTGGAAACTCCCCGCCTTGCCCGAGACGCCGACGGGCAAAGCACCGCCTGTTCTGCAAAAAAGCAGTTACGGCATCACTCGCTATAAAGTGACGCTTTGGGTCCATGAAGTGCCGACCAAGTCTCTCTCGGCCTGGCCGCAAAGTCACCGTTTCATTCCCCTCGCAGAGCTGTCGGCACTGCCCATGCCGAGCCCCTACCGACGTGCTTTGGAGCGGCTGCTCGGTAGTGAGGATTTCCAACTGGAGTGATTCGGATTTGCTCCGCTGCCATCCAGCACTTAAATCTTGCGGCATGACACCGCTAGATCACGCCAGCCAGATTCTTGACTCCATGCTCGGCTACCTCGGGTTTGCCGTTAAAATCGACCAGGATGACGGCCCCGATGGCCCCACGCTGATGATTCATTCTGAAGACGACGGACAGATGCTCGTCGGTAAACGTGGAGCGACTTTGGAGGACATCCAATATCTCGTGAACCGCGTCCTCCAGCGGCACATCCCGAATCCTCCGCGCATCCGGGTGGACATCGACCACTACCGCTCCATGCGCGAAGACCAGATGGTGGACGACGCTCGCGAACTCGGGGAGCGCGTCCGCGCCACAGGCAAGCCGGAAATTCTGCCACCGATGAACAGCTATTACAGGCGCATCATCCACAATGTTTTCGTCGATGATCCCGAGGTGCAAAGTGTGAGCCTTGATGCTCAGGCGCGCTTCAAGCGCATCCAACTCAAGCGTCGTCGCTGACCGAGCGACCCAAAAGTTTCGGGAAAGTCAATCGTCAGCACTCTGGTGCGCCCGCCAGGAATCGAACCTGGATATGCGGCTTCGGAGACCACCATTCTATCCGTTGAACTACGGGCGCGACACAGAGCGCATTGTTTCGCATGGACGCCTTGGATGGGCAAGCAGTGATTGAGCGCTTCCCCGAGGTCACTCATTTTATGTCATCACCTCGGAAGAAGTGTTTTTTAAAAAAGTTGGCCCGCTTCCAAGTTAAAAGTCGCCTTTGGTTAAAAAAACCTTGTCACTCAGGCATTCATCATTGATAATACAGAGTCATTAATTTCTCATAAGCGAGAATTTAGCCATTAAGTTACCAACCATCTTCCAGTTTCTATGGTTTTTAGCTTGAACTTAAATTCGTGGCTTTGTATATTTCACTACATCCTGAAAAGTTTCGATAACCATAAGCCCCCCCGACCTGCTCACCATGACTCCCGTCTCACCTCAAAGCAAAGACCACGCTAAGTTGGCAGACTTCATTCTGTTCAGTCAGCGTGAGTTCCTGCTCAACCTGTCACGGGAGCTCAACCGCGATAACATCTCCTTCGCGCAGTTTTTCCTCCTCAGCTATCTGGCCTCCTCGAAAGAGCTGACCATGACAGATATTGCCAAGAAAATGGGCCACTCCACAGCAGCTGCCACAGGTCTTGTCGATCGCCTGGAAAAGCTCGGCTATATGGAGCGCACTCATGCCATCGATGACCGCCGCAAGGTTATGGTCCGTGTCACCTCGAAGGGGCTCGACCTCGTCAGCCGCCTGCGTGATGAGCTTCAATCTCAGATCGCTGATGCAATGAGTGAGTCCTCCGCCACGGATGCGGCTGGCTTCCTGACGGCTTACCGTGAGCCTGCCTTGGCTAGATAATGCTTTGTTGGTTGTTCGTTCATGTGTTCGAAGGGCGCACGGGTTTCCCCCGTGCGCCCTTTGTTTTTTGTGCCATGTCGGTGCATGACTGATCCGCTCTGGATGACCTTTCCGCTGCTCGAGGCACTGCCTGCCTTCGCCCACCGTTTCACCTTGCGCCACCCGACCATTCCTGTGGAGGCCGAGCGCGCTGAGGTCGTGGAGCGGCTATGGGCATGGCATCGCGGGCAGGCGGCGGAACTGGGTTTTTCGGCGGAGAGCCTCTGCATCGCCGAGCAGGTTCATGGCAAAGTCGTCGCTGCCGTGTGTGAAGCGCCCGAGCAGGCCATTGCTCAGGTGGATGGCATCATCTCCAGAAAAGCAGGACTCGTGATCGGTATTTATGTCGCCGACTGCGGGGCCATTTACCTCGCGGACCCAGTCAGCGGGGCCTTCGGGGTGCTTCATTCAGGCAAAAAAGGCTCTGATCTGGGTATTGCTGCCGAGGGTATCCGACTCATGCAGACGAACTTCGGCGCGCGGCCTGAGAATATCCGCGTGCAACTCGCCCCCTGCATCCGTCCGCCTGCTTATGAAGTCAACTTCGCTGCACAGATCCGTGAGAGCTGCCTCAGCGCAGGTATCCTGCCCGAGCACTACGCTGACTGCGGCATCTGCACCTCTTCCGATCCTTCGCGCTACTACTCCTACCGTCTGGAAAAAGGCCGCACGGGGCGGATGCTCGCTCTGCTTGGCAGGAAGCTGTAGCTGAAAAAAACGCCAAGAGCGGTGAAGCCCTTGGCGCGTTTGAATTGAGTTCCTGGTGATTACTTCTGTTTGGCGTAGTCCGCGTAGGCTTCGGCGATCTTGCCGGCCTTTTCGTCGCCATCGTGGAAGACGAAGCGGTGACGCAGGGTGATCTTTTCACCCTTCTTGAGGGTCATCGCGCCGGTCTCGGCCTGCACTTTGAGCTGGGAGAGGCCGAAGGGATTGGCGGTGAACAAACCATAGGTGCGCACATGCCATGGCGTGGGGTGGCGGAAGCTGCTCGGATGATTCAGCATCGCCACGCCGACAGCCTTGCCACCGACGGTACCGTAGTAATCGACCCAGGTGGCGCGTTTGCCCCAGGCGTCTGCATCGGTCACGCCCTCGCTGTTGATGATGTGGCCGGTGCCTTTGCCTTCCTTGCCCTTCTCCACGGCCATCTCGGAAGGCACGCGGATGCTGAGCCCGGCGTCTTTCTTGTCATCCACGAGGACATCTCCCTCGCTGGCGATGAGGACGATGTCCACGTCGATGAGGCGGTTCGCGCCCTGCACGGCGAAGACATACTCGCGCACTTCTTCGGAGGTCTTTTTGCCTTCGGCATCCACATAGTCGGAGACGGTGCGGATGACGGCCTTTTCTCCGCCTTCCATCTTGGTGATCTCGCGCAGCTTGATCGCGCCGAGGTGCTTCACACGGTCCGAGGTCTTGGACTTTTCACTGTCGCCGAAGGTCTGACGCTCGGCCCAGGTGTCGTAACCTGCGATGTTTTCATGGCCGAAGCAGAGGCCGCGATGATGCGGATGGTCGTGCTGCTCGCCTTCCACGGTTTTCATGGGATAAGCGCGGGTCATCGTGACACCGCTGGTGCCGATGATGGGCCAGAGGTAGGTCTTGTTCGCCTGATCGACGACGAGTTCGGTGAGGAACTCGCCATCAAGCTTCACGATGGCGCCGCCGGTGGGCGTTTTATCGACGGTGAAGGTGGCGGCGCCGAGCGGTGTCAGCGCGGCGAGGAGGGAAAGGACAAGGAAGGAGGGGATCTTCATGGCGGGGCTGGATGAGAGGGCAAAGAACGCCTCTTTGCCAGCGTTTCTTCCCTTCACCTCCATGCGCCCCATCCTTTCCGCCCTTTTCCTTCTTTCCATCCTGCCTGCCCAGGCTCAGCTCAGTCCGAACGGGGCCACGGCTTCCTTCAAAGGCAGCCTGCCGCCGAAGCCCGTCGCCGCCTTGTCTGCCGAGCAGGAGGCAGCGGCGGAGAAGTCGCTCGCGGAGGTGGAGGCGGCTTTTGAGGCGGTGAAGAAACATCCCCGTTCGGCGGATGCGGCGATCTTCCTCAAAGCGGTCCGCTACGCGCTCGACTTCGATGAGTGGTATGACAAAAAGCCTGAGGACAATCTCAAGAAGGTGAATGCGCTGCTCGATGAAGCGAAGAAGCGCATCGCCTCCCTCAAAGAAGACAAGACACCGTGGATGGATGGCTCCGGCCAGAAGGTGCTTGGCTTTTATTCAAAGCTCGATGGCTCCGCGCAGCCTTACGGCGTGGAGGTTCCCGAAGGTTTGGAGATCGGCAAGAAGGCCGTGCCGATGTGGATCTGGCTGCATGGACGTGGCGATACCGCGACGGATCTGCACTTTGTTTACAGCCGCCTGATGGCGAAGAAGCCCGGCCAGTTTCAGCCAGCGGGCAGCATCGTGATCCATCCCTTCGGTCGCTACTGCAATGGCTGGAAGTCCGCCGGTGAGGTGGATGTCTTCGAGTCACGCGATGACGCCATCGCTCGCTTTAAAGTGGACACGAACCGCGTCGTGCTCACTGGTTTCAGCATGGGCGGGGCGGGCGCTTGGCACATGGGCGCTCATTATCCAGACCAGTGGGCCTGTGTGCATACCGGGGCCGGTTTCGCCGATGTGAAGCGCTACCAGAAGCTGACGCCGGACAAATATCCCGTGGCGTATGAGCAGATGATGTGGGGCTTTTACGATGTGCCTGACTATGCGCGGAACTTCCTGAACGTGCCGCTCATCAGCTACAGCGGCGAGCAGGATGCACAGCGCGACAGCGCCGAATACATGATGGAAGTGCTCGGCAAGGAAGGCATGAAGCCACCACATCTCATCGGCCCCGGCATGGGCCACAAGTATCATCCCGAGACGATCAAAGAAGTGCAGGCGCTGATCGAGAAGGAGGTCACCAAAGGCCGGAACAACTTCCCCGATGAAGTCCACATCCAGACGAAGACGGCGCTCTATGGCCGCGTGAAATGGATGAACCTCCACGGCCTGGAGCAGAGCTGGAAGGATGCCCGCCTCGACGCGAAAGTCGCCGATGCCAAGACGCTGGAGATCAAGACGAGCAACGTCTCCCGCATCGTCCTTTACCCGCCGCCGCAGGTGCGGAAGGGCGGCGACAAACTGACGCTCAAGATCGACGGGCAGACAATAGCCATGCAGATCGGCCCCGAGCTGGAGAAGTTCGAGAACTTCCTCAGCCCCGGCCCCCGCGTGCCAAACTCCCTCTGCCGCCTCATCAAGGAGAACGGCCAGTGGCGCGACTTCGGCAATGCCACGCCCTTCCAGCATGAAGGCCCCGAAGGTGGCAAAGGCGGCGCGCATCCCGGCCCGATGGACACGAGCTTCATGAAGCCCTTCCTCGTCGTTTTGCCTGATGGCAAATCATCCTCTCCCTCCATCGATGCCTGGGTGCAGAATGAGTCCGCTCATTTCATCACCCGCTGGCGCAGCCTCATGCGTGGCGATGCCCGTGTCGTCAAAGCCTCCGAGATCAAGGATGTCTATGAAGCTGGCAAGACGCAGAGCCTCATCCTCTGGGGCACGCCGGAGTCAAACTCCTGCATCAATGCCCTGCTCAGCAGCCTGCCCGTACAGTGGGATGCGAAGACGATCAGCATGAAGGGCAAAGCAGGCTTCGATGCCGCCACGCATGTGCCCGCTTTGACCTATCCATGTTTGAAATCACCGGGCTTCGAAGTCGTGATCAATTCCGGCCTCACCTTCCGCGAGGCGCATGATCGCACGAACTCCCTGCAAAATCCGAAGCTCCCTGACTGGGCCATCTTTGACATCACCCAGCCACCGAGCGCCGAGAGCGCGGGCAAAGTCGTCGCCGCAGACTTCTTCGATGATCGCTGGCAGGTGAAGTAGTCACTGGAGCGCACGCGTCCTCGCGTGCTGTTTCCTGCGTCCTCGCGGGAAACCGTCCCATGATCCATGTCAGCTTAGTGTTCGACCTCCCTTGGACGGCACCGTGCGAGGACGCACGCTGCGGCACGCGGGACGCGTGCGCTCCTGTTCATTGACAAGCCGCTGCTTCCATCGCGTACTCACCCCATGCCTGCCTTTGATCCCACCGCCCACGCCCTCAGCGTGAACCGCCGCGCCTTCCTCTCCCAGTCCGCCTATGGACTCGGCGGCATGGCGCTCGCTTCATTGATGAATGATGCGCAAGGCGGTACACTTGGCGCGATGTCGAAGCCCCACCTTCCCGTGAAGGCAAAGCGCGTCATCTTCCTCTGCATGGCCGGCGGCCCCTCGCATCTCGAGACCTTTGATTGGAAGCCCACGCTGAAGGAGCTCGATGGCAAAGCCTTCCCCGAATCCTTCACCAAAGGCCAGCAGCTCGCCCAGCTCCAGGGTGCCGAACTAAAAGCACGCGGCGCGAGCTGCGAGTTCAAAAAGTGGGGCCAGAGCGGCCAGGAAATCTCCGAGCTCTTCCCCCACATCGGCAGCATGGCAGATGATCTCTGCATCATCCGCTCCATGCAGACAGAGCAGATCAATCATGACACCGCTCACGCCTTCATGAATACCGGCAGCATCATCAAAGGCCGCCCCAGCATGGGCTCCTGGCTGCTGTACGGTCTCGGCTGCGAGACCAGTGATCTGCCCGGCTTTGTCGTCCTGACTTCCGCTGGCAAAATGGGCCAGCAGCCCGTGTCCGCGCGTCAGTGGTCAGCGGGCGTCCTGCCCAGCAAATACCAGGGCATCCAGTTCCAGGCGAAGGGCCAGCCCGTGCATTACCTCGGCAGTCCCGATGGCGTCTGCCAGAGCACGCAAAGGCAGGTCGTCGATGAGATCCAGCGCCTCAATGGCATGCTCGCCGAAGAGAAGCTCGACCCCGAGATCCAGACCCGCATCGCGCAGTATGAGATGGCTTTCAAAATGCAGTCCAGCGTGCCCGACCTCATCGACATGAAGAGCGAGCCCCGGCACGTGCTCGACATGTACGGCATCAAGGAGCCCGGTGATGGCAGCTTCGCCTCGAACTGCCTGCTCGCCCGCCGCATGGCGGAGCGCGGCACCCGCATGATCCAGCTTTATCACCGCGCCTGGGATCATCATGGGAACATCGTCGAAGGCATGAAAGCCGGTGCCGCTGATGTCGATCAAGCCACCGCCGCCCTCATTCGCGATCTCAAACAGCGCGGCATGTTGGACGACACCCTCATCCTCTGGGGTGGCGAATTTGGCCGCACGCCCATGGGGCAGGGGACGGGGCGCGATCACCACATCCTCGCCTTCAATGTCTTCATGGCCGGCGGCGGCGTGAAGCCCGGCTTTAGCTACGGTGCCACGGATGAACTCGGCTACCGCGCCGTGGAGGACGTGGTCCACGTCCACGATCTCCACGCCACCATGCTGCATCTGCTCGGCATCGACCACAAACGCCTCACCGTGAAATTCCAAGGCCTCGACGTCCGCCTCACCGGCGTCGCCGGGAATCTGGTGAAGAAGGTCCTGGCGTGATGCCGCAGACCCGAGGGGTCATCGAACCCATCCAAGGCCTCCAAAGCCGACGCCGACAGGCTACATCGGCACTCCAGCGCCAACGAAGTCGCCGACAACAGGCCCAAACCGCCTTCCAACGCCTGCGAAGTCATGCCCAACGAGCTGAATTGGCGTTTCCATGCCATCAGAGCATTGCCACACGGGCTGAATCACCCCTCCGACGGCATCGAACCGCATTCAGACGGCCTTTATGACCGCCAAGACGGCTAAAATGGCATGCTGGACGCCGTTGGGACACCGATCTATTGCGTCGGCATGCTGATCTATTGCGTCGGCGTGCTGATGTATTGCGTCGGCGTGCCGATGTATTGCGTAGAGTTGCGTTTCTAATGCATAAAACCGCTGATTTGATGCACGAGAAAGCTTATCCGATGCGTAGTACGGCTGATCTATTGCGTCGGGCCGTAGATTGAAGCCGTCGGCAGCCCAATCCAACCCGCAGAATGAAGCCATGAATGAGCCAGCCAAACCAGAGGTGCCCGTGGCACCCGAATACCAGGAATGGGCCGCCCGCCAGCAGCGTGCGGCGGCTGCCCGCAGCCGCACGCGGGCCGAACGGTCAGCACTTTCGCCCGAGGTCAAGGCGGCGAATGCGCGGCTGGAAGCCATAGGCACCGCACTGAGTGACGCGACGCGCTGGCGCATCCTTTTAGAACTGGGCAAGGGGGATGCGCTGCCCGTGGCCGAGCTGGCGCGTCGCACCGGCAGGCGATCCGACGCCGTCTCGAAGCACATGGCACTGCTGCGCAAGGCGGGGCTGGTGGAGCGGGCCTTCACCACCTGCTACCAGCTCCCTGTGGCGCTCCGGCCTGCGCCGGGCGCGACCACCATCGACCTCGGGCCCTGCCTCCTGAAGCTCGCGACCCCGCTTTGAGAAAGGGGGCGGCCGCCAAGCTTGAGCGCGGGGTCACACACCCCGCTTGCCGTGGGGGTGGAACTGCGGTTTAGCCTGCTCTGCCTGTGCGTCATCTTTACCTCCATATCCCTTTCTGCCATCGCGTCTGCCCCTACTGCAGCTTTTACAAGCACACGCCGGGAAACACGCCGATGGCGGAGTTTGTGGAGGCCGTGCTGGCGGAGGCTGAGCACGCCGCAAAGCAGCACGAGCTTCAGCTTGAAACGGTGTACCTCGGCGGCGGCACTCCCACCGCGCTCAGTGAGCAGCATTTGGCTAGACTGCTGACGGGACTGCGTGAGCGGCTGGATCTCTCCCGCGTCACCGAGTTTACCTGCGAGGTGAATCCCCGCACGGTCACGGACTCGAAGTCCGCCATGATGCGCGCGCAGGGCATCGACCGCATCAGTCTCGGCATCCAGGCCTGGGATGAGGCGACGCTGAAGACCCTGGGCCGCGATCATGCGCCCGACGATGCAGAGGAAACCTACCGCACGCTGCGCGGTGCGGGCTTTCGCAGCGTGAACATGGATCTCATGTTCTCCATCCCCGGTCAGAGTCTGGAGGCCTGGCGCGGCACGCTGGACCGCAGCATCGCGCTCGGCCCGGATCACCTCTCCGCCTACAATTTGAACTACGAGGAGGACACGGAATTCTTCGAACGCCTGCGCAAAGGCCAGTATCGTGTGGAGGAGGAGCGGGATGCGGAGTTCTTTTTCACCGGGCTGGATCTGCTCGGCAGTGCTGGCTACGAGCATTACGAGATCAGCAACTACGCCCGCCCTGGGTATCGCTCCGTGCATAACGAGGCCTACTGGCTCGGCACGGATTACCTCGGCCTGGGTCCCAGTGCCTACTCCACAGCGCAGGGGCACCGCTGGCAAAACATCCCTGACACGCGGCAGTATCTCGACCGCATCCTGGCTGGCCAAAGTGCCGCCCAACCTGGTGAGACACTGACTCCTGATCAACGCCGCACTGAGCGCTTCGGCCTGGAACTGCGCACGGCACGCGGTCTGCCGCTGTCACTCGTGAACGAGCCCGAGCAGCGCATGGTCCGCATCTTGTCAGAAGAAGGGTTGCTCACCGTGCAGGACAATTACATCCGCCTCACCCGTGAAGGCAAGCCGCTGGTGGATTCCGTGGCCGTGGCGCTGATGGGCGGCGAATGATTCGAGCCGATAAGAAAGGTGGCTCAAGCGCAATGCAAGCTGCTGGGCATTCCCCCGTTTTCACTGTTCATGAAAATCGTCTGCCTGCTGCTCCTTGCCTTTAGCACATCCCTCATTGCTGCATCACCGCCAAACATTATCATCATGCTCGTCGATGACATGGGCGTGATGGACACCTCGCTGCCGTTTTTGACCGACGCGGAGGGCAAACCAAAGCGCTACCCGCTCAACGACTACTATCGCACGCCGAACATGGAGCGGCTGGCCGAGCGCGGCATCCGCTTCAATAACTTCTGCGCCATGAGCGTGTGCTCGCCCACGCGCATCAGTATCATGACGGGTCAGAATGCCGCGCGGCATCGCACCACGAACTGGATCAATCCCGACAACGACAACGCCGGTCCTCAAGGCCCCGCTGAGTGGAACTGGCGTGGATTAAAGAAAGGCGATGTCACGCTGCCAGGACTGCTCAGCAGCGCAGGCTATCGAACCATCCACGTCGGCAAGGGGCACTTCGCCCCACGCGCCTTTGATGGAGCCGACCCATCGAAGATCGGCTTCGACATCAATGTCGGCGGTGCCTCCATCGGCGCGCCGGGCAGCTACTATGGCAAACAAAATTTTGATCGTCCCGCGAAGGCCAACGCCAAAGTCAAACGCGGCAGCCATGCCGTCCATGGCCTCGAAAAATACCACGGTCAGGACATCTTTCTGACCGAGGCTTTGACCCTCGAGGCCAAAGCGCATGTGAGTGATGCGGTGAAGGCGGAGAAGCCATTCTTCCTCTACTTCGCACAGTATGCCGTGCATGCGCCCTTCGATTCCGACCCGCGCTTCGCCGCGAACTACAAGGACAGTGGCAAACCTGCCAACGCCCAGGCCTTCGCCACTCTCATCGAAGGCATGGACAAATCCCTCGGCGATGTCCTTGATCATCTCGACACCCTCGGCATCGCCGACAATACCCTCGTCTTTTTCCTCGGTGACAATGGCAGCGACGCGCCACTCGGCCACGAGCATGAGGTCGCCTGCGCCGCACCACTGCGCGGCAAAAAAGGCTCCCACTACGAAGGCGGTATGCGCGTCCCCTTCATCGCCGCCTGGGCGAAGCCAAACGCCGAGGCCGCGAACCAAAAGCGCCTGCCCATCGCCGCCGGAGCCATCCAGAGCCAGCAGGCCGCCGTGTATGACATGTTCCCGACGATCCTCGGCCTCACTGAGATGGCAGCACCCGCACAGCACGCGCTCGATGGTCGGAAGCTCGACACCCTGCTTACGGCCAAGCCCGACAGCACCCGCGATGAAAAATTCCTCATGCACTACCCGCACTCACCGCATCGCACCGACTACTTCACCACCTACCGCGATGGTGAATGGAAGGTTATCTACCATTACTTCCCCACCGCCGTCTCCGGCGGCAGTCATTACCAGCTCTTCAACCTCAAAGCTGATCCCTTTGAGCAAAACGACCTCGCAAAAACGAACAGTGTCGAATTGAAAAGGATGATGCAGGGTATGATCGCAGGACTCGAAGAACAACACGCCGTCTATCCTGTCGATAAGGAAAGCAAGACACCCGTGAAACCGAAACTGCCCTGATGTTCCGCGATCTCTTCATCCCTCAAAGCTGGTCAAAATCCGTGCAGATGATCTTCGGCATCGCGCTGGAAAACTGGCTGCGCTACGCGCTGGTGGCAGCGGTGGCATGGCTGCTGGCCTATGTGATCTTCAAAAAACACTGGTGGCGGAGGAAGATCATCCAGCGTGATCCCGCAGCAGCCGATGTGAGGCGGGAGATGAAGTGGTCTGTGCTCACCGCACTCGTGTATGGCTTCGTCGGCGTCGCGACGATCCTGATCGGTAAAACCTACGGCTGGCAGATGTATCGGAAGATCGACTCGCATGGCTGGGCGTGGTTCGTGGCCAGCATCGGCATCGCCATCGTCGTGCATGACACCTGGTTCTACTGGACGCACCGGCTCATGCATCACCGCCGTCTCTTCAAGCTCTTCCACCGCGTGCATCACGAGAGCACCAATCCCAGCCCCTGGGCCGCCTACTCTTTCGCTCCGCTGGAGGCCGCGATGCAGGCGGGCATCTTCCCGCTGCTGGTTTTCACCGTGCCCATGCATCCGCTAGCGTTTTTTGCCTTCATGAGCTGGCAGATCGTCTTCAACGTCAGCGGCCACGCTGGCTATGAATACTTCCCCTCCTGGCTTATGAAGTCCTGGCTCGGCAAGCTGCTGAACACGCCGACCAACCACATCCAGCATCATGAAAAGATGCGCGGCAACTACGGCCTCTACTTCAACTATTGGGACCGTCTCATGGGCACGAACCACAAAGACTACGAGGCCCGCTTTCAGGAGGTCACCACACGTCCTCACCCCCACTCATGAACATGAACTTTCTCCCTGCCATCCTTTGTTTTGCCGCGCTCACGACTCCACTCCTCGCTGCAGACTGGCCTGCATGGCGTGGTCCAACTGGCGATGGTCAAGCGGCAGCAGGACAAACGCTGCCAGTAAAATGGAGCGAGGGCGATGGCGTGCTCTGGAAAGCCGAGGTGCGCGGACGCGGGCACGGATCTCCCATTGTGGTCGGCGACCATGTTTATCTGGCGACGGCGGATGTGGAGACGGAGGAGCAACTCGTGCTCTGCTTTGACCGCGCCAACGGTAAGAAGCTGTGGGAGTCTGTGGTGCATCGCGGCAACCTCAACACCAAGGGGCATAAAGTCTCATCGCAGGCTTCATCGGATGTGGTGAGCGATGGCGAGCGGCTGTTCGTCAATTTCCTCAACAACGCCGCCATCTTCACCACCGCACTCGACTTCAGCGGGAAGCAGCTCTGGCAGCGCCGCGTGTGTGATTTCCAGGTGCATCAGGGCTTTGGCTCCTCGCCGGTCGTTTATCAAAACATCGTGCTCGTGTCGGCCGATCATCGCGGCGGCGGCAAGATGACCGGCCTCAACAAACTCAACGGCGAGATCGTGTGGCAGCATGATCGCCCGCCCGTGGCAAACTACGCCACGCCGGGCATCGTGAATGTCGCGGGCAAGGTCCAGGCCGTGCTCGCCGGCTGCAACAAAGTGGAGAGCTTCGACCCGGTCACCGGCACGAAGCTCTGGAGTATCGACGGCAGCACCGAGGAGACCGTCGTCACCGCCGTGACCGATGGCAGCCGCGTTTTCCTCGGTGGCGGTTATCCCAAGAATCACACCATGGCGCTCGAAGCTGATGGCAGCGGCAAGATCGCGTGGGAGAACGTCACGAAGACCTATGTGCCCTCCATGCTCGTGAAGAACGGCCACGTCTTCGCGGTGGGTGATTCAGGCCGAGCCGTCTGCTGGAAGTCCGCCACCGGTGAGGAGCTATGGAATGAAAAAGTGGATCGCGAGTTCTTCGGCTCGCCCGTCATGGCCGACTCACGCATCTACGCGACGAGCAAAGGCGGCATCACCTCCGTCTTTGAAGCCACACCAGAAAAATTTCTCCTGCTGTCACAAAACCAGCTCGGCGACGAGTGCTACAGCAGCCCCGCCATCTGCGGCAACCGCATCTACCTCCGCTCCGCCAAGACCAACCCAACACGGCAGGAGTATCTGTGGTGTGTCGGTGAGTGATTAAGCCGCTCGCTGCGTTATCACCGCATGAGAGCCGCCTTTCTTTTCACCACCCTTTGTCTCGCCACACTCATTGTCCGCGCTGATGATTTGCAGCCGCCGATCACCGTCGGGCAGCGAGTCGCCACCTGCGGGCATAGCTTTCACGTCTTCACCTATCGTCAGGTTGCGGAGATGGCGCTGGCAGCAGGTTTGAAACACGAGCTGGCAGGCCTTTCGAGCATCGGTGGCTCCACGGTGCTGAAGCACTGGGCAGTGCCGGAAGAGGAGAGCGCGGTGAAACAAGTGCTCAAAGCTGGCAAGGCCGATGTGCTCACGCTTTCGCCCATCTGGCTGCCGGACGAGGCCATCGAGCAGTTCGTCAAACTCGGCATCGAGCACAATCCCGCGCTGCGCATCACGGTGCAGGAATACTGGATGCCGAACGATGAATACGAGCCTGTGTATCCGCTCCAGACGAAGAAGAAGGTCGATCACAACGCCACCGACATCGCCAAGCTGCGTGATGCCACCCTGCGCTACGCGAAGGACATCGAAGACCACGTCAAAGGCATCAATCAACGCCTCGGCAAAAACGCCGTGCTCATCGTGCCCGTCGGCGTGGCTGCGGTGACGTTGAGAGAAAAAATCCTCAAAGGCGAAGCCCCCGGACTCAAAGCTCAGGCCGATCTCTTCCGCGACAACTGGGGCCACGCCAATCCCCCGCTGCAAATCCTCTCCAGCTACTGCCACTACGCCGTCATCTATCGCAAGAGTCCCGTCGGCCTGCCCTTGCCCGCCGCGTTTCGTGCTCTCAAGGATATGAGCACCGACGATCAAGCGAGGCTCAACACCCTGCTTCAACAAATCGCCTGGGACACCGTGAGCCAGCACCCGATGAGCGGGATCAAGAAATAGTCCCGCCGTCTTTCCAAACCGCTGACAGCAAAGGTGGGCAGCAAATATCAGAACCCATTTTTCTGCCCCCATTTGCTGTCAGCCAAAACCATCTCCACCACCATGAAACACTTTCTTTTCCTCCTCGCCCTATGCCCAGCACTCTTCGCGGCGCAGCCAAACATCGTCATCATCCTCGCCGATGATCTCGGCTACGGCGACATGCAGGCGAACAACCCGGAGCGCTCGAAAATCCCCACGCCGAACATGGACCGTCTCGCTGCCGAGGGCATGCGGTTCACCGATGGGCACTCCAGCTCGGGCTGCTGCTCACCTTCGCGCTACACGCTGCTCACGGGGCGCTACCATTGGCGGACGACGTTGCAGTCCGGCATCGTC
>Ga0075152_10000485_pt1 | contig 29890 bp, 19 predicted proteins | sample JI61114C2DNA_FD_70964 | JGI IMG/M metagenome (GOLD analysis project Ga0075152, IMG submission 70964) | Wastewater effluent complex algal communities from Wisconsin, to seasonally profile nutrient transformation and Carbon sequestration -... | ecosystem: Engineered > WWTP > Effluent > Algae...
AATTCAAATGCCATGATCTGGGAAGTCCTGCGATGCGGACTGGGGTGCTGGTTTCTTTACCAGCAGGGAGATTGGTTTGGGGCGGGGTTCTGGCTCTCAAATCTGAAGCTTATTATAACTGCCTATTTTATAATTTCTTTAGCCACCACTTTTTATTTCACTTTAAAACACAAAAAAGAAGACTCGACTTCATTTGCCAATTAAATTTCCGGCAACTGAATTCCAGCACAGATTTTGCTTAATATCCATTACCCCATCCCGCCGCCTTTCATTTATAAACCCGATTTATATGAAAAAGGCCTTAGTATTTATCGCAGTGCTGTATTCTTCCCTGTTAACCGCCCAGCTTAAACCAACTTCGGTGTGCCCGGAATTTGTCGTTGAAATTCTCGACGGGCGGATTGGCGAACTGGATCCCCGTTCAACGATCGGTCAGATCAAGGCTAAGTTTCCTTGTTTTACCAAATTGGAAAATGAAAGCGATTCGGCCTGGTGTGGCGGAGGAATATTTTACAAAGACCGGGACCTGTACTTTTATACCGGCCGGGATTATGTGGAAATCGGACCGGCATTTAAAGGAAAACTAACCCTGCCCCTGATGGGTGCCGCCCGTGGCAGTTTTTTCAAAACCCTGGGTAACCCTATGATGAAAGACACCGGTTGGGATGCTTACCAAACTGCCTATGGGCTATTATTGCTCTACTTCAATAAAGCTGGCAAAGTCAATAAAATCAGGTTTAGCACGGAGAAAGCAGGGAGTATAAAACTTTGTGACTGAAATTTGTTAACAACCATTACCGGAATTTAACAACTTCCATTACACAGCTTTCTAATAGTCAGTGTATCTTAGTAAGGTTCAACCAAAGCCCCCTGTCCCATGCTAAGATTAAATATATGCTGCTGCTTTCTGTTTTGCATTTCCCTGGCCGACGCACAGGAATATTTTAAACCCGGGCAATTTGTCATTAAGGGCCAGGTGAAAAATTTCAAAGAGCCGTTTTTTGAATTCGGGATGACCAGTTACCTGAACAATGAAAGTCATTCAGTACCTGTACAGGGGGATGGCCGGTTTGAACAATCATTCCCGGTACAATACCAGCAGGATATTTACTTCTATTTACATGATGATGCGATAAGCTTCACCGTTAAAGATAAAGACACCCTGTTCCTCGAATGGGATGATGAGCATTTCACCCATAGCTTCTCTATCAAAGCCGGAGGAGAAAACCGTAACCTGGAACTGGCCCTGCAATGGACTTCTTACCAGCATTTCCGGGAACCTTTCATGAAGCTCTTTGAAATGGATAAAAAAATAAGTGAGGAAGAAAAATATAAGAAGGTAAATGAGCTGTTCAACCGTCATATTGAACTGATCTCCGATTCTTTTCAAAAACTACATGCGCTGATTCCCGGAACACAAAAAGACTGTAAAATCAATTTCACCAGATTTGCCAACCAACAGATTGCTTCAGTATTATTTCAATACAACAACTTTTTATGGCAAAACCGGATGGTCCCCCAGTACAAAGTAAAGCCGGCAAAAGACAGCAGTGGTTATTTCTCCGGACTTGACATACAATTCCTGAAATACCAGTATGGTATGCTGAACGAATTCTGGTTCAGGGATATACCCGAATACCGGGATTTTCTTTTTAATTATACCCGTTTTCAGAAACCCTTTAATGGCGGCTGGTATGCCATCCCGCCGGGCAAAGCCAGGGACTTTAATCCTACATACGATGATTATCATACAGCCTTGGGTGCAATCTATATAGGCAGCATCCGTGACTGGTTTATTATGCGGTCAATCATTTTTGGATTCGGGCATTACGATTTCGCTGATGTGGAAAGAACATATGAAGAAGCACTCCCGGCAATTGCCGATCCATGGATGAAGGAAACCCTGTTAAACCATTACACGGCCATCAAACGGTTAAAACCCGGCAACCCCGCTCCTGCCTTCACCCTCAAAAATGAAAAAGGGCAAATGGTCTCACTGAGTGATTTCAAAGGCAAAGTGGTCTATATAGATTTTTGGGGCGTATTCTGCGGCTCATGCATTTATGATATTAAAAATTATATTCCGCAGTTACATGAATATTATAAAGACAAGGATGTGGTATTTATTAATATATGTGTGGATGTAAAAGAAAGAGAATGGAAAGACGCCCTCATAAAATATAAATTAGATGGCATCAACCTGATCGCGGAAAGCTGGACCGATCATCCGGTTTGCCAAGCCTATAATATAAGCAGTATCCCGCATTATATTCTCATTGATAAAGAAGGAAAAATCGTCAATAATAATGCACGAAGACCATCAGGTATTGACCTGAAGAGCGGGAAGAATGTGATTGATAATCTACTTAAGTAACAGGGCTAAAGTAAAAAATCAAAAGTAAAAATTCTTACAGAACCATAGACCTTACAGCACAAAATAGTCACTCAGAATGGGCTGTTGACTACCGACTCCCGACTACCGACTACCGACTATCCTCTAGCCTTGCTTTCTCAAATACTTCGTCAGCACCACAATCTGCTGTCCATCAATCCGGCCTTCGATCTGTTCGGTATTATTGGATACCAGGCGGATATTATGAATCACGGTACCCACTTTTGCATTAGCAGAAGAGCCCTTTACATCCAGGGACTTGGTGAGCACCACATTGTCGCCGTTTTTCAAAACAGCCCCGTAGCAGTCTTTGTGCAGTTCAACCGTACCATCATTCTCATGATCCCCGGAAGCTTTGGCCCAGGCCAGTGATTCGTCGGCCAGGTACATCATATCCAGTTGTTCTGCTGCCCAACTTTCACTCCGCAAACGGTTCAGCATCCGCCAGGCCATAACCTGTACCGGAATCACTTCACTCCACATACTCGTGGTCAGGCATTGCCAGTGCGCATGGTCCAATTCCTCTTTCTTTTCAATCTGAGCCAGGCATTTGGGACAAACCAGGATGGCGTCCTCCATATTCCCGGTGGCTGGTGGCACTTCATATACTTTCAGGTGCTCAGAAGCCGCACATAATTCACATTGATTGCCGCTACGTTTAGCCAGTAATTCGTCTTGTCGCATGGGGAGGTTGTTATTGGCCGCGAATGTAGTGAAAATAGACGGGTTTGAGGATGATCGCTGGTTCGGACACCCAATATGAAGTCAAAATTCAAAAGTAAAAAGTAAAAAACTTATAGTAGTAAAACTCCTACACATATGAAAACCTTACTTAGAAGGGGCTGTTGACTACTAACTACCGACCTGCCTTTGCCGGCAGGCAGGCTACTAACTACTAACTGCTCTGGTTATACCCAACGGGTTCCCCTCCTTCAGCTCTTCCGGCAACAACTCATCCGGCCAGTTCTGGAAGGAGAGCGGACGGGCAAAGCGCTTGATGGCATCAGCTCCAACAGATCCAAAACGGGAGTCAGTGGAGGCAGGGAATGGTCCGCCATGCTGCATACTCAGGCAAACCTCCACCCCGGTAGGTACCCCGTTCATGACGAAACGACCACAAATATTTTTCACAGCTTCCACCAGTTCCTCATTATTGAGCATATCCGCTGTGGTAGCCATCAGGGTGGCCGTGAGCTGGCCTTCGAGGTGCAAGGTTACTTCCAGCATTTCAGCTGCATCGGTGCAACGTACTACCAGTGAGTAAGGACCAAATACTTCTTTATGTAATAGAGGATTGGCTAAAAATGTTTTACCATCCACCGTGGCTACGGTAGGTAAACCGGTGCACCGGTCTTCTCCGGATTGAGCAGATTCAGCCACGAGATGAACATTTTCCTGCATCAGGGCTTCTTCCCGCTTATTGGTAAAATTATCAGCGATGCCCTGGTGCAGCATCATACCCGGCATGGTTTGCTGAATGGCTTTCCCAAGGTCATGAATAAATTGCTGCAAATCCGTTCCATCAATCCCGATGATGAGTCCGGGATTAGTACAGAATTGTCCGACACCTAAAGTGATGGAACCGGCGCACTGTGTGGCTACTTCTCCAGCGGACTCAGCTAATTTTCCGGGCAATAAAAAGACCGGATTTACACTCCCCATTTCAGCAAAAACAGGGATCGGTTCTGGCCGTTGATTGGCCCAGTCAAACAATTGCTTTCCGCCGGCATAGGAACCGGTAAACCCAACCGCTTTGCAATAGGTATGCGTTACTAATGCTTTACCCACTTCAAAAGACATACCGGTTACATGGGCAAAAATGCCGTCAGGCATTCCCGTTTTTTCAGCTGCACGGAATACGGCCTGGGCGGCTAAATGTGAAGTTTGTGGATGGGCCGGATGCGCTTTCACAATCACCGGACAACCCGCGGCAAAAGCAGTAGCCGTATCTCCTCCGGCAGTTGAGTAAGCAAAAGGAAAATTGCTGGCTCCGAAAACCACTACCGGACCAACCGGTACAAGCATCTTGCGGATATCTGGTTTCGGCGGTGTCTTCCCCGGATTGGCATAATCAATTCTGGCTTCCAGCCAATCTCCCCGTTCACAGGCATCCGCATAACTTTCGAGCTGATAGATCGTACGACCTCGCTCTCCTCTCAGCCGGGCTTCCGGCAGATTGGTTTCCTGCATGGCGGTCTGAATCAGCTCATCACCTCCAGCTTCCAGTTCTTTTGCAATCGCCCGCATGAATCCGGCCCGCTGCTTCAGTGATAATTTCCGGTAAGCATGAAATGCTTTCCAGGCAGCGGACATTACTTCGTTGATCTCTTGTATTGATGTGTCGGTTGGCATGATTTAATTATTAGTCGATAAAGAAAAGCGAGAAGCAAGAAGCTAGAAGCAAGAAGGGAACAGCCCCTCCTAAGAGACTTCTGATTACTTAACCAATTCTACCTCTATAGGATTTTTTACTTTTTACTTTTTACTTTTTACTTTTTACTTATAAAGCCGGTCTGGTGGCAATCCCCTGCTTTATAATCCCCAGCACCCGTTCTCTTTCCTCTCCTTCCAGCACCAGTCTTGGCGCCCTTACATATTCATTACTGATACCCGTTTGGGTGGCGGCCAGTTTAATGTATTGTACCAGTTTGGGATGAATATCCAGTTCCAGCAGGGGCATAAACCAACGGTAAATCACTGCCGCTTCCGCAATCTTACCCGCTTTTACCAGGTTATAGATGGCCATGGTTTCTTTGGGGAAGGCACAGACTAATCCGGCTACCAGCCCATCAGCTTCCAGACAAAGCTCTTCCATCGCCAGGGTATCCACGCCGCAGAGAATTTTAAACCGATCGCCGAAACGATTTTTCATACGGATCAGGTTGGTTACATCTCTTGAGCTTTCTTTAAGCGCCGTGATATTTTCGCATTCCATTAATTGATCAAACAAAGCGGGATGTGCATCGATCTTATAATCCACGGGATTGTTATAGATCATGATCGGAAGCCGGGTGGAACGAGCCACCGTTTTAAAATAGGTTACAGTTTCCCGGTCATCAGATTTATACCGCATCGGGGGCAACAGCATCAGGCCATCGGCGCCCCATTTCTCAGCATTGGCTGCCTGCTCAATGGCGTCCTTGGTTGTACTTTCTGCAATATTCAGAATCACGGGGATCTTTCCCTTTACATAATCCAATGCATATTTTACAAGTTGTTCTTTTTCGGCCACAGTAATGGTACTGGCTTCTCCCAGTGATCCGCCAATAATAATTCCCTGAATACCCGCATCCAGCTGGGCCTGCAGGTTTTTCCCAAACATGGGAAGATCCACTTCATCATTGGCTGTAAACGGGGTCAGTAGTGCGGGGAAAACGCCTTTCCATTCAAATTGCATATCAGTTGTTTTTGGACTAAAGATAAGGGATTCAGCAATTTTTACTGTCCCGCAGCAGAAGCAACCGATTGCGTCAACCGCGATTATTTATTTTTCAACCATTGATAGATCGCCTCCTGTGCCTGAAAACGGGGAGCGTCATTCATTATCCGTTTATTTTCCAGTAATGATGTCAAACGAACGGCTTTACAATTATCCTTCAGTTGTAAGTCCAGCAGAGTGGCTATCTCCGATTTCAGCCGGGGATCATCCAGCTGGAAACAAACCTCTATCCGGCTATGCAGGTTCCGGTTCATCCAGTCGGCACTGCCTAAGAAATACAGCGGATCCCCGTCATTATGAAAAACAAAGACCCGGGCATGTTCGAGATACCTGTCCACAATGCGGGTAACGGTAATGTTTTCACTTTGTCCATCCACTCCCGGGGCCAGGCAACAGATACCCCTTACCAGTAATTGTACTTTTACACCCGCCCTGCTTGCTTCATATAACTGGTCGATCATGGATCTTTCCTGGAGGTTATTTAGTTTGATGGTAATACCAGCCGGTTTACCCTCACTTGCATTGCTGATTTCCCGCCAGATCATTTTATCAAATTTCCTGACAAGGTTGAATTGTGACACCAGTAAATGATGGAAGGGAATTTTGCCATAGGCTTCCGGTTGTTTACCCGATAACAGGTAACTGAATAATAATCCAAGCTCCTGCCCGATCGCTTTTGATGCGGTGAAAAATCCATGATCCGTATAAAACTTACCGGTCAGTTCATTGAAATTGCCGGTGCCCAGGTAACAGTAATCCACCAGGTGCCCGCTTTCCTCACGCCGAAGCATCGCTACTTTGGCATGTACTTTCAATGTGGGAATGCTGCTGATGATCTTAATACCCGCGGATTTCATCTTTTTCGACCATTTCAGGTTATTGGCCTCATCAAAGCGGGCTTTCAGTTCCACAAAAACAGTCACCGACTTCCCATTTCTCGCTGCACTCATCAGGGCATTCACAATATGGGAGTCAGGTGCCACCCGGTAAAGGGTAATATAAATTTCCCTGACAGCTGGATCAAGGGCGGCTTCGTTAAAAAAACGAAGGATCGGGTGATAGGAATGATACGGTAAATGCAAAAGCTGATCCGCTTTCCGGATGCTTTCAATTACAGGCACCTGTAAATCAAAGCCCGGATGTGGCAATGGAGGCCAGGCTTCCGCTGATAAGCCGGTACGTTTTGATACCGGTATTGCTGCGAGATCTTTCAGATGATGGTATTTTCCACCCGTGACGACTTCACGCTGATCCAGTTCAAAAAAATGCAACACAAATTGACGAACTCTGTCCGGCATTGCTCCGTCCACCAGCAACCGTGTGGCCGGACCAGCATCCCGTTTCTCCAGCTGCTTTTCTATTTTTTCGGCAAGATTACCGGCAAACTCATCTTCCAGGTTCATATCCGCATTGCGGGTGAGTTTAACCGACCACGCTCCTTTTATTGTCCTGCCAGGAAACACATCGGTCAGGTAAGCCCTGATGATATCATCCAGAAAAAGAATACTGCTCCAGCCCTCTCCGGCCGAAAGTTCAAGGAAACGGGGCATTGTGGCCGAAGGAATATTCAGCAATATATACTCCGGTACTCCTGACCCTTCTTCAGATTCCGACTCCAGTATAAAATAAAGTGCATTGTTTTCCAGGAATACTGATCCAGGTGGTAACTGGTGTATCAATACCGGCTGGAGAAATGACATGACCGTAGATAAAAAATAGTCACGCATGGCCGGCTGATGATGGACAGGCAGCGGTTCATCATAACAGAAATAAATCTTATGCCTTTTGAGTTCCGGAATCAGTTCTTCACGTAAGATCCGGCCAAATTCTTCCTGCTGTAACTGTATCGTATGCTGTACCTGTTGCACCAGTCCGGCAGGATATTCCTCTTCCAGAGAGATTTTTTTGGTAGACAGTCCGCTGAATGCAAAAACCGCCGGCATACGAACCCTGAAAAACTCATCAAGATTGGATGAGAAGATAGATAGAAACAGGAAGCGGTTGTATAAGGCAACGGAAGGGTCTGCTGCTTCCTTTAACACCCGTCCGTTAAAACTCAGCCAGCTCAGGTCCCTGTTAAGGTAAATATTCCTTTTCGTATTCATTCAGCCGTTCTTTAAACTAAGATACTGAAATTAAAAAACCCTGTTCCCGGAACCTGTTCCATAACAAAAAGGTAACCGAATCAACTCCGATACCTGCATATCTTTTAAGTAAATAACCGCATCCGTGACCGAAATCAGTAGTGGTTGTGACAGGTATCAATACAACCGGGCTGGCACCGGATGTAGATTGTTACAGGACACTACCTAAACTATCCCTTATGTTACCTCTTCCACTCCTCAGGCAGGGGGTTTTTACTATCCTGGCCGGACTTCTTTTGTTTTCAATAAAAAGTATTGCACAACTACCCGAAGACCTGGAAAAAATGGGCAAAGAAGCAGGAGGCTATCAGTTTCATCTCAAATTCAGAGGAACCCGCACCACCATTTCCGATGAGAAATATGCAAAAATCAGCAGCTTGCTGGAAAAATACAAAGTTCAAGTGTCTGCAGATCTGCAACGACCTTTTAAAGTACAGGGAGCCGAAGCGGGGCAAAAACCCTTCCTGACAGATGAACAGCAGTCCTCACTGAAAAATTCATCGGCCGATTTCTTCCGCGAAATGGCTAAACTGAATTTTACGTTATGGGATCTTCAGCAATATAAGGACCAGTTTAAAAATAAGAATCCTAAACCCGGTGACAATCCGGTAGATCCGAAGATTGCCTGGAAAGGGGAATTTGAAGGGATTGAGCGCACCCTGATGGGAGGCCGGACCCTGATGATCATGGATGTCTGGAAGCAAACCATGATTGAATATTTCAATAACCACCCCGAAGCGGTGGGGGTTATCTACGGGCAAATGGATATAGGTTCCTGGGTTAAGATGAATGTGGACGGACTGGGTTTCGCCGCAGATATAGATTTCAGCACCATCGCCACCGATCCAAAAGCCAACCAGTTGCTGCATGAATATTTTGCAGAAAACCTGCGAAAAGCCAGCGGACTGGGCATGATACCTATCGATGTGGTGCATACGGCCCACGGTTTAGCCGGGGCAGAAGTATTTATTGGAGAATGGGGAAAGGCTTTTGCCGAAGTGGATATGCTGCGCAGGGGCAAGTGGAAAATGCTGGATGTAGTAAAAAACGAAAACGGCCAGGTAACCGATATCCGCACTGTGGAGAAAGAAGGAAAAGAACTGTTCATGCAAAAAGCCGGGGAGACTGAAATTATACAGCAGAAGAAAGATCCGGCCAATGCTTTTGATCCGAAAGAAAAATACCCGCAATTAACCATGAACATGGAGCCCATGCTCAGCCTGGAAATGTTGCGGCATGCCATCCATGATATCGAACACGGTCCGTTTTCCGGTGGCCAGAAGATCATTAAAATGATCAAATACACGGAACGGAGCTTTTTTATGATGAAAGAAGCCGGAAAAGATATTCCTCATAATGATGCTGCGGATTATTTTAACCTGACTGACGGTGAAAAAAAACTAATGACCCTTTGTGAAGAGATAATTAAAAATAAGAGTGAGGCGAAAAAAATTGCCGGTCTTCTGGAAGATTACAGCGGGAAGAAACTGGAAAGCAATGAACAGGTTAACCTGATTGTGGATGACCTGACCCGAAACTGCAAACAGGCAATGCTTAAGAATGCAAACCAGGCCTTTGGATACCGGGTACGGAAAATTGCATTAATAGAAGACGAGAACCAGCGTTTTGAAGAAGCGGATAAATTTCTGAAACAACTGAATGAGGAATTTGACAAAGGTTACAGGGAAGGTAAAACCGATATTCCCCGCTCAATGCTTCGGGCACATAGTATACTGGTGGACCTGCGCGCGGGAAAAGTACCACCGGAACTGGTGAACAGTAAGCTCGAGGAGCTGACCCGGTTAATGGAAGAAGAATACAAAGTGGACAAATCCTTTGTGGAACGACTGATTGGCGATCCATGGGGGCCTATCCGCAAATACCTCGTGGAAAAAGGATTCGGTCCGGAGGCCGTTGAGAAGATGGTCGGGAAGATCAAAGGTATGTTTACAGAAAACTGGCGTTATTATGCCCCGGAATTTGCGCAGAAAGCCAGTATGACGGCGTATGAATATTCCAATATTGTACGGAATAAACTGAACTCTTTTAATGAGCACCTGGCAAAAACGAAACCAGGAAAAGTGCTGTCCAGTGAAATATTAAATCACCTGGATAATGCGGTTGCTTTATACGACGCCTGGATAAGTGGCAAAAACGTATATGAATCAGCCAAACGGGTATCCTGGACTGCCGGCACAATCTGGGCACAGGGCAAATGGCCATTTTTGGCCATCCCATTGGGCATTTATAATTCCATTGAATCCAAATCGGTGGCCCCTGCTGCCATGGCTGTTTCTTTCTACCTGTTCCCCATGGCCGGACAAGCCTATATGGTGACCAACCTGATCGACCGGTTGGTGGTCACTAATGTACGGGAATACAATTTCCGGAATCACCTCGACCGCTTAGCCGTGATGGCCCGTACTGATGGTGAGGGCCATGTGATCCTTTTCAAAGTGCCAAAAGCATTTAATGGTCTTACCGGTTCGGCAGACTCCCTGGAAACAGAACCCAATATAGCGACAACAGAACCGGCGCGTACAACAGCTATCAAAGATGTATTCTATAATCCGGAGTTTATGTATTGCCCGGATATTAAATACTTCCTTGAATTGATTCCACGCAAAATTGACCAGTTTGGTTTATATGATACCAAATTGAAAAAACTGATGAACTTATTTTCCTTCGATAATGATTTTATAGGCTACCTGGTTGGCGTGGAAAAATTTAAGAAAGATAAGGAGGATGGCACCCTGCCCGATGATGAGGCAAAATATGACCGGGAGAAAATGCTGGACAGCCTGGAAATGGGGATTGAAGACCATCTCTGGACTGCCATTTTTACGGCGATAGAATCCACTAAACTGGCCGAGAAAAAAGGCGCCCTTGAAGCACTGGAAGCGACCATTCTGCAGTTGCAGGATTCTTTATCCATGGATGATTACCATATGAAACAGATCGACAGCCTGGGGCTGCTGCTTAAAATAAGAAAGCAGGTGCAGAACGATCCGATGTATATACAGGCATTGAAGAATGCCTATTCAGCCGGTACCGCTTATGACCGGATCGCTATTCCCACCATGGAAAGATATATCCAGGTATACCGGCAGATCATTGTTATCCAGAAAAAAATATTTGATATATGGAGACCCTACGGCGTGGATGCATCCAAACTGCAGGGCGATCCATTCCGGCTTGTACTGATGGGTGGCCTGAGCGGGGCCCCGATGCTGACCACTGATCTGGAGACGGATATGCAAATTGCCATTAAATGCCTGGAGGCTCATACCAGAAGAGCCGGAGATATCCGGATAGACCTTGCCACTGCACTGGGTCGTCCGATAAATGAAAATGATAAAACGGATAAAGAACACCTGCGGATACTGGGTGAGTACGGCCTCGGTTTTGAACACCTGGTTGATGCGGACGCCAATGGACGTAGTCCGTTATACAAAGATGAAAACGGTTCCGTGGTGAAGAAGATGCAGGAATACGGCAAAGCCTACCGGGACTATCTCGACAAAATAAAAGCCGGACCCGCTCTTGTATTAAAACTTCAACTGAAAGCGGAACAGAAAACGATGGAAACGGTACCGGTTACCGGTGAAGTAACGGTTACAGATGAAAAAGGCAAAAACATCACCCTTCCTGCAGGCATATTCATAGAGTGGTATAAAACGGAGGGTAACCAGGAAAACAAAGTGGCTGAGGGAAAATCGCTGACCGATAATGCGGAAAAAAAAGGATATGTCACCTATAAAATTGTACTGGCGCAAAAAACAAACGACAAAACCGTTGAGCTGGATAAGACTTACTGGAACCTTTCCATTGAATCCTATAATCTGAATGATGCCTCCAAAGGCGTTAAACTAAAATTGCCTGCGCTTATAAAGCAATACGACATCGTGGATGTTGCAGCTGAAATACCGGCAGCCGTGAAGGGGAAAGTGATGAACTGCAGCTGGGGATATGAAGCACTGGAAGGCATGAGGGACTGTAACCGCGCAAAAATCCAAATCACCAGTGAACAAACCAGTAAAGGTGAAGACGGTAAAATTAACCTGCTCGATAGTATTTCTATCGGTCTGAGTGTTGAAATTCCGGAACCGGGAAAACTTTATGGCACCACCAAATACATTACGCAACGGGTGAAATACCAGCACCTGTCCTTAAGTATTAAGACTACTGATATCTGGGAAGGCGGTGCCGGCAGTAACTGGGCAGGCCTCAAACGCAAACAGATCAATTCCCCTCAAAGAGTACCGCCATGGTCCGATTCTAAAAAAGCAGTTAGTACAGCATCCGCTTATGCAACTATCAATATCAAATATGATAAGCCCTGGGGGGATGACATTAAAACAACCGAAGAACTGCAGGCGTATATAACCAAAGAATACAATATCGCCAATAACAAAGCCGTGACTTTAAAGGCATTCAGCCTGGGAGATTTTAAGGGCTATGGTGTCTATACTCCGCCCCGTTATGATCCGGGAGGATGGAGTGATGCGGGTTATCGTGCAGCCGGGGCCTTTGCCGGGTTTGAAGGGTTTGTGATGAAAGGGAAAGCCTTCTTTAAAATCAACTGGTGGGCAGGAGCCAGTGGTGCTTTTGATAATTCAGACCAGGGATGGATGATGAGTATGATCAAAATGCTGGATGCCGAATGTCAGTCGGTAGTCGGAGGTATCAGCCTTCAACCCGATGGCAGGCTTACCAAGTCTGCTTACACCGGCCCGAAACTGGATGGCAGTGATTATCCCCAGGTAAGTATAGAACCTAAACCGGACACTATACAACCCGGAAGCAAAGTGCTGGTGAAAGCGGTAATTAAAAATGACAAGCCGGATTATGGTCCATACACCTACAACTGGAACGGGAATGTGGAAGGAAATAGTACGGGTGCCTCGGCTCAATTAGAAACCGTACGGCCTGGTAAAAAAACAATTTCAGTAAGTGTGGACGGAACCACTCCGCCCGGTACAGCCTCCCTTGAATATGTGGTGGCCCCTTTGAAAGTAAAACTGACAAAGGTCTCCCCATCTGCCAATAAGATCATAGTAGGCATGCCGGTTGAACTAAGAGCCGATTTCGTTAGCACGGTTCCAGCCGGGAGAAAACTGCAATACCTGTGGCAGCCACATCCCGAAGAAAAATTTGAGCCCTTTGAGGGTAATCGTAATACCACCAAACTGGTCTTTTCCAAACCCGGCCTTAAAAAAGTATGGGTACAGGTATTGGATAAAACAACGGCCGAAACCATAACGATGGGCGAGTCGGAGCAACTGGAACTGGAAGTTGAAAAACCTGCCTTCAGGATAACCTTCTCTCCTGCCAAAGCCCTGGTGGGTGAACAAGTTACCGCCAAAATCAGCAGTGTACCGGACAAACTGGAAGAGGTCAATTACCGCTGGATGCCGTTGCCTTCGAATGCCCGGCAGTTGAAAGAATCACAAGATGGTACTGAAGTGATCTTTTACGCAAAAGACGCCTTGCAGATACCACTGGAAGTGTTAGCGGTAGTCAAAGGCAGCGGAGAAGAACTGGGAAATGTAAAAGCCTACTTTAATGCGGAACGCTTTAGCATAAAAGCAGAAGGGCCAAAAGTACAGGGCCCAAAACCGATGATCTGGAAACCAGGTGAGGGACTGGTGGAAGTGGAAAAGGAAATTGCCGTACACCAGGTCGTGGAATTTAATACAGTGATCAGTCCGCAGCCAACTGGCACACTCACGTATCAATGGCTCGTGACAGAAGGAAATGCATCCATCAATAATCCTGCTTCGAGAGATGCCAGGGTAACAGCCCTTGGAACCGGGACCATCAAATTAAAAGTTACGGTAAAAGATAATAACGGGTTGGAACTGGGTGAAGCAATAGCCTCATTCAGCGCCACGATCAGCAATGAAATGATCACGAACGGGGCTTCACAAAAAAAAGCATTTGATGATAAAATGCAACAGGCCCGTCAGCTCATCAAAGATGGAAAGCTGGATGTGGCGCTCAAACTGGGCGAGGAACTCAAAGGAATGAATGCAAAAGAAGCGGCCCCGTTGCTGACTGAACTGGCGGAAGCCTGTAAGAAAGCCGGAAAAGACGCAGCCTATGAGCGGGATTTTACACTGGCCATCAAACGATACCAGCAGGCTTTGCAACTTAATCCGAATGATGCAGTGGCCAGGAACCAGCTCGAACAAAACAGGAAATGGCAGAAAGACTGGGCCGGCATCGAAGCAAAAGGGAATGAACTCGATGAAAACGTAACCCGGAAAAATCTGCCCGGTACACAAAAATGTATAAATGACCTGAATAAACTCCAGCTGAATATGCCCGGCCAGATGGCCAATAAATGGTCACAGGAGAAGAGCCGGAAATTCAATGAGCTGCTGAAAAGTTGTGATTCGGCATACAACCTTACCAGGACAACCTGGACGAATGATTTTAAAGCCAAGGATTTTGAAAATGCATTGCCCCGACTGGAAGCATTCAAAGCAGAATGGACCGCCATGCCGGAATCGATGAAAGAAATAGAAAGTTCGATCCAGTTGTGCAAAATGCAGATAGCTGAAAAGAAAAAAATCTATGAAGACTTCCTGGTTATAAAATCAAAATTTGAAAAAGGGCTCCCCCTTGATCCTAAACAAAATCCCACCACGATTGAATACACGGCCAGTACCCGATTTAGCAGTAATGATGCCCGGCAGAAAGAAATGATCACATTCGCCCGGGGCATGAATCAACGGCAGCAGGAGATGATAGCCAACCGGGACAGGGCTGCTCAGCTTAAAAAGGAAGGCCAGCAGGCAGAATCTGCAGGACAAAAAGAAACAGCTCTTGGCAAATACAAGGAAAGTGTGGCATTGATCCCCGACGCCGGATTGGAAGATCGTATCCGTGTGCTGGAAACCGAAGTGGCTGCGCTCAAAGCCAGGAAGAGTAAAGCAGATCAACTCTGGAATGACGGATTGAAACTGACGGATAAGAAAAAAACAAAGAAAGACGGGCTTGGAAAAATGAAAGAAAGCCTTGAATGGTGGAGTGATACAGATAGGATTAAAAAGATCAGGGAACTTGAAAAAGAAGTGAACGGCACATTCAGCAACCTGGATATCCGTGGAACCTGGCGGCATGGCAATACTGAAACAATGACCTTTACTCCATTGGGTGAAGGACAATATGCTGTAATTGAAAAAGGATTCGACAATGCAACAGGAACTTTGTCTATGATGGGAGAAGACGGGATTATCCAATACACGACAAAATCCGGCATTTCCGGTCAGTATTTACTCAGTTTTTCGGCTGATGGCAGCAAGGCAACCGGCAAATGGACTGACAACAGGAATGAAAGTGGGATACGGAGTTTTACCCTGATCAGTAAACCGGAAACCCCGGTAAGCGTTAAAAAACCAGAAGCAGTACCTGATAAAACGCCCGAACCGGCAACCACACCAACACCTCCTACCAAAAAGAAAAAGAAAAGTTTTACCGAAGTATTGAATGGTATAAACAAAGGATTGGGTAAACTGGACAGTACCATCAGTGGTAAGAAACCAGCCCCTCCAAAGACCGAACCCGCAGGGCCGGCTACTCCACCGGTTAATAATGATGTAGGTGTTAACCCGGCTGATGCTGCCACAGAAGAAAAAATTTTTGACAATGGTAATATTGGCGGCGTATCCGGAGGACCCACTCAGCCTACCCGCTTTACATTGTCCAAAACAACGTACATCACCCGTATTGAAAATTATCACTATTTCAATGGGGGCAAAAAACCAGGAACGATTGCCTTGCGGAACAGCAATGGTCAGCAATTCGGCCCCTGGCAGTCCTATGGCCTTATTGGCCAGGGGGGTGTCCAAAATGCCTATTGGGTGGCACAACCGAAAATGCAACTGCCTGCGGGCACCTACACGGTAATCGATAGTGATCCTTCCACCTGGTCACAGAATGGACAGTCCGGTGGTGCAGGCTTTACCACGGTATGGGCACTCAAAGGAAATAAACAAATTCCGCACAAACAAAATGATCCCGGCTACACCATCGAAAACGTGGAAACCGGTGGTGGTGTAACCGCTGAAAAAATATTTATAACTGGCGATATCGACAATCTTGGATTTGGATTCCCAAAAGGTTTCGATGTATTCAGTGGTAATTCAACCCCTAGTCATGCGTTCCCCTGGAAAATTAATCCGTCTGACGCACCAGGTACCGACCGGATTATGGTAGGAACCGGCGCCAAAAGCAACAGTGACGGTTATTCCTCTTATACCAACCGTCCGGATAACAGTCCGCAGACCATTACATTGAATTGTCCGGTAAACGGAATGGATATAAAATCAGCCGTACTGCAATTATTTGTAGACGACTTCCAGGCGATGGCGTTTGGATCAAAGTTCACGGTTACCATAAATAATAAAAGAGCCGGTTTCATAGAAGATATCATTAATAACCTGAACCAGACCGGCCCGATTGGCAAACTCATCAGTGTTAAAATTCCGGGAGATTTCATGAATGAAATCCAAAAAGGAAAACTGGCTATTTTTATTGATGATGCTACAACCGGACACGGTGATGGCTATGCAATTGATTTTGTCCGGTTAATTATCAATCCCCAATCCTATTCGTATACCGGAACGATCACAGGTGTGGTGAACCGTCCCGACGGTTTGCATGCCGCCGGAGCCAGCATTAGTGCAGGTGGCATTATCAGTACCACAGCTAACAGTAAAGGTGAATTTACACTGAACCATGTACCGGCAGGAATGGTAAGCATTCATGCATCATACAATAATCATCACCATAAAACCATTTCAGCCGACCTGGCATCCGGAAAAACGATCAGAATAACGATCAGTCTGCCTGCTGATGAAAGCGCCCCCGGCCCTTCGACCCAACCCGCAACCCCGGCAAATAACGGGGCAGCAACCACAGGTGTGATAAATGGAACGGTATTTAAGACTAAAGCAGAAGCCGGTAAAACAAACCCTTATGACCTGGAAGGGGTGCCGATACCTAATTCCACTGTTACAATAAGATATGTACAGAACGGGCAGACTTTAACTAAAACGGCGACAACCGATGGCAGCGGCAAATTCAGCTTTACCGGGCTTCCGCTGAATGTAAACATTTCAATCAGCAGCAGGAGTACTACAGTAAATCGTCTCTTAACCGGTTCTGCACCACTGTTTGTGCAATTTGGCTGGGATGGCGAAATAGAAATTAAATAAAAGTAAAAATGAATACGGCAATACCAACAACAGCATCCATTGTGAACAAACCCCGGAAAGTAATCCGGAATGCAGTAATATTTACGCTCCTTATGATTGCCGGGGCTGTTATCACCGGCAACAGCGGTCTGGATGGCATGAATGGCGGCTATGCATTGATTGTACTATTTGGATTTCTGGCCATGACCTCCCTTGTTACGGCCCTTGTCTATCTGCCAAGGGCCAGGGAATTTGACAAACTGGTCAGTCAATTGCATCCGCTTGCGCACTGGACCTATACCAATGAGGAATGGAATGCTTTTATCAAAGAAGATCTTAAAGAAATGATTGACGTAAATAAAGCGACCCTGCGGTTGGTCATCATCGTATCGCTGGTTGTCGGGGCAATCCTGCTGCTGATATACCAGGACAACCTCTTTATACTGATCATTGGTGGTATCATACTGATGCTTTCATTGGTCGCCTTTCTGGCTCCACATATTCGTTCGCGTATCCTGCGCAAAGGAATACATGAATCACTGGTAGGTGAAACCTCGGCTTATGTGGGGGGCACATTCCAGACCTGGACACAACTGGGCGCTCACCTGGTAGGCACCGGCATCTATGAAGATGCCGAAGTACCGGTACTGCATATCATCTTTGAATTTCCTACCCTGCAGGCTACCCAACAGGAGATTATCCGGATACCGGTACCAGCCGGTAAAATGGAGGAAGCGCGAAAAATAGCTGAAATACTAAGAAAGCAGATTAATTAAAATAACTTTACTATACAAATTCACATCAGATGCCCGATCTTAAAAGTATTCAGACAGAAGTGGATGCCTGTTATCTCTACAGCCAGCTGGCCAAACATGAAGAAGACGAACAGGTAGCCGATATCTTTCGACAGATGAGTAATATAGAAAAGGGGCATGCGGAGGCTTTTCTTAAAAAAATAAATTTACCGGCTGAAAAAATGCCGACTCCCTCCTTCCGGGCCAGAACACTGAACCGTATTGGCAAAATGTTTGGCTATGATTATGTGCTGGGTACCCTCATGGATACGGAGAAGAGTCTGTCCAGTGCGGTGATCAATATGAAGAAGAAAACAAATATGCCGGTAACCGGTACGGAGACCAACCATGTCAAAGTACTCCGGAATATTGTTGAAAACTCTTCCGTATCGGGCAGCACTATTGCCCGGTTTGAAACCAAACACCGGTCTGTGGGCGGCAATGCGCTACGGGCTGCTGTCCTCGGTGGTAATGACGGACTGGTATCCAATTTCAGCCTGGTGATGGGAGTGGCCGGTGCCACCCATGGACAGGAAGGCGTATTGCTGGCTGGACTTGCCGGCTTACTGGCCGGTGCTCTTTCGATGGCGCTTGGGGAGTGGATCTCGGTGAAGAGTTCCCAGGAATTATATGAAAACCAGATGGAAATTGAAATGGAAGAATTACTGACCAGTCCCGAAAATGAAATGAAAGAACTGGAACTGATTTATAAAGCAAAAGGCATCCCTGAGGAGCAGGCCAAAGAGATGGCCGCTCAGATTTTAAAGGATCCCGAACATGCGCATGAGTTACTGGTCAAAGAAGAATTGGGTATCAATGCGGAAGAATTAAAAGGCTCCGCTTTTGAAGCAGCCCTTTATTCGTTTTTTCTTTTTGCAATCGGAGCCATCATACCGGTATTTCCGTTTATGTTTTTATCCGGCACCAATGCCATTTTATTAAGTACGGCCGCTAGTGCAGTTGGTTTATTCGTCATCGGTGCTGCGATTACCCTCTTTACCGGGAAAAGTATTTGGTATTCAGGTTTCCGCCAGGTGATATTCGGTCTCGCAGCCGCTGCCATCACATTTGGTATCGGCAAACTGATTGGGGTATCCGTTGCCGGTTGAGGTTAATTAACAGGTTTTTAGCTTAATCAGCACCCAACCAGGGACAAAGTCATTTCTTAAGTCAGTGAATACAATTAAGTTTGTCGCAAATCAATTATTTGCGCCAGGTAACCCTTTTTATATTATCCGCTGTTTTCGCCTTCAGTGCAACTGAACTGCATCAGTTGATCCGGTTACCACAACTGGTGGCACACTATCATGAGCATAAAAAGGAAGCCCCTTCCCTGTCATTGATTGGATTTTTACAGCTTCATTATACGGCCAATCATCCAATGGATAATGATGAAGAAGATGACAACCAGCTTCCATTCAAAACAACGGATGCCATTGGTCATGTTGATTTTTCAATTGGTATTGGCCGGTTGCCCTTAAATATCCCACCGGAATTTGCAGCTGTTGTCAATCAGATTACCCATCCGGAAGGCGACCCCTGTCACCGGGGATATGCTGTATTCCGCCCTCCGCAGGTAACAAAGGTCATATAACCTTTCAGTACAGAACACCGATGTTCTGTAAACCCTATTTACCGATTCATTTAAAATTAATTGTATGAATGCAGCACAAATTCATCTGGCATTAAACCATGCCCCTTTGTTTCTCTCTTTGATTGGCGGACTTTTACTGATACTGTCAATCTTCCGCAAAAATGATTTATTAAACTCCATCTCCCTTTATATGCTGGCAGCAGCAGCCCTTTTCACCGCTCCTGTTTTCTTAACAGGTGAAGGCACGGAAGAACTGGTGGAAAAAGCCATTGGCGTAAATGAATTAGCTATCGAAAGTCATGAAGACATGGCAAAAATTTCGCTAATTGTTATTATCCTAACCGGCGTACTTGCGCTTGCAGGACTATTGCTTCGCAAAAAGCCATCCATTACCAAAGCGCTTTTCCCATTACTGGTCCTTTTTTCGCTGGCTTCATTCGGCACGATGGCCCAAACAGCACACCTGGGCGGATTGATCCGGCATACTGAACTTCAGTCAGGAACTTTAACCGGGGGAAAAGAGGCGGGCAATGAACAAGAAGGCGGGGATGATGAAAAAAAGAATCCGGTCAGCAACGCAACAGATAGTACCGGTCAGCAGCAAAAAAAGAGTAAGGACAAAGATGATGATTAATCATTTTAATAATGCAGGCGGCTTTCCTACCGGGAAGGCTGCCTGTTTATTTTTTTACGCCAGATAAGACGACCGGCCTGATCATAATGCAGGACTTCCACCAGCCGTCCATCCTGATCAAAATGTTTCCATTCTTTTACAGGTAGTCCATGTTTGTAAGCACCCTGGAACCAACCGGCCTGGGCCGTATCCCGGTGAATCCATTTTCCGGATTTCATCCCATCCTTATACATACCGGAATCTTTTACCAGTCCCCCGGAAAAATAATTCATATATAACCCTTCGTGTACGCCTTGCAGAAAAACAGGTTGATATGGAATTCCAGAACCCGTATTTGCTTCAGCCAGTTCTTGTAATGACAAAACAGGCTTGCGCGTACTGCTTATGGGAAAAGAATAAGCGGCATCGAGGTAACGAAGTGCTAAACGTTTGTTTTTTTGGTATAAGGCGGCGAGATAATAAAAACTACGCTTAGGGTGGTAATGTTGCATTTCATTGGTGATCCGAAAAAATTTATCGGCACTGTAATGCCTGACTGACAGGATCTCTCCTTCTTCATTTCTGAATATCCAGGCTCCATCCGGCAGGTTGTTGACCAGCCGGCCGGAATCGCAAACCACCCCATTGGAATACCAGCTTTGCCAGATGCCATTCAGTTTTCCCCGTTTAACCGGTACTGTAAACAGGGGGCGATCAGTACCTGATGAAGTCACAATTCCAGATGCCGGTAACCCGTAAGGCAATGGCTTTTGCATTACTGGGAATGATTCATCCGGCGTATATACCTCCGCACTCCCGATATTCTCAAGGATTGCGGCAGGCTGTGTTTGGGCAAAACAACTAAACAGGCAGCATCCTGCCAGCAGGAGTGGTTTAATTTTAGCAATCATTTCTACAAAATTAAGCACAGAATCAATACGGATAAAGGCGACTTCCCCAACAAAAAAAGCCCGGCAACTGCCCGGGCTTTAACTGCAAACAATTAAAATATAATTTATTATATACCCTGTTTGACTCCAAGACTGACAATAGCTGCTCCCACAGGACAATTCCCTTTGGCCCGCATTGCTTTCAGTAACTTTTCCATCAATGCCTTTCTATCCTTAGTCGTTTCTTTACTGTGCTTTTTATCAAAACTTTCCATGCAGGCGGCTACAGGTGAACCTTTAGTTCCAATTGATTTTAATTGCTCAGAAAAGGCAATGGCATCATCCTGCTTAAGTTTGGAAATCCCGGACATCATGGCCGTCTGGGGATTCTCGGCTGTAGAAACTGTTTTCATCAGCGCCTGTGCATCCGGGCTGAGCGATTTTTCGAAAGCGTCAAAGCATCCGCACATTTCATCAGCCAGTTCCGGCACTTTACTATCCGCTGAACCGGAACAAGCGGAAATCAGTACGGTCAAAAGCATAAAGGATACAAATTTCATCATACATTAGTTTTTTAGTGAATAAAAGAAAAGCCGAATCTAATACCTGGGATGCGCGAATACTGACCAGATGCACAACTGAATGTCCTTGTTTGGCAACTGTGTACATATATTCTATACCCGAAAATCAACGGGCATTCTCACAGAGAAACTCATTTTCCAACACATCATGACTATAACGGCTGCTGACCGTAGAATAAGAGCTTCCATTATAATTCTGTTTCAGTGTAAATATGTATAGGACACAATTACCGGCTTGCTGCTTTGCCACAATTGCAGCCATTTGAGTTCTGCACAAAATGGCCCCGGTCAACTGATTCCGTATGATTGACCAATCTCGGGTCAGTAAATTAATTCTGATGATCTTTTCATTCCATCCCTCATTGGAAAACGCCTCCCTGAACTCATCCTCCATCGAGGCATTATTTGTAACAGCCTTAGGCATGAAATAAGCTTTCAGCCGCTCCATTTTCTTTTTTCTGGATGCTACGATCACATCCTCAAGGGCACCAAGCGCCTGCAGTGTATCGGTCACCATTTTATACAAAGATGTTCCCCCTTCCATTTCAGGATAAATCAACGTAATCGCTTTCCAATAAGCTTCCTGTCCCAGCAAGTCTCTGTATGCATACATTACGGTAATTTCATTCTCGGTCCGGGCCTCCTTGATTTTTTTCAGGATGAATTCCCTGGAATTGCTTAACCGGTCACGGATGAATTTTTCGCAGGTCCCCAGTCCCTGACTGTTTGCCGCCTTCAGCCGGGCCACTTTAGCATTATAATCCAACAATTGCTGCTTATGGTTTTCAATATCTTTTTTGAGATCACCAGTTGACCTTATCTCCACGGTATGATCAGCCATAAAAACACCTCCACATCCTTCTCCATCCTTTGCTGCATTACTAATTTTATCGGCAATACGTGCATTATGGGCATTAACTGCATTAACAGCCGCGTCTATAAATGGCTGAACCTCTGATTCAAGTGGTTTTGTATCAAATTCAGGATCCCGCCGACGGATATGACCGATCTGCGTCATTGCATTATCCGCAATGATCCTGCATCGCCTGATTTTCTCTTCTTTGCTCTCCGGACCGGCTTCCGCTTTTTTGAGGTCATCCACCAGTTTCCAGAATTTATCAACAAACGGTTTAGCTTTCCCGGAATAAGCCTGTGGTTGCCCCAGTAAAAAAGAGGCTGGCCAAAACAACCATAATATAAAAAGCAATCTCATAAAAACATGTTTTAATTAACAGAATAGTTTTACCAGATCTCTACGGTCTGAGTACTAAACTAACCTGTCTGTACAGTCTGAAAGGCCGGGATTTATGAGTGTACTGATATACCGCATACCCGTTCCCTTCTTCCCTACCGGCGTAAAAAGTCCAGCTACTGAAGCCGTAATACAATTATAAAAGAAATGGGTACAGTTACATAAGCAGACTGCCGACCCCAAATCAATCCATTAATTTGGTTGCTGATAATCAATAACTCTGTAAAAACAAATTTGTATGAAAAATCAAACAGTCCTTGCACTGGGATTCAGTGTATTTCTAATCAGTTCCTGCAAAAAAGAAAAAAATGGGCCGGACCAGGCGGCAACACACAATGTGTATGTTGGCGGCACCGTTGTTGTTTCACCTGAAACCGGGAAAAGAACAGCAGCATTCTGGAAAAACGGGACCTTAATTGAACAAGGCCAGTCCTCATTTAACACCACTGCAAAAGCAATTTTTGTGGAAGGAACCAATGTATACACGACAGGTTACGAAAACACCAGTAATGGATGGCAATGCAGGGTTTGGAAAAACGGGGCTTTGGAATATACGCTTGGAGATGGCCTTTGTGATGGAAGAAGTATTGCTGTTTTAGGTACGGATATTTATGTGGCCGGTCATACATATGAACAAACACTAAATGGGACTTACCATTATGCTGCACTCTGGAAAAACCAGGAGGTAACTATCCTGACAGACGGACTTCAACAGGCGGAAGCAGTGGCACTGGCCGTTGCTGGTGAAAATGTATATGTTGCCGGATATTATGGACAAGAAGCACGTTGTTGGAAAAACGGACAAATACAACCGCTTACAGGCGCTACAGGTTATCTGGCAAGCGGTATTACGGTAAAAGGTAACGATGTATATATGGTGGGATATAGTTATAGTCTACCCCTGAAAACCCGGGTCTGGAAAAACGGTATACCAACAGACATCTCCTCCGGAACAGGAGATGCGTGGGGAAAAAGTATTGCCGTAAGTGAGAATGGAGATGTTTATGTGGCCGGTTATGAATTCCTTAATAATGTAAAAAAAGCACGGCTTTGGAAGAACGGAATCCCGGAAACATTGAACACTGACGAACCGTATGCCGATGCCAATGCGGTAGTCGTTATAGAGGATTCCATATACGTGGCTGGTACCATCCAGCTTACTTCCTCTGTGCAGGAGCAGGCCGTACTCTGGAAAAATGGAACACAAATTATTTTGGGTCAGCCTGGGAGTTCAGCAAACAGTCTTTTCGTAAAATAAGGAGTCAGATACCTATAAAACGAACGGCATTTGACTAACCAGTATGGCCGGACAGACAGAATTCTGTAAAACTGAATTGTTGTATATCTTTCAGATCTGTCGTAAGCGTCTCGACTAACGGGAACTTACGGCAGATTTTCTGCTTCAAAAACAGACTCATTGCATGAAAAAAATCATTCTACTGCTATATGGGGCATTTTGTTTCAATACATCCCTGGAAGCGCAGCAATGCGACTGTCCTTTGATGAAAGCCGTTGGTAAATCTGATCCCCAGACCTTGCAACAATCGGGCAATCCTGCATGTAAAGCAAAGGGATTTGAGTTATCTGCAGCCACATTGATCAGGCAAAACCAACTTGACTCAGCCTTAAAAATACTAGAGATTGCTGCTTTATGGTATAAAAAATCAGGATGTCCGGCAGCAGAACAGCTTCAATACAACAAACTCCAGTCAACTGTTTTCTTTATGAAAGGGCATTTCCAGCAAGCTATTGACTTTAGCCTGAAATGTCTTTCAGCCGCGCAGACTGTCAATAATAAACCCGAACAGGCTGACGCATACCTGAACATTGCACAGATTTTCTCCCGGATGGGACAGGTTGAAAAAGGATTGGAATACACACGTAGTGCAATACCCGTAATAGCTGATCTACCAGCAGGTAATGAAAAAACAGATTTGTTGTACAAAGCAGGCTCCCGTTTCTACTTTTTTTTCCAGGATAATAATGTAACATCATTGCTTGACACGGCCAGTATTTTTTTCAATGAAGCCCTGGAATTATCCAGGGATCTCAGGTATGAGAAAGGAATGCAGGTGGGGTATAATAAAATGAACAGTATTTTTTTCCGGCAAAAGAATTATCGCCAGGCACTTTTATACACGGATTCCTCCATCGCAATAGCCAGGCAAGGAATAGTGACGAGTTCATTGGCCGCCAGTTTTGGTGACAAAGGAAATATCTTGATGAAAATGGGAATGTTCCGGGAGGCACTCGGCTGGGCCGACTCATGCCTGTATTACAATCAACAAACCGGGTTTCCTCCGCTCATCGCCAATGCCTGGAGCCTGATTGCGGAAATCGCCGATAGCCTGGGCGATCATGCGACCGCCTACCACGCGCTCTACAATGAAAAAAAGATTACCGACAGCCTCAATACGGCTGAGAAAGTAAAAGCAGTCAACGAAGTGGAGAAAAAATTCAACCAGGCCAGGAATGAGAAAACCATACATGAATTGTCTCAACAAAAACTCATCTATGCACTCATGGGTTTCGGCGGATTGTTGATTGCCACATTGATTGCTGTATACTTCCGTCAACAGGCACTCCGAAATAAGCAACGAATAATGGAAACAGAGCAACGGCTCAACAGGGCCAGAATGAACCCGCATTTTTTCTTTAATGCCCTCACCGCTTTACAAAGGTATGCCATGAAGGAGAATGACGGTATAGCCCTGGCATCCAGTCTTTCAAAATTTTCGCATATCATGCGGGAAACACTGGAAAGCACCTATAAAGAATATGTAACAATCAAACAGGAAATTCAGTTTTTACGAGAGTATCTCGAAATCCAGAAAATGAGATTCCCCAGTATGTTCTCGTATGCCCTTATGGTGGATGGAGAAATGGATCCGGATGAAACGCTGATACCTTCCATGATTATTCAACCGTTTATCGAGAACAGCCTGGAACACGGTTTTGCCGGACTTGATTACCCGGGTGATCTCCGGGTAGATTTCCGTCAGGAAAAAGAAACGGTACTTATTGAAATCAATGACAATGGCAAAGGTCTTGCAGAATCAGGCATGCGTAACAATGAACATATCAGCCGGGCCAGACAAATCATAAAAGACCGGATTTACCTGCTGAATATTAAACTAAAAACCAAAGCTGAATTTAGTATTAACAATCACCCGGACGGAAAAGGGGTTTGGGTGAAAATTCGTTTACCATTAATTTACAATCATGAAAATACTAATAGTGGATAATGAACCCGAAATCAGGGGCCTGCTTCAGGAAATGATTGTGGCAATCGCCCCTGGTAAACACGAGTTTGCGGAAGCGGAAGGTGTTCAAACCGGCTTACACCAAATCTCTTCATTCAGGCCTGACCTGGTGTTCCTGGATGTTGAAATGGGGGATGGCACCGGATTTGACCTGATGAACAGTGTTCCAAACCCAGGGTTCCAGTTAGTTTTCACTACCGCACATAATAAATATGCTATTCAGGCATTTAAATGCAGTGCTATTGACTATCTGCTTAAACCCGTGGACATTACTGACCTTGAAAACAGCCTGACCAAAGCGACGAACCTTATTTCAGGAAATCTGCTCACCAGCCAGATGGCCGTACTCATGCAACAACTTCAGTTAAAAGAAAGCCAGGAGAAACAGATCGTACTGAAAGACAGTGAGGCCTGCTATTTTATTAAACTGGGGAACCTTCTTTTCTGTGAAGCAGAAGGATCTTATACCCGGTTTCACCTGGTAGAGGAAAAACCAATCATGATATCAAAAAACCTCAGCACCTATGAAGAGTTACTTGGGCCATATGGTTTTATACGGACTCATCATTCATTTCTTGTAAATCCGAACAGAATCAAAATGTATGATAAATCGGACGGAGGATTACTCGTACTCGACAGCGGGCATACTGTCCCGGTATCTCATCGCAAAAAAGAACAGGTTATTCAGGCACTGGAAAACCGATAATTAAAACGAAAGAAGCTATCACTCCCCACCAACCACTTCCCCTTCCAGATCATAATCATACGCTTTCGTGATCTTAACATTCACAAATTCGCCAATAGGAAGTTTCTTTGCCGATTGGATCACCACTTCATTATCCACTTCCACCGAGTCAAATTCAGTACGACCGAGGTAACGGCCGGCTTCTTTTTTATCGATCAGGGTTTTGAAGACCTTACCCACTTTCTCCTGATTGAGTTCCAACGAAATTTCCTGCTGCACTTCCATAATCTCCTGGGCACGGCTTTCTTTTAATTCCGCAGGAACGTCATCCACCAGGTCATGCGCGCTGGTGCCTTCTTCATGCGAATAGGTGAAGATTCCTACCCTATCAAAGCGCTGGCGTTGCAGGAAGCCTTTCAATTCTTCCACATCATCTTCCGTCTCACCGGGAAATCCGGCAATAAGCGTGGTACGTAAACAAATGCCTGGCACTTTTTCGCGGATGGCGATGGTCAGTTCTTCCATTTCCTCGCGGGTGATCTGCCGCTTCATCGCTTTGAGCATATTATTGGCCGCATGTTGCAACGGCATATCCAGGTAATTGCAAATATTATCCCGCTCCCGCATTACATCCAGTATCTCCAATGGAAATTTGGAGGGATAAGCATAATGCAGCCGGATCCACTCCAGTCCTTTCACATCCGCCAGGCGGTTCATCAGATCACCGAGCATCCTTTTCTTATAAATATCCAGCCCGTAATAAGTGAGCTCCTGGGCAATCAGCATGACTTCTTTCACCCCTTTCTTTACCAGCCCTTCCGCTTCTTTCACCAGGTCATCCATGGATTTGCTTACATGCTGACCGCGCATCAGTGGAATCGCACAGAAAGAACAGGTGCGGTTACAGCCCTCTGATATCTTCATATAGGCGTAATGCTGCGGGGTGGCCAGCAGCCGCTCTCCGACCAGTTCGGTTTTATAATCGGCTTCAAACTGTTTTAAGATCAGGGGCAGCTCCATAGTACCGAAATAGGCATCCACTTCGGGTATCTCGGCTTCCAGGTTATTCTTGTAGCGCTCACTCAGGCAACCGGTCACATACACTTTATCGAGCTTACCGCGACGTTTTAATTCCACCTGATCCAGAATGGTATTGATGCTTTCTTCCTTGGCCTTATCAATAAACCCACAGGTATTCACCACCACGATATTATGGTCAAGCTTTTTATTTTCATGCACCACGTCAATATCATTGGCCAACAATTGCCCGCTCAGCACTTCACTGTCCACCATGTTCTTGCTGCACCCAAGAGTAATGATGTTGACTTTATCTCTATGTAATTTCTTTGTCTTCATTTTTTTCAGTTGTCAGATGTGATCCCGATGCTTCGGGAGTCAGTTGCCAGTTCATACTTACCACTTATAACTTACCACTTACAACTTCCCCTACTTTTCCAGGCTAAACAAACTATCTACAAATTCATGCTTATCAAACACCAGCAGGTCTTCCATTTTCTCTCCCACCCCGATAAATTTAACCGGAATTTTAAACTGGTTGGCAATCGCCAACACCACCCCACCTTTGGCCGTACCATCAAGTTTGGTAATAGCTAATGCTGTCACATCAGTTGTCGCGGTGAAATGCTTAGCCTGTTCAAGTGCATTCTGTCCTGTGGATCCGTCCAGCACCAGCAGCACTTCATGAGGAGCATCCGGAATAGTTTTCTGGATCACCCTTTTTATCTTGCTCAGTTCATCCATCAGGTGGGCTTTGTTGTGCAAACGGCCCGCCGTATCAATCAACACAACGTCGGATTGGCGTGATACCGCACTCTGCACGGTATCAAAAGCCACTGCGGCCGGATCACTTCCCATAGCTTGCTTTACGATGGGTACACCCACTCTTTCACTCCAAATAGTAAGTTGGTCAACAGCCGCTGCCCGAAAAGTATCAGCGGCTCCCAACAATACTTCCTTGCCAGCTTTCTTAAAATTATAGGCCAGTTTACCAATGGTGGTGGTTTTGCCCACCCCGTTTACCCCTACCACCAAAATGATATAAGGCTTTTTCGGAAGATCAGAATTAAACGCATAACTATTTGACTCGGGGGCGCTGATCAGTAACGCTTCAATTTCCTCCTGCAGCATTTTATTCAGCTCCCCGGAATTCATGTATTTATCCTTGGATACCCGTTTCTCAATGCGCTCAATGATCCGTACCGTGGTTTCAATTCCCACATCGGCACTCACCAGGGCTTCTTCCAGGTTATCGAGCACTTCTTCATCCACTGTGCTCTTTCCGGCAATGGCTTTGGTAATCCGGGCCAGGAAACCTTCTTTTGTCTTTTTCAAGCCTTCGTCTAGACTTTCTTTTTCCTTCTTGCCGAATAATTTATTAAAAAAACCCATTGTGCATGTTTTTGTACTTATTGGATACAAGTTACGAGTTGCGAGATGTGAGTTGCGAGTAAACAGCCCCTACTAAGAAAATTCAGCTAAACTATCTAAACACTGCTCTTATACCCATTCTGCTTTCGAACTCCATAAACCCTAAACCCCTCAACTAATTTTTGGCTAAGAGGTCAAAAGAGATGAAAGGCGATAAAAAGAGGGCGTAATAAACGAAATGTCATTATAACCCCCCCTAACCTTTCAAACTTCTTAAACCTCTTAAACCTTTCAAACCTCTTCTGCCCAGCCTGCCAAAGCATAAACAACAAAAGCCATTCGTGGTAACGAATAGCTTTTAAGATAGTCAGGCGAACCCGTAATTACTTTTGGGCCAGGAAATCCTTCACCTTGTCTTTGTGCACCATCTGCTCTTTGAAGGTATAGGCACCAGACTTCGGACTGCGGACAGCCTTGATCACTTTCGTATAGTTCTTTGCTTCTGCGGCTTGTTTAGGGTCTTTCTTGATCGCCGTTTTTGCTGCTTTTGCCATGTTGTTAAGTTGATATGTTTATAAGTTAATAAGTTTACAAGGCCTTGTCAACCTGTCAACTTTTCAACTGATTACTTGATTTCCTTGTGAACAGTTAC
>Ga0075152_10000486_pt1 | contig 29646 bp, 20 predicted proteins | sample JI61114C2DNA_FD_70964 | JGI IMG/M metagenome (GOLD analysis project Ga0075152, IMG submission 70964) | Wastewater effluent complex algal communities from Wisconsin, to seasonally profile nutrient transformation and Carbon sequestration -... | ecosystem: Engineered > WWTP > Effluent > Algae...
GGCGACTGGTGGGTTCCGCTCAGTTGATCAACGCTAAGTCTTATAAGCAGTCTTCAGACTGCCACGTAGAGCTACTTTCGGTACTTCATGAGCAGAAGCTACAAATTCCTTGACCCGCATTGAACATAGGCAGTTCAACTTCGTGCAAACACCATCAACGGTTTCACATCACCGCGATCTGCTTTGCGCAGTGCAGTGAAATAGATTTCGCGCACATCGGGAATTTCGGAGAACGCGCCCCACGTGAAGGGTTCGGCACCGAGCGACTTTATCAGTAGCTCTGCGAAGAGCCTTGCATGTCTTCCGTTGCCGTTTACGAAGCAATGGATGCTCACCAATCTGTGTTTTAGGCGAATAGCGAATTCATCTGGTGAAAAGGTGTCGTGTTCCAATTGGTATCGCGCATCATCCAACAGTTGGCGAAGGTCCACAGCAATATGCACAGGATCTACGCCGATGTTCTTTTCTGTTTTACGAAAGGTGCCGGCCCATTTCCAGACGTCGGCATACATCATTTTGTGCAGGCGTTTGATGAACGTTTCGGAGAGCAGATCGTTTGGTGTAATCCTTCGCCTTGCCAAACCAATACGAGCCTTTTGAATGTTCGCTTGCTCATATTCATCCAGATCCGCTCGCGTAGCGATCAACGGAATGAGGAGACCATTGAGTTCATCGGGGTCAAGCTCAGTTTCGCCACCGGTGAACTCCCAATTCAATCCCATAGCCGCTTCGGAATTTCGCGTTGCAGATCTTCAGTTTGTTCTTCAATTGCTTGCTTCAGCCGTTCTTCGCTCACGGCTTGGCCTTCAAGCTTCATGGTCTGGTTGGTGCTAAGTACGATCTCTTCCGCCAATCGGCGGGCGCGCCGTTCGATCAGCTTTTGTAGCGATCCATCTTTGGGCACAAGTACATAGAATAATTCCATGTCCATGGCCTCTGCTGTAGAGCGTAGGCTATTGATCGTTAAGGTTCCGTCAGCCTCCCGTTTTTCCGCTTGACTTACGTGCTGTTTAGAAACCCCCTGTCGATCAGCGACCTGCTGTAGGCTTATTCCCAGCCCCATCCGCAAACTACGCAGCCAACCCATGTCCGGTGCGGTGCGGATAACGGGCCGCAGCGCGGCATAGCGCTGGTCGAGCTGTTTAACGAAGAGATTCCGCAGGTTTTTCATGTCAATGGTTGAATTGACTATTGAAACGTAAAAGTAAACATAGATGTTTACAAAACTAAAACTTCCCCTGACTCCCGCCAATCTTCCCGGCCCAACATTAAAGTGAGTTCCAAACAAAAACAGGCCGGGGCAACTGGTGGGTTCCGCTCATTCGATCAAAGCAAGATCGAATAAGCAGTCTTCAGACTGCCACACGGAACTACCATGTGAAAAAAGGTCTACCAATTGAAGGCCACCTTAAAGCAACACACTGTCGCCAGAGCGCTTTGGCGTGGGAACCTAACAACGGACAACCAACCCCTACTTCAAGTTAAACGTGGTATGCCCCACGGCCATGCCGCTCTCATACACGTCCACTTTGTATTCGCCGCCGGCCATTTTGCCGTTCGCGGTCCAGAACATGCATACGTCCACGGGCTGGTTCTGGTAGTTCACGTCGCGCTTCACGCTGAACTCGCCTTCCACGCCTTCGTACTGGAAGCGGTTGCTGGGATCGGCGGAGGGCAGCACCGTGCCGTCCGGCCCGATGATGCGCATGTAGAGCGTTTTGTTCCCGGACGGGGTGATGCGGTTTTCGGCGAGGCCGAAGCAGCACTTCACCATTTCAGCTTTGCTGCCGCGATCGGTGTCCACCTGCTTGCCGCTGTTGCGCAGAAAGAGCGCCCCTGCGCTGATGCCGGTGGCGTTCAGCACCGAGCCTTTGCGGATCACTTCCTGCTGTTCGGCGGTCTTCGATTCCAGCGCCTGCTTCTGCCCGGTCACTTCGCCGAGCTGCTGCTTGGTGTCCACGTTCTCGGCCATCAGCGCCTGGTTCACCTGGTTCAACGAATCGATCGTCACCACGTAGCCCTTCATGATCTTGCGGAGCGTTTCGGCCTCCTTCTTCGCCTTGGAGACATCGTATGTGCCGCGCTTCACCTTGTCCATCAGCGACGCGATCTGTTCGCGTTGCGCATCCATTTCGGTCTTCAGTTGGGTGTTGGTGGTACTGAGCGTATCGTACTGCACCAGCATGTCCTCCAGCAATTTGGTCACGTTCTCCTTCTCGCTGGTAACGGTGGTGACCTGTGCCGCGGAAGTAGTGGCCTGGTTTTTCTGCTGGGACCAGAGGTAGAGCAGCACCACGTTGCTGATGAGCAACAGCACCACCAGCGCGAGCAGGAGGGTGTTGGAACGGGTTTTTGCTGGTTGGGGGTCGTTGGTCTCCATGTGGGGTTGTTGCGGGCTGAAGGGACAAAATTACCTTCGTGGGGTGCCGTCGGAAAAATCACTGACGGCTACTTCTCAACAGAACCATCAACGATGGAGCCACGGAAAGGACATCCACTTTTGGACTTTGTGGGGCTTTTTTTGCCCCGCCGGTGCGCCGGTTGCGATCAGGCGCTCTACAACGCGGAGTACTCCATTTGCCGCGATTGTGCCAATGACCTTCCCCGGTTGCGCGGCCACGATGATGCCGAAAACCAAGTGGAACAATTGTTCCGGGGCAAAGTGCAATTGGAGGCTGCCAGTGCGTTTTTGATCTTCCGCAAAGGGGGCAAAGTGCAACGGATGCTGCACCGGCTGAAGTACAAAGGCGATCGCAACGTAGGCCTGGAATTGGGCAAGCGCATGGCCGAAGATGCCATGACCAGCAAGCGCTTCGCCACGGTTGACATGCTGATGGCCGTACCCCTGCACCGTGATCGCGAAAAACAGCGCGGATACAACCAAGCGCACGTGCTGGTGGAAGGCATGGCCGCCGCATGGAACTTGCCCATGGCGGACGGCAGCTTGTTGCGCATGGCCAGCACCCGCAGCCAAACGCGCAAAGGCCGCATGGCGCGGTGGGGCAACGTGAAGGAAGCATTCCAGATCGGTGACCCGCAACAACTGGAAGGCAAGCACATCCTGCTGGTGGACGATGTGGTCACCACCGGCTCCACTTTGGAAGGATGCATTTTGGCCTTGCAGGCGGTGCCAGGCGTGCGTGTAAGTGTGATGGCTTGCGCTTGTGCGTAGGGCTTTTCACCACAGAGACACGGAGAAATGCATTAAGGAAATGGTTAAAGGTTAGCGAGTCTGCCTAACGCAGGAAGGTTACGTGTTTCGAGTTGCCCCTGAGTTAGACTCACGACTCCCGACTTTCCTCTGCGCCTCCGCCGGTATCTTCGCGCCAGCCATGCACACCATCGAAATTCCCGCCGGGACCGACCGCGCCGAACGGTATACCGCATTGCTGCCGCAAGTGCGCGCGTTGCTCGCCACGGAACGCGATGCGGTCGCGGCCATGGCGAATCTGTGCGCTGCGATCCACGAAGTGTTCGGCTGGCATTGGGTGGGCTTTTACCGCGTGATCGGAAATGAACTGGTCGTAGGGCCGTTCCAGGGTCCTGTGGCGTGCAGCCCCATTGCGCATGGCAAGGGCGTGTGCGGCACAGCTTGGGCGGAAGCACGCACGATCATTGTGCCGGACGTGGATGCCTTTCCCGGGCACATCGCATGCAGCGCATTCAGCCGCAGCGAGATCGTGCTACCGCTGCGCGGAAAGAGCGGGGCGGTTGCTGCCGTGCTGGACATCGACAGTGCCGAACTGGACGATTTCAACGCCGTGGACGAAAGGGCAATGGCCGAACTCTGTGCCTTGATCGAGCCGTTGCTTCCATGAAATTCGTGCATTGGTTCGTCATTGCAATGCTGTTTTCAGCATGCGCGCAAGTGCGCCAGCCCGAAGGCGGACCCAAGGACACCACGCCGCCGCAATTGCTTTCCGCGGAACCCGTGAACGGCAGCACCAATTTTACGGCGCGACGTATCGTACTGCATTTTGATGAGCGCATCACCTTGACCAAAGTGCGCGAGCGCCTGTTGATCTCGCCGCCGTTGTCGGAAGCTCCACAGGTCTCCATTTCCGGAGGCAAGGACGTGGTGATCGACCTGCGCGCGCCGCTCCAACCGGAGCGCACGTACACGTTCAACATCGGCGAAGTGGTTTCGGACCTCAGTGAAAATAACCCGGCGCAAGGGTTGACCTACGTGATCAGCACAGGCGGGCATTTGGACAGCCTTTTCGTTTCCGGCCAAGTGGTGAATGCATCCACGGAAAAGCCCCAGGCGGACGTGCTGGTTCTGCTGCAAACCGCCACGGATACCGGCGATGTGCGCAGCGCGCCGCCACAATGGTTCACGCGCAGTGATGCACAAGGCCGCTTCACCGTGGCCAACCTGCCCGCAGGGGCCAAGCGGATCTACGCCTTGCGCGATCGCAACGGGAACTACCGCTACGACCTGCCCAATGAGGAAGTCGCGTTTCAGGCTGAAACCGTGGAACCCGGCGCAGGCAAATCGGTCCACTTGCGGCTTTTCACGGCGCAATCGCCCACGCAGTTTGTGTCTTTGGCGAAGGTGCTGCCTGAACGCGGCTGGCAATTGGCCATGGCGCGCCCGGCTGGGAAGTTGGAATTGCGCGCGCTTGACCGGCAGGGCGGCATTTTGCAGTGGTGGCCTGAATGGAACGCGGTGCGCGACACGGTGGTGTTCTGGCCAAGTGACACCACGTTGCTCGCCGGTGCGCGCTTTGCGCTGCTCGAAAATGGCATCGACTTCGATACCTTGGTGTACCGCCCCTCCGTGCCCATGCCATTCAACCTTTCTCTTGTTGCGGGGGAAGATGAGGCGGGAGCGCCCTACCTGCGCTCGTCGCGGCCGGTAAAGGAGTGGGCTGCTGAAAAGGCGACATTGAACATGGATTCCGTTGGGGTGCCATTGAGCGCAACAGTGGATAGTGTACAACGCCGCGTAGTGCATTTGCCCGCTTCAGCGGCAGGCAAGGGAGCTTCGCTGGAGCTGTTCCCCGGCGCGGTTACAGCGGAAATGGGCGGAACGAACGACACCACGAAACTGCGTTTGGGCCAAGTGGACCCAAAGACCTTGGGAAAATTGACCGTGGAGCTAAAGCCGGATAGTGGCGTGATTCTGCAAGGGCCGTTCATCCTGCAACTGCGCACCGCTGCGGACCGCGTGCTTCGCGAAGCCTTGGTCGATAGTTTGCCCGCCACAATTCCATGGGAACGCTTGCCCGCCGGAAGCATGTGCTTGCGGTTGGTTGAAGACCATAATGGCGATGGCCGCTGGACCACCGGCGCATTCAGCCCGCCAAAACAACCAGAGCAGGTGCGGAACCTGAAAGACCCAGTTGTCGTAAGAGCGGGCTGGTCCGTGGAAACGGATTGGATCTTGGGCGTTCAGCCTTAGCGAGTATTCGTCGAATATTTTTAGATGTGAAAAAATGCCAAAATAATTTGGCACAGCATTGGCTATTTGTCGAACAGTCAAGCTGAATAAGCCTTTTTAGGCAACCATGCTACTTCCGTCCTCGTCTACAGCGAAACGCCAGTTCCTGAGTTCATCGACAGAATGGGCGTGTTCGTCGAAATGAACCTTTTGTGATCTATCCCGTATCAAGGGCGCAATAGCCAATACCGCGAATACCGTGCAAAAGCGACTCCACACCTACATTCTAAGCTGTGCCATGCTGCTGCTGGGCGCTTTTAGCGCGCAAGCGCAAAGCGATCAGCTCGACACGCGCGGCCGTGACTTTTGGGTGGGGTTCATGAAGAACGCCTCGGGAGGCGCGTCGCTTTCCCTGAAAATCGCATCAACAGCGGCAACTACCGGTACGGTTACCGTGCCATTGGCGGGTTGGAGCGCCACATTCAGCGTGGCGGCCAATGGGGTGACCAATGTGGACGTGCCGGTCGCCTACGAATGTAGCGGCTCCGAAACTGTGCAAGACCGCGGAGTGCGGATCATTACACAGCATCCGGTAACCGTAACCGCGGTGAACTACCAGGTTAGCACAACGGATGCCATGCAGGTGTTGCCCTTGACCGGTTTGGGAACGGATTACTTGGTAGACGCTGCACCGGGCACGGCACCACCATATGTTTTCCGCAGCGAATTCCTCGTTGTTGCAACTGTGGACGGCACGGTGGTGGAGATCACACCCTCAGTGAACACGCTTGGTGGTCATCCGCCGGGCGTTCCGTACACGGTGAATTTGAACGCTGGCCAAAGCTATCAAGTACAAGCCCTTGCCGGCACATCGGACCTCACCGGTACGCGCATCAGGGGCACTGCTGAAAGCGGGTCATGCCGGCCGTTCGCGGTTTTCGGTGGAAGCACGTGCGCGGTGATCAGTTGTGCCGCTTGCGACCACGTATGCGAGCAAATGACGCCAACGAACACATGGGGCATGGCCTTCCATACGGTCTCCGTCGGCAACATCGGCACTTGGGCATATCGCATATTGGCCCGCGACAACAATACGCAAGTCATTATCGACGGTGGTGCTCCCATCACGTTGAATGCCGGCCAATACCACCTCGTGCTGGATGCGTTGCAACCGGTATGCATCACGGCGAACAAGCCCGTAAGTGCGATCCAGTTGCTGGAAGGCCAGTATTGTGCCACGATCGGTGACCCGGCTTTGTTGGTACTGATCCCAGATAGCCGGTTGAGCACCTCAGCGGTATTCACCACTTTGCCCACCGGCCAAGCCTCGTTCTACTATTTCGTAAGCATCGTGGTACCCACGGCGGGAATAGGGCAAGCCACATTGGACGGTACGCCCATTGCGAGTACCTTGTTTGTTCCTTACACGGCCTGCTCAGGCTACTCGCAGGCTAAGGTGCCCGTTGCCGTGGGCACGCATCGCATTGCATGCCCGCAAGGTATGGCGGCCTATACGTATGGCTATGGCCTTGGCGAAAGTTATTTCTACACCTTGGCTAACGACATGGCCGTTCCGCCGCCGGTCCAGGACACGCTGATCTGCAGTTCCACGGTGATCACCTTGGCCCCGCCGGAATTTCTGACCAACGCAGTTTGGACCATGGCCAGCGCGCCCAATGTCGTTTTGGCCACGGGCAACAGCTACACCTTCACACCGGACCATAACGACGTGTACAGCATCGACGGGGAGCTCGGGCCCAGTGGCTGCCCCCGGCATTACGAATTCCAAGTGGGCGTGCCGGTCAGCTCCACACTGGATGTGCTGGTGAATTCCGCTTCCACGATCACCATTTGCCAAGGCAATTCGGTCCAGCTGTCCACCAACCCGCCGATGGACCCCCAGGTGTTCGACATGCAGTGGACACCCGCTGCCACGTTGAGCAATCCCGGCATTTCCAACCCGGTGGCCTATCCGAGCGTTGACACTTGGTACCGCTTGAACGTGAGCAGCCCCGTGGGTTGCGGCACGGGGAAAGACAGTGTCTTGGTACATGTTCAACCCAGCACTGTGCGCAGTGTGCGCGTTACCGCGGACGACACCCAGATCTGTGCCGGTGATCCCTCCCACCTGCATGCCGAGGTGGAGCGCGTGCTCAACACCGACAATTTTGAAGGATCCACCGCACCATGGTGGGGCAGCATCCAAGGCGGCGTACCGAGTTCCGTTTGTGGCTCGGTGAGCGGCCAGTCGTTGTATTTCAATGGTGCTGGCGTGCGCAGCGCCACCACCGGCATCATGGATCTTAACGCGGGCGGCAAAGTGCGTTTCAGTTTGAAGATCGCCAACGGTACCGCCCCGTGCGACAATGCGGATCCCGGCGAGGATGTGGTGCTGGAGTCCAGCACGAACGGTTCCACTTGGAACATCTTGGCCACTTTCAACGAAGCTGCGTATCCCGCATTCACGCCGATCACGTTTACCATTCCCGGCGGGCAAGCCGGTGCCAACACCCTTCGCGTGCGCTGGCGTCAATTGACCAATTCAGGGGCAGGGCAGGACAATTGGGGTTTGGACAACATCGAGATCACGCGATACGAAAATCCGGTAACCGGCTTGGTATGGACACCTTCCACCGGTTTGTCATCCGCTACCTCTGCCACGCCAACTGCCACGCCCACGGTGGACACGTGGTACAAAGCCACCATGACCACGCCTTCGGGATGCAGCTACATGGATTCAGTGCTTGTGCATGTTTCGCCCGCGTTCAGCATTGCAATCATAAACGACACAGTGCTGTGTGGTGCAACAGGCGTACAACTTCAGGCCCACGCACTTTCCGGGGGTAACGCCGCGCCTCCGGGCACTACATGGTCGTGGTCGCCCGCAGCCGGATTGAGCGCAGCGAATATTTCCAACCCTGTTGCGCATCCTGCCATCACCACGCCTTACGTGGTAACAGCAGTGAACGCCATCGGTTGCACGGACACCGAAGCGGTGCAAATAACAGTGAGCGGATTGACTGCCTTGACAGCAACAGCAAGCGATAATTCGTTGTGTTACGGCGAACAAACCCAGCTGCACGCGAACGTGACTTCCACGCAGCCTTACACGGTTTTATGGTCACCTGCGGGCACGTTGAGTTCGACCACTTCAGCCAACCCCACGGCTTCGCCGTTGGACACCACAACCTACACCTGCGTGGTAACGGATACGCCGAGCGGATGCAGCTTGAGCGCCATTGTGAAAGTGGACGTAGCGCCCGCCTTTACCACACAATTGACGAACGACACAACGGTCTGCTCTTCCGCGGGCATGCAGCTGCACCTAGTGCACGATGTGCCATTACCGGCGCAATACGCATGGAGCAACGCTGCCTTTTTGAACGCGGGCAACGTGGCTGAACCCACCATCACGGTGGATACAACGGCAACTTATGTGGTAACGATCACTGCGCCGGGCGGCTGCTCCGTGCAGGACAGCGTGTTGGTAGCCGTCGCCTTCGACAACTTGATAACGCCGGTGTATTTGACGGCCTGCGCAGGCGAAAATTTATTACTCGACGCTGAATTCCCAGGCTCAACATACGACTGGACCACGGGTGCAATTACCCAATCCATCACGGTAGATACAAGCGGCACGTACACGGCCACCATTACGGACAGCCAGTTGTGCCAAGCGATCCGCTCGTTCGTTGTCACGTTTACGCCGTTACCTGTTGTAAACCTCGGTCCGGACTTGGCATTGTGCGGTGAAACCTCGCACGTAATCGATGCGGGTAGCGCTGGCAATAATGTGTTGTGGAACACCGGTGCCACCACGCACCAGCTCACGATCACTGCAAATGGCACATACAGTGTTGCGGTTTCTACGCCGAACGGTTGCACCACGCGTGACACCGTTTACATCAGCATGGATCCGCTTCCCGTGGATGCCTTGCAGGATATGACACCTTGCGCGGGTTCAGCACCGGTGCTCAACGCTGGCAATGCGGGCAGCACCTACCTGTGGAACAACAATGAAACCACGCAGACCATCACGGCCAGCGCCGATGGCACGTATTCGGTCACGATCACCACGCCGCAACATTGCACGGCCACCTATGATGCCATTGTCACCTTCACGCCATTGCCCGTTGTGGACCTCGGCCCAGACTTGGCTTTGTGCGGGGAAACCTCACACGTGATCGTTGCGGGCAACGCAGGCAACAGCGTGCTTTGGAACACGGGTGCCAACACGCACCAGATCACGATCACGGCCACGGGGACATACATCGCGGCCGTCACCACGCCGAACGGTTGCACAACGCACGACACGGTGTACATCAGTATGGACCCGTTGCCGGCGAATGCCTTGCAGGACATTACCACATGTGAAAGCACCTTGCCGACACTGAACGCGGGCAATGCGGGCAGCACCTACTATTGGAACACGGGCGAAACCACACAGACCATCACGGCCATGGCCACGGGCACCTACGCCTGCACGATCACCACACCGCAGAATTGCGCCACTACGTACGATGCGGAGGTTACCCTCGCGCCGGCAGTAAGCGTATACCTGGGTCGCGACACTACTTTGTGCAGTGGACAACCGCTGGTGTTGGACGCGGGCAACGCGGGTAACACAGTTGTTTGGAACAACGGTATTTCGGGTTCGATCATCATGCCCACAGTATCCGGGATCTACACGGCACAAGTGAGCAACGGCTATTGCACGGCCTCCGACAGCATCGCGGTGCAGTTCTTGGTACTGCCCAACGATATTTTGCAGGATGCCACTGCTTGCATCGGGCAAACGGTCACTTTCGATGCAAGCAACCCCGGCGCCACTTACGCTTGGGACAATGGCTCGCATGCGTCCACCATCACTGTTGATGTGAACGGGACTTACAACGTCGTTGTAACCGGCGTGAACGGATGCCCGGCAAGCTTCGACGGCGTGGCGCAGTTCGTGCCGCCGCCTGCGGTAGAGCTGGGCAACGATACCGTGTTGTGCAGTGGTGAGGTTTTAGTGTTGCACGCGGACAACCCCGGCAGCAGTTACACGTGGAGCAATGGTTCTGCGCAGGAATCCATCAATGTGCTCACTACCGGGATCTACACCGTAAGCGTTGACAACGGTTATTGCGCAGTGAACGATAGCATCCATGCGATCTTCAATCCGGTTCCGGACCGGCTGCGGAAGCACGACTATATCGTGTGCCTCGATGAGGATCCGCGCTCGGTACTTATCGATGCTGGCAACACGGGCAGCACCTTCCAGTGGAGCAACGGCCAGCACGCGCAGGCGATCAATGCCACCAGCTACGGGATCTACACCGTGGAGATCACCAACGCATTCGGCTGCTCCATTTCGGACAGTGCCAGGGTAACGGAATTCTGCAGGCCCACCATTTTCATCCCTAACACCTTCACGCCCGACGGTGACGGGGTCAACGAAACCTGGGGGCCGGTAGGCAACAACATTGCGGAATTCACGGTGGACGTGTTCGACCGCTGGGGCGGCGTGATCTTTCACGGCACTTCACCCGCGCAATTCTGGGACGGCACCTTCAATGGCCAACCTGTGAAGAACGATATCTACGCCTACCGCGCGGTTTACAAACTGCAAGAGGACAGCTCGGGAAAGCTCGGCTTCGAGCAGAGCAAGCTCGGGCACGTGCAGGTGTTGCGTTGATCAGAGCTTCAGTTCGAAGCGGTCCGACTCCATCCCCACCGGGAATTTCGCGCGGAAGTCCGCTAATGCATTGGCATCGAACGTAGCGTGCGAAATGCAATCGTTCGCCGGTTTGCATGATGCCATCACCTGTCCTTTTGGATCGATGGCCACGCTGTCGCCGGTGTAGTGGATGCCTTTGCCATCCATGCCCACACGGTTCACACCGATTACATGGCATTGGTTCTCGATGGCACGCGCGATCAGCAATTGGCTCCACGGGTAGCTGCGTGCTTCGGGCCAATTCGCCACGTAGAGCGCGGCGTCATAGTCGCCTTTGTTACGTGCAAAAACAGGGAAGCGCAAGTCGAAGCAGATCTGCAAAAGGATGCGCCAATTACGCCATTCCACCACCACGCGTTCATGCCCTGCGCTAAAGTGGTCCGTCTCATTCGCGAAGCGGAACAAGTGCCGCTTGTCGTAATGTTTCACACTACCGTCCGGTGTAACGAAGAGCCCGCGGTTGAACGTTTTGTCCCCTTCGGAAATGATGGCGCTGCCGTAGATCGCGGCATCGGTACGCGCAGCTTGATCCTTCATCCAACGCACCGATTCACCGTCCATGGTCTCGGCCAATGCCGTGTTCATGGTGAACCCCGTGGTGAACATTTCAGGCAGTACGATCAGGTCGGTGTTGCCTTTCAGGCCATCGAACTTACCGGCGAACAAGACGCGGTTGCTCGTTGCATTCTCCCAATGGAGCATGCTCTGTACAAGTGTCACTCTTAGATCGCGCATAGCTTTTCAATGGCGTTGTCCAATGTTTCATCCTGCTTCGCGAAGCAGAACCGAAGTATGCGTTGCTCCAGTGGCGGGTCCTTGTAGAACGGGCTGAGCGGGATCGCTGCCACGCCGTATTCGGTGGCTAAGCGCTTCGCAAAAACAAGGTCGGGCTCGTCGCTGATCTTGCTGTAATCCGCCAGCTGGAAATAGCTGCCCTCGCAAGGCAACGGCTCGAAGGGTGAAGCGCGCAAACCGATGAGGAAGCGGTCGCGCTTGGCTTGGTAGAAACTTGGAAGTGCTTCGTAGTGCAATGGATCTTTCAAGTACTCGGAAAGCGCGAATTGCATCGGCGTGTTCACGCTGAAAACGTTGAACTGGTGCACTTTCCGGAACTCCGCCATCAGCGCTTTCGGTGCGAGGACGTAGCCCATTTTCCAGCCCGTGGCATGGAACACTTTGCCGAAGCTGTAAACCACGAAAGCGCGTTCGCGCAGCTCCGGATAACGGATCGTGGAGGCATGTTGCTCACCGTCAAAAACCAAGTGCTCATAAACCTCGTCGCTGATGAGGATAATGTCGGTATCTCGCAAAATATCCGCGATCGCACGCATGTCCGCATCGCGCAGGATGGTGCCCGCCGGATTGTGCGGCGTGTTGATCATCAGCACGCGCGTTTTCCGCGTGACCGCTTTGCGCAGCGCAAGGGCATCGAACTTCATGTCGTTGCCCAAACGCACATGCACCGGTATGCCGCCGAAGAGTTCCACGGTCGGTGCGTAACAGTCGTAAGCGGGATCGATGATGACCACTTCGTCGCCGGGCCGAACAATGGCGCCAAGCGCGGTGAACAACGCCTGCGTGGCCCCGGCGGTCACGGTGATCTCCGTGTCCGGATCATAGCTGAAGTCATAGAGCCGTTCCACTTTCGCAGCGATCGCATCGCGCAACGCGGGCAACCCCGGCATCGGCGCGTACTGGTTGTGGCCCGCCTTCATGGCGGCATGCGTCAACTCGCTCAACTTTTCATCGATCGGAAAATCGGGAAAGCCTTGGCTGAGGTTGATGGCGCCGGTCTCTTGCGCCAGCTTGCTCATCACGGAAAAGATCGTGGTGCCCACGTTGGGGAGTTTGCTTTTTAGCGCGGGAAGTGCCGAGATCTTGACGGTCATGCGTTGCGCTTGGCTTTTTGGGAGCGGGGCTTTGGTGGAGGCGCGTTTCGGAGCACGGGGTTTTTCCTTTGCTGGATCGCTCTTGTCGAGCGAGTTGATCTTGACTTGTTGCTCTTCCGGGGTCAACGTCGATAGTTTCTTGCCCAATCGATCACGGATCGTCCGCAATTCCTCCATCATGGAGCCGGGCTTTGTGGGTTTAGTTGCCATTGGGAAAATCGGAAGTCGGGCGCCATGGGACTAAAGGGCGCATGATGCTCAAAGGTAACGCGGAGCCACCGTATGTATGAACAGGCCCGTTGTACGTATATTTGGTGGGCCATGAAGAAGAAAGTCACCCTCAGCTTGAAACCGCAAACAGTTGCCATGTTGCGAAAAGCAGGCGCACGCCGGGCCAAGCCCATGAGCGCCATTGTGGATGAATTGATGGAAGAGCAGAGCAGAAGGGCGGACGCAGCAGCAGAAATTCCGGATTGGCTCAGAGAAATGGGCACTTGGCTGGAAGGCAAGGTCACTCAGAAGGATTTAGAGGACGACCCGCGGCTAGCATACGGATGGGGCTACAAGCCTAAAAGGAAGGCATCCGGAAAAAAATCGCCCAAAAAGAAAGCATGAGGCTCTTTCTCGACACCAACGTGCTGTTCGACCTGTTCGGTACGAGCAGACCTTTCCACATTGATTCGTTGGGCCTTGTAGCCCAAGGGATCGCGGGGAACGTGGAGTTGGTAGTGACCTCTTCTTCGGTAATGACCTTGGTCTATTCGCTGGGCAGATACAAACTGCCCCAAAAGGAGCTGGTGGAACGTCTGAATCTACTCTTACCCTCTATGGACATAGCGCCCACCAGCGTAACGGAACTCCTTGCAGGATTGAACAGTGACTGGTCCGATCTAGAGGATGCCATACAATTCCACAGCGCGTTGGCCTTTGGTGGCATCGATGCTATCGTAAGCAACGACAAGGATTTCAAGCAGCAGAAGCTGGTGCCGGTGTTAACGCCGAAGCAGGCGTTGAAGCGGGTGAAATGACCAGAGTTACTCCTTCGCCACGCTCGCTCCCAAATACTCCCTGTTCAACCGTGCGATGTTCTCCAGCGAGATGTCTTTCGGGCATTCGATCTCGCAGGCGCCGATGTTGCTGCAGTTGCCAAAGCCTTCCTTGTCCATCTGCTCCACCATGTTGAGGGCGCGCTCCTTCGCTTCGGGGCGGCCTTGGGGCAGCAGGGCATACTGGCTCACTTTGGCGGCAACGAAGAGCATGGCCGAGCTGTTCGGGCAGGCGGCCACGCATGCACCGCAACCGATGCAGGCGGCGGCGTCGAACGCTTTGTCTGATTCCGGTTTGGGAATGGGCATGGCGTTGGCGTCCACCAAATTGCCGTTCGTGTTCACGCTCACAAAACCGCCGGCGGCTTGGATGCGGTCGAACGCGCCCCGGTCCACGACAAGATCTTTGATTATCGGAAATGAACCGGAGCGCCAAGGTTCCACATGGATCACATCGCCATCCTTGAACTTGCGCATGTGCAATTGGCAAGTGGTGATGTGGCGGCTCGGGCCGTGCGGACGTCCGTCAATGAACAAGCTGCAGGCACCGCAGATGCCCTCGCGGCAATCGTGGTCGAAGGCGATCGGTTCCTTTCCCTCGCGTACAAGCGTGTCGTTGAGCACGTCGAGCATTTCGAGGAAAGACATGTCCTCGGAGATGTCGGTGACGGGGTAGTCCACCATGGCGCCTTTTGCGCTGGGTCCTGCCTGCCTCCAGATCTTCAATGTCAATTTCATATTGCCCATTTGCCTTGCTGTTGTTTGTTGTCCACCGTTCGGTTCGCTGTTGGGTCGACCGGGTGGGTCGACGCTACGTCTATTTGTATGAACGTTGCGACAATTTCAACGCTTCAAATTCCAACTTCTCCTTGTGCAGCACATCGTTACCGGGTTCACCGGTCCACTCCCATGCGCCGACAAAGGCGTAGTTCGCGTCGTCACGTAGTGCTTCGCCTTCTTCGGTCTGGTATTCCTCGCGGAAGTGGCCGCCGCAGCTTTCGTTGCGGTTCAGTGCATCCTTGCACATCAATTCGCCAAGCTCCAGGAAGTCGGCTACACGACCTGCTTTTTCGAGCTCTTGGTTCAATTCGTTCGGCTTGCCCGGTACGCGCACATTCGCCCAGAAATCTTCGCGGATCTTGCGGATCTCCTCGATGCCTTCCTGCAGTCCTTTCGCGTTGCGCGCCATGCCGCACTTCTCCCACATCACTTTGCCTAAGCGCTTGTGGAAGTGGTCGACCGGCTCGGTGCCTTTGGTGCTGAAGAACTTGTCGATGCGCTCACGCACGGACTTCTCAGCTTCTACGAATTCCGCGGTGTCGGTCTTGATCGGTCCCGTACGGATCTCCCCGGAGAGTTGGTCGGCGATGGTATATGGCAGGATAAAGTAGCCGTCCGCCAAGCCTTGCATCAGGGCCGATGCGCCGAGGCGGTTCGCGCCGTGATCACTGAAGTTCGCCTCTCCAAGAACATACATGCCGGGCACGGTGCTCTGCAGGTTGTAGTCCACCCAAAGTCCGCCCATGGTGTAGTGTACCGCCGGGTAGATCTTCATGGCATGCACGTAGGCGTTCTCGCCCACGATGTTCTCGTACATGTCGAAGAGGTTGCCGTATTTCTCGCTCACCACCTTCATGCCCAGCTCACGGATCTTTTCCGCGGAAGGGTTGTCGATGTGATTGACATTGGCCTCCAACTTGCCATAACGTTCAATGGCGGATGCGAAGTCCAGGTAGACGGCCTCGCCGGTCTTGTTCACGCCGAAGCCCGCGTCGCAGCGCTCTTTGGCGGCGCGGCTCGCCACGTCGCGCGGCACGAGGTTACCGAAGCTGGGGTAGCGGCGCTCGAGGTAGTAGTCGCGATCGTCCTCGGCTATGTCGCTGCCTTTCTTCTTGCCCTCCTGGATCGCTTTGGCGTCCTCCAGCTTTTTCGGAACCCAGATGCGGCCGTCGTTGCGAAGGCTTTCGCTCATCAACGTGAGCTTGCTCTGGTGATCGCCGCTCACTGGGATGCACGTCGGGTGTATCTGCGTGTAGCACGGGTTGGCCATATAGGCGCCGCGCTTGTGTGCTTTCCATGCAGCGGTAACGTTGCTGCCCATGGCGTTGGTGCTGAGGAAGAACACGTTGCCATATCCGCCGGTGCAGAGTAGCACGGCATGTGCGCCGTGGCGTTCCAGCTCGCCGGTCACGAGGTTCCGCGCAATGATGCCACGTGCCTTGCCGTCCACCACCACGAGGTCCTGCATTTCGTGGCGGTCGTACATCTTCACTTTGCCCTTGCCCACTTGGCGCATCAACGCGCTGTATGCACCGAGCAGCAATTGCTGTCCTGTTTGTCCGCGGGCGTAAAACGTGCGGCTCACCAGTGCGCCACCGAAGGAGCGGTTGTCCAACAATCCGCCGTAGTCGCGGGCGAAGGGCACGCCTTGGGCCACGCACTGGTCGATGATGCTGGCACTGACTTCGGCCAGGCGCCACGTGTTCGATTCCCGCGCGCGGTAGTCGCCGCCTTTCAGCGTGTCGTAGAACAGGCGGTAAATCGAGTCACCGTCATTCGGATAATTTTTCGCGGCATTGATGCCGCCCTGCGCGGCGATGCTGTGTGCGCGGCGCGAGCTGTCCTGATAGCAGAACGATTTCACGTTGTAGCCCATCTCCGCAAGGGACGATGCCGCGGATGCGCCCGCAAGCCCGGTGCCCACCACGATGATGTCGATGCGGCGCTTGTTGGCCGGGTTCACCAAGCGGATGTGGTCCTTGTGCTCACTCCATTTCTTTTCGATGGGACCGGCGGGGACTTTGGCGTCGAGGATGCTCATTGCAGTTGCGGTTCAATTGTGGTGGTTATGATCATGGCGGGGGTTATTTCACCCACCCCAAGTACATGGCCACCGGCATGGAAGCGAAGAGGAGAGGAACGATGATGGCGAACGCCGCACCGAGGAAGGCGATGGCACCGTTGTATTTTTTGTGGTTCAGACCCAAGGATTGGAACGCGCTCTTGAAGCCATGGAGCAGGTGCCAGAAGAGCGAAAAGCAGCCCAGCACATAAACCACCACTATCAAGGGATTGGAAAACACATCGGCCATCAAGGCGAAGAGGTTTTCTTGCCCGGCAGCATCAACGCCGTATGGCTCCATGGTGCCGGCGATGTGGCGTGTCTTCACCCAAAAGTGCCAGAGGTGTACGATGAGAAAAAGGAGGATCAAGGTACCGAGGATGCCCATGCTGCGCGAGTACCACTTACTATTGGCATTGTGCTTGGCGAAAGCATAGTCCGTAGGGCGCGCGGCGCGGTTCTGTTTCCACAGCATCAGGCCGTCAACCACATGAAGGATCAAGCCCAGAAAGAGCACGATCTCCATGGTCCTGATAATGAGGTTGGTGCCCATGAAGTGCGCCCATGTGTTGAAGGTGACACCGCCGTCGTTAAAGAAGATCATCGCGTTGATGCCAGCATGCACCACCAGAAAGGTGATGAGGAAAATGCCCGTTAGGGCCATCCAATACTTCTTAGCGAGTGATGTGCCGAAGAGTCCTTGTTGTGCCATGCGTTGGATTGGCGTTGGATCGCCGGTTGGTCCACGGCAAAAGTAGGTTCCAACTCTTTTGGACGAAATGGAACGGGTCTGAATAAGAAGTCCGGCCCTTTTTCGCCGGGCATCTTTGCACTCGAACAAGCTCGAAAATTCGGAAATGCGCCAACAAAAAGGCCGCCCCACAATGCGGGGCGGCCTTCTCATTATTCCGTAAATCCATTCCGGGAATGCCCAGGAAGGATACCAGCGGTCGTTAGTTCTTCACCAAGCGGTTCACAGCTTGCACTGCACCGTCGGTAACACGCAGGAAGTACACGCCAGCAGGAACCGAACGCAGGTCCGTGCTGATCTTGTTGCCGTCCACTTTCAGCGGAGCGGAAACCAAAGATCCGGTAACATCGCGCAATTGCACGGAGGCCGAAGTGCTCAATGGTGCAGCGAGTGTAACGGTAACGGCATCACGTGTGGGATTCGGGTAAGCGCCCAAAACGGTTCCGGCGGTTTCTGTCACACCGATGCTTGTGTTGTCCGTGTAAGTCAAGTCGTCGATGTACATCTCGCCCAAATCGGTTCCGCCGGCGTAGGCAAAAAAGTCAATGGCGCCGATCTGGTTGTTCAACGTGGTAACGTTGCTGGAGGTGTTGGATGCCCAAGTGTATGCTGGGTTGCTCGCCACCTCTAAGCTGGAAGTTGTGGCTCCCAAGTCGATGTCCATGGAAACGTTGAACCATTCATCGTGGGGGTATGTACCTATAGGAACTGATGTAGTGCCCGTTGTTACCACGGCTGCGTTGCCATCCGCCGTGAAGGTCACGTCAATCGCGTATTGGGGAGGTGTCACGTTTTCATTGTGCTGTAGGTTGAAGTAGCCGCCTTTTCCGGTAGGGATGTAGAGTGAAAAGCTCAGATTGTAAATACCGGCGGTTTTATTACCTAGCTTCAACAGCAGGTCAGTTGGACCAAGGGTGGTGCTAGTTGCAATTATAGCAATACTATTGGAACCACTTTGGGCCCAAGCTGTAGACACGGGGGCATCTTCCGTACCACCCGGAGCGGCGCTCCATGTGCTCCAATTCGTGCCATCGGATGCAGCGATCATATCGCCAGCCGTGTAAGATTCGAAGTCATCCGTGTAGATCACGGATTGTGCGGCCAAAAGACCTGGCAATGCAATGAGTGAAACGAGTAGCGCTTTTTTCATGGGGTTTTGGTTTTTGGTTTGGATAAAGGTAAGAAAATGTTGCGGAGTGATCGTTCGGTGCTGAAAGTCTGCCGCCAGAAGGGTTATTTGTGGACAACCATCCAGCCGTGGATCGGCCGATTACACCATTGAAGGTGGCTTTTTTGCAGGAAGATGCGATTTTGCTCCGAGGTTGAACAGGGGATCTCCATAGATTGCGCGCCGTTGTCAACCATCAGGCCCAGCAGCAAGTTGCGGTCGCCTTGGAATTGGATCGCAAACCACAACCACATCTCACGGATATCATTTCCCGGAAAACCCGGCTCAACACCAACATGAAGAAACTCCTTATCCTCCCATTCTTATTCGCGTTCTCCATGCAAGTACGCGCCCAATACGTAATTCCGGATACCGCTCTCGTGGCGCTCTTTCAGCAATGGTACCCGGATCTAATGACCGGCGATGTGTTGGACACCATCAATTCCAATTCTCCCTTCATTACGGTGCTCAACTTTGAGAACACGAATGTGACCGACCTGTCAGGGATCCAATACTTTGATAGCGTATCTACCATTTACATCACCAATAGTCCGGTGAGCTACATTCCGGAATTACCTGATTCGTTGGAATACTTGTATTGTGACAACACACAGCTCGCGAGTTTGCCACCGTTGCCCGGCACACTGGTTTCGCTCCAAATACAAAACAGCCCACTTACGGGTTTGCCGGCCTTGCCCGATGCCATGATCGATCTGCGCACCATCAATTGCCCAATAACCAGCTTGCCTTCGCTTCCGCCTTTCTTGGACCGGCTTGTTTGCATGAACGGCCAGCTTACCAGCCTTCCCGCGCTGCCCGATACCTTGTACTATTTGCACGTCCCCGATAATTTCTTGACCTCACTGCCTCCATTACCATCGAACCTCGGTGTTTTATGGGTGGATCAGAACCAGCTTACAAGCCTTCCAGAACTGCCACCAAACTTGATCCAATTGTTGTGCAACAACAACCAACTTGGCTGCTTGCCCATATTGCCAGCTTCCCTGAATCAGATGAATTGCACTGGCAACAACCTCAGTTGCTTACCGAATGAGCCACCAACACTGGGCCCGTACGGTACCGGCGGCAACGACTCCAACTTGGGTTTCAGTCCGGTGGTATGCGGCCCGGGCGACGCTTGTTTTCCGGCGGAAGTAGTTAGCGGGATCATCTTTAATGACATGAATGGGAACGGCTTGCTGGATGCGGGTGAATTGCCTTTTGCGAACGGCGTGGCGCAGGCCATGCCGGGCAACACGCTTAGCAATGGCGATATTAACGGCAGGTACGTTTTGCCTGTCGGGGTGGGTTCGTTCACCGTGCAGGGGCAATCCGTTTTATACCACACCATTACCACGCAGGCGTATGCAGCAACCCTTGTTGCGGGGCAATCCGATTCGTCAAGCCATATCGGCTACCAAGCCATTCCGGGGGTGTATGACCTGGTGGCTCAGATCAATGCGGATGCCACCCGGCCGGGGTTCAACAACAACGTGTACGTGCAAGTGAGCAACGTAGGAACAGAACCTACAACCGCTGCAATTACCTTCGACTTCGAAACGGACCAAACGTGGGTTTCATCTTCGGTAACGCCAGCAACGCAAACCGGTAACACAGCAAACTGGACCGTAACAATGGCCCCGGGCGAGACATGGAATGCAACGGTAACATTGCATACCGATGCTGCTGCACCGCTGGGCTTGGCTGTTGATCACGACTTGAACGCGTTAAACGCGATTAACGACACTACGCCCGCAAACAACATGGCGCACTGGCACGATGTTACCGTAGGCTCGTTCGACCCCAACGACAAGACCGCTTTTCCAGCGGGCATGAATCCGGCACAATTGGAAAGCGGTGCGCCCATCGAGTACGTTATTCGCTTCCAGAACACGGGGACCTACTTGGCCGAGAACGTGCGCGTAACCGATACGCTGAGCAATGACCTGGACCTTGCCACATTCAAATACACAAGCGCATCACACAGCAACCATTGGCAGTTGAACGATGGCGTATTGGTTTTCCAATTCGATAACATCCTGCTCCCGGACAGCAATGCCAACGAGCCCGGCAGTCATGGCTTCGTGAAGTTCAGCATCCAGCCAAGCCAAGAACTCGCAGTAGGTGAAAGCATAACGAACATTGCCAACATCTACTTCGACTACAACCAACCGGTGATCACGGAGCCGTGTGTGTTTTTGATCGACGCTACGATCGGTGTAACGGAAGCAAATACAACCGGCATCCAGTTGTACCCGAACCCGACCAATGCGCTGTTGCATATTTCAAGTGAGCAAACATTGAAATCCGTTTCGGTGCTTCAGCTTGATGGCCGCTTGGTCCGGAACGAGATCGCAACAGGGCAGCAGCATCAGCTCGACCTGTCGGCGTTGCAGACCGGGATATATTTGGTGAACGTTGTTACGGAGCGTGGCAATTTCACTTCGCGGGTTGTGGTGCAGCGGTGAAGGAGCGGGCAATCTTCGAGGGTCTCCTTTTCACCCCTTCAGGCCTACTCAACTCGTGGGTGGAACTTACTTTTGATACGAGGGTCTTTCAGCACTACCGGTGAATGAATCGGTCAGCGGGTTCGTCGGGTTATCTTTGCCACCCTTCAAAAACCGCCATGGACAAGCGTTTCCCGCAATACGATGAGTTGGACCTGCCAAAGCTGGCGGCGGATGTCCTGAAGCTGTGGGAGGCGGAGGACACGTTTGGTCAAAGCTTGGAACTGCGGAAGGACGCACCGCCGTTCGTGTTCTACGAAGGCCCGCCCAGCGCGAACGGCCTGCCGGGCATCCACCACGTGATGGCCCGCACCATCAAGGACATTTTCTGCCGGTTCCAAACGCAGCAAGGCAAGCGCGTGGACCGCAAGGCTGGCTGGGACACACACGGGCTGCCCATAGAACTTGGCGTGGAGAAGGAGCTCGGCATCACCAAGGAGGACATCGGGAATAGCATCTCCGTGGAGGACTATAACCGCAAGTGCAAGGAGGCGGTGATGCGCTACACGGACGTGTGGAACGACCTCACGAAACGCATCGGCTTTTGGCTCGACATGGAGCATCCGTACGTCACCTACAAAACGCCCTACATCGAAAGCGTGTGGTGGCTGTTGAAGCAGCTCCACGAGAAAGATCTCCTTTACAAGGGCTACACCATTCAGCCGTTTTCGCCCGCTGCGGGCACCGGCCTCAGCAGCCACGAGCTGAACCAGCCCGGCACCTACAAGCCGATGAAGGACACGACCGCCGTGGCCATGTTCAAGGTGATCCGTGACGCAAACAGTGAGTTCCTGTTCACCGACTCCGCTGCGGCATCAGACTCCCCTTCTCCCTCGGCGAAGGGGCCGGGGGATGAGGGCTCAGGCTCCCTCTCCCCCGGAGAGGGCTGGGGTGAGGGCGTATTCATCCTCGCCTGGACAACCACGCCGTGGACACTCCCCAGCAACACCGCGCTTACCGTTGGGCCGAAACTGGAGTATGTACGGATCAAGACCTTCAACCCGTACACGCACGAACCGAATACCGTGGTGCTGGCGAAGTCGCGCGTGTCCGCATATTTCAGCGAGAAGAACAAAGACACTTCCTTCGGCGACTACAAAGGCGACGGGAAAAACATCCCGTGGACCATCGATGGCGAGGTCTATGGCCACCAATTGGAAGGCATCCGATACGAACAACTGCTGGATTTCGCGCAGCCCAATGACGGCGATGCCTTCAAAGTTATCGGCGGCGATTTCGTGACCACTGAGGATGGCACCGGCGTGGTGCATACCGCGCCCAGCTTCGGCGCGGACGACATGCGCGTGGCGCGTCAGCACGGAATCGGTTCGCTCACGTTGGTGGATCTGCGAGGCCGGTTCACCAAGCAGATGGGAGCCTTCGCCGGGAAGTACGTGAAGAACGAATACTACCCCGACGGCACCGCGCCGGAAAAGAGCGTGGACGTGGAGATCTCCATCCTGCTGAAGGAGATGGGCCGCGCTTTCAAAGTGGAGAAGTACGAGCACAACTATCCGCATTGCTGGCGCACCGACAAGCCGATCCTCTACTACCCGCTGGACAGCTGGTTCGTGCGCAGCACCGCCAAGAAAGAGCGCATGGTGGAGCTGAACAAGACCATCACGTGGAAGCCTGAAAGCACCGGGACGGGCCGCTTCGGAAACTGGCTGGAGAACCTGCAGGACTGGAACCTCAGCCGCAGCCGCTACTGGGGGATCCCGTTGCCCATCTGGCGCACTGCGGATGGTGATGAAGAGCTCTGCATTGGCACGTTGGGCCAGCTGAAAACGGAGATCGAACGCGCCATCAAGGCCGGTGTGATGACCGAGGGTCCGCTAAAGGATTTCGATACCGAAAACCCTTCCGCCGCGCAATACGATGCCGTCGACCTGCACAAGCCTTACGTGGACCGCATCACGCTGGTAAGCCCGGGCGGCAAGCCGATGAAACGCGAGAGCGATCTCATCGACGTGTGGTTCGACAGCGGCAGCATGCCTTATGCGCAATGGGGCCTCGACTATCAGAAGCTGAAGGCCAATGATCCGCGTCCGTTCAACGCGCCTTTCGACGTGAGCTATCCGGCGGATTTCATCGCGGAGGGCGTGGACCAAACACGCGGCTGGTTCTACACGATGCACGCCATCAGCACGCTCGTATTCGATCAGGTGGCCTACAAAGCCGTGGTGAGCAACGGTCTTGTGCTGGACAAGAACGGCCTGAAGATGAGCAAGCGCCTCGGCAATGCCGTGGACCCGTTCAAGACGTTGGACGCCTTCGGAGCCGATGCCGTGCGCTGGTACATGATCAGCAACGCGCAACCTTGGGACAACCTGAAGTTCGATGCCGAGGGCATCACCGAAGTACAGCGCAAATTCTTCCGCGCGCTCTTCAACACCTATGGCTTCTTCGCGCTGTATGCGAATATCGACGGCTTCGATGTGGAGACCGCCCCAGTGCCTATGGCCAAGCGCACTGAGATGGACCGCTGGGTGCTTTCCCGCTTGAACAGCCTTCTCATACAAGTGCAGGAGGCCTACGATACCTACGAGCCCACGCAGGCAGCGCGCGCCATCCAGGACTTCGTGGTAGAGGACCTCAGCAACTGGTACGTCCGCCTGAACCGCCGCCGTTTCTGGAAAGGCGACCAGGGCGACGACAAGAACGCGGCGTTCCAAACGCTACACCGTTGCCTCGAAGTGGTGGCCATGCTCAGCGCGCCCATCACGCCCTTCTTCAGCGATCGGCTTTACCGCGACTTGACTGGAAAAAGCGTTCATCTCAGCAACTGGCCGAAGGCGGAAAAAGCGCGGATCGACACCGTGCTGGAGAAACGCACGGCATTGGCGCAACGGCTCACTTCCTTGGTGCTTTCCATCCGGAAGAAAGAAGGCCATCGTGTGCGCCAACCGTTGCGGAAAATGATGGTGCCCGTGCTGGACGAGGCCATGCGCAGCGACCTCGACGCGATCCGCGATCTAGTATTGGGCGAGGTGAACGTGAAGGAGCTGGTAATGCTTGACCCCAGCGAGAGCAAGCTCACGAAAAAGATAAAGCCGGACTTCAAGAAGCTCGGGGCGCGTCTTGGAAAGCGTATGAAAGCCGCTGCAATGGCCATCAATGGCTTCGACCAGGAACGTATTGCTGAATTGGAAAAGGAGGGCCGCATCATGCTCGAACTGGATGGGGAACCGTTGGAAATATTGCTGGAGGAAACGGATATTTCCGCAGATGATGTGCCGGGTCTGAGCGTGGCTGGCGAAGCCGGCTTGACCGTGGCATTGGATATCACGTTGGACGACGAACTGCTCCAGGAAGGCATGGCCCGCGAGCTGGTAAGCCGTATCCAGACCCTTCGGAAAGAGAGCGGATTGGAGGTAACGGACCGGATCGAGCTACACATTCAGCGGAACGGGGGCGGGTCTTTTGAGCAGGCCGTTAAAACCCATGCGGGGCATATTTTGGCTGAAACGCTATCATTGACATCTGAGGACCAGTTACTTGTGACGGAATTGAACCCTGCATTCGGTCCAGCGACGGAAGTTGAGCTTGAAGGCATCGGGAAATGCTTGCTGGCCTTGACAAAGGCTGGCGCCTGAGGCATGAAATTCCTTATATTCGCGCACCAATTTTCCAAAGGGGTACCGCCATGGCCAAGAAAAAGCCCGCATCCAAGCCTGCTAAAAAGGTAGCTGCCAAGACACCAGTGAAGAAGGCTGCCGTTAAAAAGCCGACCCCTGCAAAGGCCGTTAAGAAAGCGGCTGCGAAAAAGCCTGCCAAGTCCGTGAAGAAAGCGGCCCCTGCAAAGAAGGCCATTAAGCCAGTTGCCGTAAAGAAGGCAGCAAAGAAACCAAGCGCTCCCGTGAAGAAAGCTCCAGTGAAATCCGCTCCGAAAAAGGCAGTGGCGAAAAAAGCCGTCCCAGCTAAAAAGGTAGCCCCGGCAAAAAAGGCATCACCTGCCAAGAAGGCCGAACCGATCAAGAAGACCGTCCAAGCTAAGGCAGCCCCAGTTAAAAAGGAGGCACCTAAGCCCAAGCGCCGCAACCGGCCTAGCCGCGCAAAAGGTGCTAACGTTGAACCAAAGGCACCCGCCCGCCCATTGGTTACCCAAGGCGTGGGCCCCACCATGCCGCGCGTAACGCCCATGGTAAAAAAGCAGGTAAGCACGTTGGAAGCTGGCGACAAGACCCGCTACACGGACCAGGATCTGGAAGAGTTCCGCACCATCATCAACAACAAGTTGGAAGAGGCCCGTAAGGATTATGACCTGCTGAAGCAAACCTTGGCCAATACCGATAACAACGGCACGGAGGATACCAGCCCCTCGTTCAAAATGATCGAGGACGGCAGTGAAACCCTTGGTCGCGAAGAGACCGCCCAACTGGCCGGCCGACAGGAGAAGTTCATTAAGCACTTGGAGGATGCGCTGCTGCGGATCCGCAACAAGACCTACGGCATCTGCCGCGTTACCGGCAAGCTCATCAGCAAGGAGCGTTTGCGCTTGGTTCCCCATGCCACGTTGAGCATTGAGGCCAAGCAGCAAATGAGCAACTGAGGCACGCTCGTTCCGTGAAGCGTCCCATCCTGATCATCCTGGCGGTCCTATTGGCCGACCAAGCCCTGAAGTTCTGGGTGAAGCTCGGCTTTTTCCTAGGCGAATCCGTACCGATGTTCGGGGAGGGCCACACGTGGGCCTATCTGCAGTTCGTTGAGAACAAAGGCATGGCTTTCGGGCTGGAATTCGGTGGCGAGTTCGGGAAAGTAGCCCTTACGCTCTTCCGCATGGTGGCCGTTGTTGGCATCGGTTATCTCTTGTGGAAGGCAGTAAAGGCCAAGCGCAGTCAAGGTCTGGTTGTGAGCCTCGCATTGATCTTCGCCGGTGCCATGGGCAACATCATCGACAGTGCCATCTACGGACTGATCTTCGATGCCAGCACACCGTTTCAAAAGGCTGTGCTGTTTCCTGTGGAAGGTGGCTACGCTTCCTTCTTACACGGTGCCGTGGTAGACATGTTTTACTTCCCCCTCGCCCAAGGCCACTTCCCGCAATGGCTACCCATTTGGGGCGGTGAGGATTATGAGTTCTTCCGGCCGGTGTTCAACATTGCCGATGCCGCCATCAGCGTAGGCGTGGTGCTGTTGATCCTGGTCCAGAATGCCGAGGAACGCCGGACGCGGAATGCGGAAAAGCAGGAACAGGTAGTGCCGCCCCCGGCGGAATAGCTTGGCTCACTTTGCGGTCAATTCCTTCTTGAACACCCCGTTCGCGATCAGCATCTCCGCGATCTGCACCGCATTGGTGGCCGCACCTTTTCGCAGGTTATCCGCTACGATCCACATGTTCAGCGTGTTGGGCTGGCTCTCATCACGGCGCAAGCGACCCACAAAAACGGCATCCTTCCCGTTGGCATGCAGCGGCATCGGGTAGGCGTCCATTGCGGGATTGTCCACTAATTCCACTCCGGGAGCTTCGCTCAACAACCGGCGCACATCGGCCATCTCGAAATCCTTGGCGAACTGTACGTTGACAGCCTCACTGTGGCCGCCCGTAACAGGCACGCGCACCGCTGTAGCGGTCACGCGGATCGCAGGGTCGAGGATCTTCTTTGTCTCCCAAGCCAACTTCATTTCTTCTTTCGTGTAGCCGTTTTCCAAGAACTCATCGCAGCGTGCCAGCACGTTGCCGTTGATGGGGTAGGGGTAGGCGCGCTCACCTTCCCTACCGTGGCGTTCATCCTCCAACTGCTTCACGGCCTTCATGCCGGTACCGGTAACGCTCTGGTACGTGCTCACCACTACGCGCTGCACGGAATAGCGGGCGTGCAATGGCGCGAGCGCCATTACCAATTGGATCGTGCTGCAATTGGGGTTGGCGATGATGCCGCCCTTGGAAAAATCCGTTGAGGCGAGCAGCTTGCCGTTAATCTCCGGAACGACCAGGAGCTTGGTTTCGTCCATGCGCCAAGCGCTGCTGTTATCGATAACGATCGTTCCCGCAGCGGCGAACTTCGGGGCCCATTCCAAGGAGGTGCCGCCACCTGCGGAAAACAGGGCGATGTCGGGTTTTGTTTGCACCGCTTCGGCCATGCCGATCACCGCAATATCTTTCCCCAGAAAGGACACGGTTTTGCCGATGCTACTGGCGGAAGCGACGGGCAAGAGCTGGTCCACTTGATCGCCTAAACGCTCCTCCAAAACCTTCAACATCACACCACCGACCATGCCGGTTGAGCCCACTACTGCTACCTTCATTTTGCCTTGAACTTTTGTCGCTTTGCCAAAACTACTACCTTTCCTTCCTTGACCCGCCCCATGCTGCACGCACTTCGCCCTTTTCTTCCCGTTGTTTCACTCTTTATCCTCGGCCTTTCCGCTCAAGCCCAGCTTACGGATGATTTCACCGACGGTGACTTTACCGCCAACCCCGCATGGAGCGGTGATGATGCGCTGTTCACCGTGGATGCCGGGGAGCTGCGCTCCAACACGGGTACGCTTTCCACCGCAACTACGTACTACCTCAGCACGCCTTCCACGCTGGCCGCGAACGCGCAATGGGAGTTCTTCGTGAACCTCAAGTTCGCCACATCGGGTTCCAACTATGTTGATGTGTACTTGATGAGCGATGTGCAAAATTTGGCTACGCCTTTAAACGGATTTTACGTTCGCATTGGCGAAACCGCTGACCTTGTCACGTTGAACAAGATGGCCGCAGGAAGCGCCACCACGTTGGTTTCCAGCCCTGCAGGCATTGTGAACAGCAGCACGGACAATCCGTTCCGGATCAAGGTGACGCGCGACGCTACGGACCAGTGGACACTGTTCTACGACGATGGCAACACGGGCGTTTATACCAATGCCGGTGCTGCAACGGATGCGAGCATCACCACCAGTTCCTACTTCGGTATCCGCATCATACAAAGCACGGCGGCTTCTGCTGTGAACAACCATTTCTTCGATGACTTTTCGGCAGGCCCGATCATCCTCGATACCACTGCGCCCACCATCGTTTCCGCCACCACTACGGACGATCAACACGTAGATCTGTGGTTCAATGAACCGGTGGAACAAGCAACGGCTGAAACAGCCGGCAACTACGCACTTAGCCCGTCCAACAGCGTAGCCACTGCGCTTCGTGATGGAAGTAATTTGGCATTGGTACACCTCACCTTGGCCTCGGCAATGCAAGGCGGTGACACGTACACGCTAACCGCAAATGGCATACAGGATTTTTCTGCAAATGCCATTGTGAACGGCACGGTAAACTTCACCTACTCCGTAATTGCACCGCCGACGTCGGGCGTGGTTGTGATCAACGAATTGATGCCTGACCCGGACCCGGTGGTCGGTTTGCCCAGTGCGGAATATGTCGAGCTCTTCAACACCACCACGGACCAGACGTTTGACCTTACAGGCTGGAAGATCACCGACGGCAGTTCCACCGGCACGTTGCCCGCTGTACAGATCGCGCCGGGCGCGTTCGTGATCCTCGCCAGTACATCCACGGCAGCATTGTTCACTGGCTTTGGAACGGTGGTGGGTGTGCCATCCTTCCCATCGTTGAACAACGACGGTGACCCGATGGAGTTGTGGGATGCCAGCAATGTCGTGATTGATGCGGTCACCTATTCTTCTTCTTGGTACAACGATCCCGCGAAAAGCAGCGGCGGTTGGTCGTTGGAACGGATCGACCCCGTTACGCCATGCTCCAGCGCGGCGAATTGGACGGCCTCCAACGGAGCATTGGGTGGTACTCCAGGCGAGGTAAATAGCGTGTTCGCGATTTTGACCGATACCGTTCCCCCGGCAATTTCACAGGTGTATGTGATCGATAGCGTAACCGTGGATGTGCTCTTCAGCGAAGCGATGGACGTGGGCACATTGCTTTCCGGAGTCTACAACATTGTGCCGACGATCGGCATTTCCAACGTGGCGATCATTGCCCCGGACCGGGTGCGCATCACGCTTTCGGCAGAACTGGTGGAAGGCCAGTTGCAAACGATCACCGTTACGGTTGTTAGCGACTGTCCCGGAAATGCCATCGGGGCAGGCAACACGGCAACGTTCGCATTGCCCGAACCGATCATGGCTGGCGATGTGGTGATCAACGAAGTATTGTACGACCCGCTCGGTAGCGGCAGCGATTTCGTGGAATTGTACAATCGGTCGCAGAAAGTGGTGAGCCTTGCCGGATTGCAGTTGGAGAATGGTTCCGCCAGCGTGAAGTTGATCACTGCGGATGCGTATTTGTTGTTGCCAGGCCAATACGTAGCAATAGCCACGGACGTCGCGAATGTGCTTACGAACTACCCGCTTGGCCATGCGGACCGGATGCTTGAATCGGCAT
>Ga0075152_10000488_pt1 | contig 29602 bp, 24 predicted proteins | sample JI61114C2DNA_FD_70964 | JGI IMG/M metagenome (GOLD analysis project Ga0075152, IMG submission 70964) | Wastewater effluent complex algal communities from Wisconsin, to seasonally profile nutrient transformation and Carbon sequestration -... | ecosystem: Engineered > WWTP > Effluent > Algae...
GAAGGAGTTGCGCGTTATGAGAACATACAGGAGTTGCTGAATGGCATGAAAGAATTCAGTGACCGAGTGGATGTAGACTTCCCAGATAAAGTGAATACACTAAGCGATTTCCTCATTGATGTTGCGTTGCTAACTGATGTAGACAACGATGGCGAAAGCGAAGAAGGTAAAGTATCATTGATGACAATTCACGCGGCAAAAGGACTTGAGTTTCCATACGTTAACGTTGTTGGATTAGAAGAAAATTTGTTTCCTTCACAGCTAAGTCTAAATTCCAGGGAGGAACTGGAAGAAGAGCGCCGATTATTTTATGTAGCTCTGACGCGTGCAGAAAAACGCGCAACATTAAGTTACGCGCTCACGCGCTATCGCTGGGGACAATTGCAATACTGCGAACCGTCGAGATTCATAGAAGAAATTGACGAGCAGTATCTAGAATTACCCTCTTCAGAAAAAGCAGCACCAAAAGCGCCAAGAACATTCGATTTTGAATCAGAACGCAGCGGCTTCTTCGGAAAAGAAGCACCAATCAGAAGGCCTTATCAGCAGAGGGAAAAAGCAAATGAGCCGACAACACACAACTCACCTCCGGCAGGATTCAAAAAGATGACTGTTGCATCCGCTCCTATTATTCCGGACGGCGATTGGGCCGATCCATCAACGATTCTCGTTGGTGTTGAAGTACAACATGAAAAATTTGGTAAGGGTAAAGTATTGACAATAGAAGGCAATGCGCCTGATCTGAAGGCTACGATCTTTTTTCCAACCGCAGGCCAAAAGCAATTGTTACTCAAGTTCGCCAAGCTGAAAGTACTGCGTACAAGTGCCGCAGCTTCTGGACAGCAAGAATAATTGCCCCACACCAATTAAATTTGTCGTGTGAGATCAGTTATAGATACACTACAGAATCTTCGTCGTGAGGGCAAAAAAGCTCTCGCCGTGTTGATCGATCCTGACAAAACTGGTGATGAAAAATCACTATCGCTTTTGATGGAACACATCGAACAAACCAAAGTAGATTTTGTGCTTGTTGGAGGGAGTCTTTTGGTAGCTGAGCATTTTCACTTTTGTGTTGATTATGTAAAATCAAAAAGCAAGGTACCAGTCGTGTTGTTTCCTGGCAGCCCTTCACAAATAAGCAATTCTGCTGATGCCATCCTTTTTCTTTCGCTCATATCGGGAAGAAATGCAGACCTTCTCATTGGGCAACATGTGGCCGCAGCACCCATTTTAAAACAAACAAAATTGGAGATTATTCCAACAGGATATATGCTCATAGACTGTGGAAAACCGACCACGGCATCTTATATCAGTCAGACCTTTCCACTGCCATGGAACAAACCTGAAATAGCATCAGCAACAGCGCTGGCAGGTGAGATGCTGGGAATGAAATGCGTATATCTTGATGGCGGAAGCGGTGCCGAAAAACCGGTGTCCACAGATATGATTCGAAGTGTGCGTGCGTCTGTATCCATCCCACTCATCGTTGGAGGCGGCGTGCGAAGCGAAGTACAAGCCAAAGAAATCTACGAAGCAGGTGCAGATATGATTGTTGTTGGTACCGCTTTCGAAGAAGAACCGGAACTGTTATTTTCGATGGCTCAATCCCGTTACTCCTGAAAGTAGATCAAATGTTTTTCGACGTGAAACCAAAACAGATAAAACTTAAAGTTAACTTATGATAGCTCGCCCATTCAATCTTCACGCCTGGATAGATGAAAACCGGGACCTTTTGAAGCCCCCGGTAGGAAACAAAAATCTCTACAAACAATCTGGAGATTATCTTGTTATGATTGTTGGCGGACCAAACGCCAGGAAAGACTATCATTTCAATGAAACCGAAGAACTGTTCTACCAACTGGAAGGAGACATCGTAGTAGGAATTCAGGAAAATGGGGAGGCGGTAGACATTGAAATCAAACAAGGTGAAATGTTTTTACTTCCGGCCAATACGCCGCATCAGCCCCGCAGAGGACCAAACACGGTCGGGCTTGTTATTGAATGCAAACGTGCCGATCGCAATATGATCGATGGCTTGCAGTGGTACTGCGAAAAATGCAATAACAAACTTCACGAATACAAATTCGTGCTATTGGATGTTGAAAAGGACTTTTTACCTCGCTTCCGTGACTTTTATGCATCGGAGGAATTGAGAACCTGCAAGAAGTGTGGACATGTGATGGAAACAGATCCACGCTTTGTCTAGCTCAATGCAACTACTTTAAAAAATCAGCGTCTTACTATCTATCCTTAATATCTTCTAATGAAAAAACTCTACACATCTTTCATCGTTATTCTATTCACGACTTTAAGCATCCAGCTCACAGCGCAATGTCCGACAGACATAGTAGCAGTACAAGTTGATTGCAATACCTATAATTTCCATATCGCCGGGGCCTCAGTTGGAAATGTTGTTTGGGATTTCGGAGATGGAGGAACGATCACTGCCGGTGTCGAAGCTGCACACAGCTTTGAAGCCAATGGTTTCTACATTGTATCAGCGATGTATTCAGGACCGGATTGCCCAAATCAAACATTTCTGATCTTAAGTGTTGGTGCCGAATGTCCATCAGGAGATGACTGTCCGACACAAATTTCCGCCAATGCAGGAGAAGATTGTGGCGTTATGAATTTTGAAATAGGAAGCTTTGTTGAAGGTGAAGCTGTTACCTGGTTTCCAGGTGATGAAACCGGCGCAGTCGAAACTGGACATTTCTTTTCGCATACTTATACCGAATCTGGTAATTATTCGGTGTGTGCCTTTTACACAAGTCCTGCTTGTCCTAGTGGTGTAGAGCTTTGCACTATGATTGAAGTGCAATCATGTGTAGAAGAAGTTTGTCCAACAAACATCACTGCTGATGCGTTGGACTGCAACTCATTCGTATTCCATATTCAAGGTGCTGCGGAAGGAAACGTGTTGTGGAACTTTGGTGATGACATCACAGAAGGTTCTTCCATCAATGCTGATCACAGTTTTGAAAACAATGGCGTTTATACCATTACCGCGGAGTATTCTGGTCCAGGATGCCCGAACGGAGTTACACTCAATTATACAATAGAAGTTTCGTGTGATCCAGAAATAGTTTGCCCGCAAGAAATCTGGAGCGGTGTGGGAGAAGGATGCGGCGTCATGAACTTCGAAATCGGAAGTTTTGTTGAAGGCGAAGCGGTGACTTGGTTCCCAGGTGATGAAACAGGCGCAGTTCAAACTGGACACTTTTTCTCACATACGTATGCTGAACCAGGTAGTTATGCAGTGTGTGCTTTTTACACAAGTCCTGCTTGTCCGAACGGCGTTGAATTATGCACTATGATTGAAGTACAATCATGCGAAGAAGAAATTTGTCCTACCCACATTACTGCTGATGCGTTGGACTGCAACTCATTTGTATTCCATATTCAAGGTGCTGCGGAAGGAAACGTGTTGTGGAACTTTGGTGATGACATCACAGAAGGTTCTTCCATCAATGCAGATCACAGCTTTGAAAACAATGGTGTGTATGTCGTCACAGCTGAATTCTGGGGGCCGAATTGCCTCAATGGAATTACTCTCGTGTATACAGTCGAGGTTTCATGTATCACAGAAGTTGTATGTCCAGATGCAATTTGGAGCGGTGTAGGAGAAGATTGTGGCGCGATGAATTTCGAAATCGGCAGTTTTGTTGAAGGCGAAGCGGTGACTTGGTTCCCAGGTGATGAAACCGGCGCAGTTCAAACAGGACACTTTTTCTCACATACTTATGCTGAACCTGGTAGCTATCAAGTATGCGCTTTTTACACAAGTCCGGCATGTCCGAATGGTGTAGAGCTTTGCACTATGATTGAAGTACAATCATGCGAAGAAGAAAGTTGTCCTACCCACATTACTGCTGATGCGTTGGACTGCAACTCATTTGTATTCCACATTCAAGGTGCCACGGAAGGAAACGTCATGTGGAATTTTGGTGACGACATCACCGAAGGTTCTTCTATCAATGCTGATCACAGTTTTGAAAACAATGGTGTGTATGTTGTCACAGCCGAATTCTGGGGGCCAAATTGTTTAAACGGAATTACACTCACGTATACTGTAGAGGTTTCGTGCGGCACTGTAATAGAATGCCCACAAGAAATTTGGAGTGGTGCTGGAATTGACTGCGGCGTCATGAATTTTGAAATCGGCAGTTTTGTTGAAGGCGAAGCGGTAACTTGGTTCCCAGGTGATGAAACCGGCGCAGTTCAAACAGGACACTTTTTCTCACATACTTATGCTGAACCTGGTAGTTATCAAGTATGCGCTTTTTACACAAGCCCTGCTTGTCCGAATGGCGTTGAATTATGCACTATGATTGAAGTGCAAGCGTGCGAAGTGGAGTGCTCGGATGTTGTAATTGGAATTGATAGTTACGTCAACAACGGAGGAACACCCTGGTTGACTTATGGCATTCACAATTTCGAAACAAATGAATTTGTATCATTTGGAACAATCGAATATTCAGAAAACGACCCGTACCATGATTTCTCAACTTGTCTGCCAGATGGCTGCTATGTGCTTACAATCGACAACAACAACCCAATTCAACTTGGACAAGGATTGAATGTGTTCATTACCATGGGCAATGAAAATCTGGCTGAAAATGCACAGATCATATACCAAGACAATATTTCATTTTCGATGTTATTTGGAGTGAATAGCGATTGTGTTTTGCCTTCAAACTGTGAAGCATCATTCATTCCGCAATACACTGCAACCGCAGGACACATAGAATTTACGAACAACTCTGTTTATAATGGCCCTGCTTCGTTTCTATGGGAATATGGCAATGGAGAGACCAGTGACGGCCAGTCAGGCAATATCTGGTATCAGCAAAATGGCGTTTACAACGTATGCCTTACTGTGAGCACAGTCAACTGCGAAGACACTTTCTGTTTCCCTGTTTCGGTTCAGGATTTTGAAACAGCATGCGAACAAAACTCAGTGATGCTTGCAGTAACGGCGTCATATTCAAGTGATATTACAGAGCTCGTTGATATGGCAATCAGCTACGAAGGAATTGACATCAATGAATGGTCATTGCCTATGTTCTCTGGATTTACCACGACAGTAGAAATGTGCATTCCAGATGGTTGTTACGAACTTGATATGAATACAGAACTTCCAACAAATGCGAACGTGATCAGCGCCAATGTGACCGTGAATGGTGAGTCTATCAACGCCTTGGAGTTTTTGAACGGTGCCACCTCGTCGAACATGACCTTCGGATTAAATTCAGATTGCGTCACGTCTATTGAAAAAGTGAAAAACACTTCATGGATTTTATATCCGAACCCTGCCTCAAACATCTTACATGTGCAAACTACGGATGGCTCCAACCTAAGTGCACTTGAGGTATATGATCTTTTGGGGCAAAAAATTCTCAATACAACTTCGCTTGCGGCTGACATTATTCATTTTGATGTAAGTTCGCTTTCGCCTGGCATTTATTTCATGCGCATGATGCATGATGATTCGACACAGATACAACGCTTTGAAATCGTAAAATAACTTTTCGAATAAAAGAGAGAGGCTGTATCTGCGGATCAGCCTCTTTTTTTTTGATAAAAATCCAGCCTACATCTGATGAATAGTGACGACAAAGCAAATTCATAGTAGGTTTGTCCATCACTAAAAATATGAGAACTAACTTTCTTTCAGACAAATACAGTAATCTGGATTCAGTAGCTGAGCAACACAAAAGTGCATACATCGGCAATGCGCCATTTCCCAACATTGCGTTTCCAGATTTTTTCAATGCTGAAATATTAAAAGGAGTGCTCTCTGAATTCCCAGATATTGAAAAAACAGAAAAGGATATATTCTACAACAATCCGAATGAGCAGAAGTACGCCACCAAAGGCGAGTACCGCTTTGGTCCAAAAACTAAAGAATTTGTGCATTTTTTAAATTCACAGCCATTCCTGGAGTTTTTGCAAGAACTCACTGGAATCAAAGAAACCCTGATTCCTGATCCATACTTCGAGGGCGGAGGATTTCATCAGATCAAGCCTGGAGGCTTTTTGAAATTGCATGTCGATTTTCACCAACATAGAAAGATGAAGCTAGATCGTCGATTGAACATTTTGGTTTACTTAAATGAAAATTGGCAAGAATCCTACGGTGGCCACTTTGAGTTGTGGGAAAAAGACATGTCAAAAAGAGTGGTTCGTATTGCGCCATTATTTAATACACTGGCCATGTTTTCCACTACCGACGACTCATGGCATGGACATCCAGATCCTTTGACATGCCCGACCGACCGAAGTCGCAAATCATTGGCACTCTATTACTACACCAATGGTCGCACCGATTTGGACAATACGACCCGGCAGCGAATCACAACAACATTTGCGGCGCGCGAGGGAGAGGATAGCTCCAAAATGAAATGGTTCAATCGCGCGGTGAATGCAGCCAATGACTTTTTACCGCCAATCATCGTTCGCGCGTTGAAAAAAGGGTCCAATAAATAAATTCGACTAAGCGACCTGCTCCAAAAAAATGCAAAGCGAACTCCATCAGTTTCAATTTAGTCGTTTCAAAAGCTACGTGACATTAACTTCGCCACTTGCATAATTAACCTTGTGCCACCATTTTCTTGACGACAACTATGAATTTTAACAAGTTAAACATCATCACTGGCTGGATTATCTGGGCCATTGCAACCGTAGTGTACATTCTGACATTAGAACCAACGATGCCATTTTGGGATTGTGGAGAGTTCATTGCGTCAGCGCACAAACTGGAAGTGGGACACCCGCCAGGAGCACCTTTGTTCATGCTTATTTCGCGGTTGTTCTCCGCTGTGGCTTCAAGCCCATCTCAAGTGCCATACATGATCAATATGTTGTCAGGACTGGCATCCAGTTTTACAATCCTATTTCTATTCTGGACCATCACCCACTTCGCAAAAAAGATCGCAGATCTCAGTGGTGGCATCAACACTACGGGCCGGTTATATGCGATAATAGGCAGCGGAGTCGTTGGTGCGCTTGCATTTACTTTCAGTGATACATTTTGGTTTTCCGCGGTAGAAGGTGAAGTATACGCTATGTCCTCTCTCCTCATTGCTGTTGTCTTTTGGGCCATTCTTAAATGGGAAAGCGTAGTCGATGAAACTGGCGAATTGCGTTGGATTATTCTTATTGCATATCTGGTTGGTCTTTCCATCGGTGTTCACTTATTGAATTTGCTAGCAATTCCAGCGATTTGTTATGTGTATTATTTCAAAAAATATGAATTCAGCATCAAGGGATTGATTGTCACGGGTATTACATCATTGATTTTGCTTGGTCTTGTTCAAAAAGGCATAATCATCTATCTGGTTAAACTTGCCGGCTTGTTCGAACGAGTTGCAATCAACAACCTCGGATTGCCTTTCAACTCTGGTGTTCTTATTTACGTAATCCTGTTTATCTCACTTATCTCTTTTGGATTGTGGTTTACTGCCAAAAAAGGAAAAGTGATGTGGAATACACTCATTCTCGGAATCGCTGTTGCCTCGATTGGCTACACTTCTTTTGCAACCATCATTATTCGTTCCCAGGCAAATCCGCCAATGGATGAAAACAATCCTGAAAACCTGTTTGCCTTGCTGTCATACCTCAACCGTGAGCAATATGGCGATCGACCTTTCTTACAAGGACAATACTTTAACACTCCGCAGGATATGACTACGCCATACAAAGATGGCGCTGATGTCTGGGTAAAATCATATAGTGTTCGAAGCGACGATACGAAAGACAAATTGATATTGTCTTGCCGCACTCCTTTTGAAGCGGAAGCTTACATTCAGCAAAACGCTGACAAAAAGCTAAAACTCGTTGAGCAATACGTGGAAAGTGGAGAAAAGAAAGGATCCATCCCAAATTATGATCAACGCTTTTGCGGCTATTTCCCCCGCATGCACAGTAGCCAGGCAAATCATCTTCTCCCCTACAAGGAATGGAGTGATTACAAAGAATGGAGCACTCCTCGCGGCAAGGAAAAAGTAAAAAGTATGGAAGAGAGCATAGAAGAAAATGAAGCTGTGCTAAATTATTACAGTCAGAAAAATGCCATGCCACGAGGCTATGAAGACAAAACACCAGGCCAGATTCTAAAACAACTGGAGCAGCTCTATGCCAAAGCGGTTCCATCCGCTGGTGAAGAGATGCGCTTTTTCACCAACTATCAGTTGGGCTGGATGTATTGGAGATACTTTATGTGGAATTTCACTGGTCGCCAAAATGATAAACAAGGCAATGGTGAATTTACGGATGGCAATTGGGTGAGTGGCGTGAAAATGATCGATGAAAAAAGACTAGGAAGTCGGGAGAGTTTGCCGCAAGCTGAGCTCACCAATAAAGGATTCAATACGTATTTCTTCCTTCCACTAATTTTAGGTTTGATAGGACTAGTGTTCCAGCTTTTGGTTCATAAAAAGGACTTCTCCGTTGTTGGAATGTTGTTCATTCTAACTGGTGTAGCCGTAGTAATCTACCTCAATCAACCGCCTACTGAACCGCGTGAACGAGACTATACTTCAGTAGGATCTTTCTATGCTTTTGCCATTTGGATTGGGCTGAGCGTTTACGCACTTTATTATGCAGCAACCAACATGACCGTGAAAAATCTTGGTACACTCGCTGCCATGACGATTGGTGGTTCAATAATCATCTTTGCAGTTGAGGCCGCAGCTGGCGGCGGAAGTGCGCTTGGACTTTCGCTTTTGTTCATCAGTGTCATCACGGTGATTGCGTTTGGCATCATGGTCGGACTAAATATGACATCGAAAGGCGATGGCGCAATGAAAGGTATCGTACCAACATTGCTCGCGTTGGTTGCTCCTTTTCTGTTGTGTTCTTACAATTGGGATGATCATAGTCGTGCTAAACGCGAAACAGGTTTGGCAATGGCTGTAAACTATCTCGAGTCACTCGCACCGAATGCCATTATCTTCACCAATGGTGATAATGATACATTTCCATTGTGGTATGCTCAGGAGGTTGAAGGAATTCGCACGGATGTGCGCATAGTGAATTTGTCGCTGTTGAATACCGACTGGTACATAGATCAAATGAAACGTCAGGCATATCTCAGCGCGCCAGTGCCAATCAAAATGCCAGAACAGAAATACCGCCAGGGCACACGCGACGTGATGTTTATGGATCCTTACAAAGAAACGAAAGGATTTATGCCTTTGAATGAAGCAATGCAAATCGCACTGGACGATAGCAAGTTTGTTGTCAATGGAAAAAGTAAAATCAATTATTTGCCTACGTACAAATTTTCAATGAAAGTGGATCCAGCTGTTGCTGAATCATACCGTCAATACATGCACGAAGGTGATAGTTTGGTAAATGAAATTACATGGTCAACCGCAGACGGAAATGGACGTCCTCGTAGTTTCATCACCAAAGCAAATCTTGCGGTGTTGGACATCCTCAACAATATGGATTGGAATCGTCCGGTGTACTTTGCAGTAACCACTGGTGGTGATGCATACATGGGACTTGAAAATTATTTCCAATTGGAAGGACTTGCATATCGCCTCACTCCTATTTTGCATAAAAAGAGCGAAAATCCGAATTTGGATGGTGGCATTGGAACCGACCTCATGTATAAAAACATGATGGAAAAATTCCAGTGGGGTAACATGGATACTGAAGACATCTACATGGATGAAAACAATCGTCGTATGACGACCAATCTACGGTTGCAGTTTGGACATCTTGCACAACAACTAATCGATGAGAACAAACTGGACAGCGCTCGAACGGCGCTGAACAAAGCATTAGATGTAATGCCGGAGAAAACGGTACCATATGAACAACCACAAATCATGTGGCAATTTGTAGACCTGTTGTATCAAGCTGGAGATTCAACAAAAGCCTTGGATCTATCGAAACGATTGATCGATTTGAACAACCAGGAAGTTGCATACTACCACAGTCTTGATCCACAGCGTCAGCAAGTAATCACGCGTGATATCACGATGCGAGTTCAAATCAGCGATAGACTTGCATTGATGGCGAAAAACTATAAGCCAAATGATCCTGATGTTCAGGCGATGAATACAACAGTTGCCGAACAACGCACCGAGTTTGAATTGCCGTCTTATGAAGAATATCTGCTTCAGGAAAAACAAATGAATCAGATGCGAAAAACACAAGATTCCATTATGAGTTTAAGGCCAAAAGCAACAACACCTATCGTTGTTGATGGGCCCAATGGGATTCAGAAAAAATAAAAAAGATTTCAAAATTTGAAAATGGATAATTGAGCGAAGCCAAACTGTTTCGTGAGATTATCCATTTTTTTAATCTGGAAGATTTGAAGGAATAGGGTGACGTCAATTCGTCTTTAGCCAACACAGGCATAACAAGTAATCTGCGTATGCAATCTGAAGAATTGTAGCTTGATTTATAATCAAACTTTTTTTCGTAATGTGTAACGACAAATGAGTAGTCGCAGATAAGATGACGCTGAACGAGTCTTGCATTTTCATGCATCACTTTGTTTCTTCCATGACTTAGTCGAACAAAATAAATTTATTCAGTCCAAAGTCCGATCGTCTTTTGTCATATTCGTTTCCAAAAAAACAAGATGTCTTTCACTACTTAAACTAGTATGAGGACATTAGTATGCTTGATTATCTCCAATCACGTCGAAGTAAACGAAACACCAATTCATCGAACAAAATACGGTTCTTACCGCGCCGATGCAAGAAGTTGGTTACCATGCAAAGAATCCCGAACTCATGAATCAGGAAAATTGTTCTATTGCGTAGTTCGGAATTGTTTAGATGCGCTTATGAATTCGCACTTCTCCGCTCCTTCACATTCTTCAATCGAATGTTTAGCGACTCAACAATGACGGAGAATGCCAATGCGACATAGGCATAGATCTTAATATTGACTCCTTCTGGTAGATGGAATACGTGCGCATCTTCCAATGCTTCCATGAGTAGAATGATTCCGATCACCACCAGGAAGGCAAGCGCCAACATTTTAATAGTAGGATATTTTTCTATGAAATCGCTCACATAAGGTGCGAACAAAAGCATTGCAATCATCGCAATAACCACAGCCATGATCATGGTTGCAAGCGCCAACGCCGCATTCGGATTATCAGAGGTGACGCCAACTGCCGTGATAATGGAGTCGAATGAGAAAACAATATCAATGATGGTGATCTGGACAATGGCTTGCGTCCAAGTCATCTTGCGCGATTTATTTGTCTCTTCCTTGTCTGCAATTTTGAACTTATGATAGATCTCACTGATCGTTTTGATAATCAAAAAAGTACCGCCAGAAAACAGAATCAGTCCGCGTCCAGTAATCGGAATGGAGCCAACATAAAACCAGGGATCCACCATTTTGGTGATAAAGGTGATGGTAGACAATAGAATGATTCGCACCACCATAGCCAACATCAAACCGATGAAACGGGCTTTCTTTTGTTCTTTTTTGTTGGGGATATACCCACAAATAATTGCAATAAAAATGATGTTGTCAATTCCAAGAACAATCTCAAGCATCACCAGTGTAAACAAACTGATGAAAGAACTGAATGAGGAAAAGACCTCTAAATAAGCATCCATACTTCGGTGGGAAATCGGTATTAATTCGGGCGTGAAGATAAGATGCGCATTGCCAATCTAAAATGCACCTATTTAATATCAAAGAATGATGATGACAAAGCATCCATTTGTTCAATTTGCGGCAATTTGAAGCCGATCTCTTCTTGTGCATGCCCGCTAACATCAAAACACATAAGACATGATTCAACACCACGCCTTTCATTGCTACTAACACTTTCGACACTGTTCAAGAAAAAACACAGATTACGTTCAATCCGCTTTGGCGTCAATATTCCTAATCAGAATTGAGCATTTTCACTCTATGACAACTAATTTCATCAGTCCAAACATGTATTCATAATTGGCTTCTGCGGCAATCCCGCGCTTCACATATCAGGAAATTCACTCCAAAAAAAAACCACCTTTCAACGAGGAAAGATGGCCTTTTTTTATACTGACTCTCAGTTTAAGAAATTAATCTACATTGTCATGAAGAAAAGGATTGTCTCTCAATTCCACGCGCTTATGGCCGTTTTCATCTGTCGATTCATTCAAAGAAAATCGAGAGATATTGCTTTCAGAACTATGTTGAGGAGAATCGAGGGAGATTTTTTTGCGCGCATAAGCGGGTTCATTCTCCAACTCATTCAATCCATTCGGTGTTTTTAATTTGATTGTGAACTCGCGGATGCGCATTTCGCGCTCTTTGTTTCTGGCCAGCAATTCAGTGCGGTTTGGACGATCACTCACAACTGACTCTTCTTTGTGCACAAGTGTATCTGATACTAGGCTATTGGTTTGGTTTGAAACGATATCACGTATATCGTTGCCAAGTTCCATATAGACAGGTTTGTCTGTTGCCGACTCTTCCTGCACATTCAACTTCAATGTAGATAAAGAAGGAACGTCTTCCGCAACCGGCACATCCGTTTGGATATTGTTCGTTACTTCAAATTCCACCTCCACTGATTTATCAACTACTTTGATAAACGGTTCTTCTTCAGACTTAATTTCATTGCGCACCTCAGGAATATCAACGACAGGCTTTTCAACCTTTGCCGTTACTTCTTTCGCACCTTCTGCTTCCAGCCACATTTTCTTAGGTTCATCTGCAATGGCTGGCAAAACGTGGTCTACTGTTTTCGCCGCAAATCCTGTTGCGATTACAGTAGCGCATACATCTTCGCCCAATGATTCATCTTGTCCATAACCCCAGATTACTTCAGCGGCCATGCCTGCTTGTTCCTGAATATGATCTGTAATTTCGCTGATCTCATCCATCAACAACTCTTCCTTACCGTAGGTAATATTGAGAAGGATAAAGTTAGCTCCATTGATGTCATTGTCGTTCAACAAAGGCGACTCAAGAGCAGCTTGCACAGCGCGTTTCGCACGACCTTCACCACTTGCACGACCTGAACCCATGATAGCAACGCCGCTGTCCTTCATTACTGTTTTTACGTCATTCATATCGACGTTTACAGTTCCAATCAATGTGATGACTTCAGCAATTCCTTTAGCGGCCGTGCAAAGTACCTCATCTGCATGGCTGAATGCCTGCTTAAGCGTGAGGTTACCATATAGTTCGCGTAATTTATCATTGCGAATAATGAGCAATGTATCCACACTTTCACGAATTTCTTTTAAGCCAAGGTCAGCCTGCTGTCCGCGCTTCCTTCCTTCAAACATAAAAGGAACCGTAACGATACCGACAGTTAGAATACCCATGTCCTTTGCTACTTTAGCAATAACCGGTGCAGCACCTGTTCCTGTACCTCCGCCCATACCGGCAGTAATAAACACCATATTGGTGTTTTCCGAAAGAAGTGCTTTGATATCTTCCAGACTCTCAATCGCAGCATTTCTGCCAACCTCAGGAATAGAGCCAGCACCTTTTCCTTCAGTAAGAGTGTTGCCTAATTGTACCTTCAACGGTACCGGACTTTTATCCAGTGACTGCGCATCTGTATTGCAGACAATAAAGTCTACACCTTTGATGCCCTGCTCATACATATAATTAACGGCATTGCTGCCACCACCTCCAACGCCAATCACCTTGATGATTGAAGACGTGTTGGCAGGCAAGTCGAACTTTAAAGAGTTTTCCATTTTGGTTGATATGGGTTTTTGACTCATAATCAGCGGAATTAGGCTTCCAGTGATGACAGAGAATTCAATGGCCTAAGAAAGTTCTTTTGAAAGGCTTTGAACAGAGCGACTTTTCAAAAAAGTGAACCGCAATTTGTTAGTAACGTTGAACAATCCCTTTACAATTGAATTCGGTTTTTTTTCTCACAGCAACTTGGAAAATGAATAGTACTGTGTACGTTTGCAGTCAGTCTCTTTTACAGATTCTCCCCAATTCATGCAAGATACGATCAACAATCAGCTGGACTTCCAGCCTTATAACAGCAATAGACCCTATCTGGTCATACCGGAATATGGCCGCAATATTCAACGCATGGTTGAATATGCACAAACACTCAATGACAAAGAAGAACGCAACAAATGCACGCGTGCCATACTTAGTGTGATGGGCCAACTTTTCCCTCACCTGCGTGATATTGAAGATTACAACCACAAACTGTGGGACCATCTTCACATCATGGCAAAATTTCAGTTGGATGTGGATAGCCCCTATCCAACTCCAGACAAAGAACATCTTCAGAGTCGTCCTGAACCAATGCCTTATCCAAACAATACCATCGCATTTGGTCATTATGGACACTACGTTCAAAGCATGATTGCAAAATGTGCAGAAATGGAAGAAGGTGAAGAGAAGCAGGCTTTTGCTCTTGCAATCGCCAATGTGATGAAATACAATGCTACTAACTGGAATCGCAATATTGTGCACGATGATGTCATCCTGAAAGATCTGGCATTCCTTGCAAAAGGAAAAATCAAATTGGGTGACGTAACTCAACTGCAAGCAGTAAAACCATTGAGTACCGGTGGTTTCAAAGAATACGAAACTGAACGTTTTGGTAAAAAGAACAATAAGTTCAAGTTCAACAAAAACAATCAGAACAAAAAGAAAAAGTTCAGACCACGATAGTCTTTCTGTTCAGCGTGCAGATTCCCCTGTTCAAACTGATAAAAATCACAAGGCACTTTTGAAAAAACAAAAGTGCCTTTTTATTTGCACAAGTCTAAAAACCTTTATTCTCAAGGCATTCCACACGAAAATCGCATTCTTAGTTCCATGTGCGCACCCTCTTTAAAACATGACGCTTGTCAGCGCATGACGTTTAGATGACAATTCACTCGAAACAATGACAAAACTTTGTGGTATACAAGCGACGAATACGTGAACGAATTACGAATCATAGCACTCACTCATAAAAATTTCCCATTGGAAACAATTGGGAAATTGCATTTATCTGATACCGACCGCGATGCTCGACTTCGCAGTGTTAAAGAAAAGTCGAATATGGCTGAGCTTATGTATCTGTCTACATGCAATCGTATCGAACTAATTTTTTCTCTTCCACATTTTGTTTGTCCCGGCGTTACTGCAAACATCATTCGCGAGTTGCAACCAAGCTTAAGTGAAGAAGATATCAAAGAAATTTCTTTCAAAGCAGAAAGATACAATGGATTGGAAGCGGCAAAACACCTGCTTCATGTAGCGTCCGGTGTAGATTCAGTGGTGATCGGCGAACGTGAAATTATTACACAACTCCGAAAAGCATATGAAGAATGCAGCGCAGCGCAGCTCACTGGCGATGATATTCGTCTATTGATTTCTCAGTGCGTAAAAACTGCGAAGTCTGTCTTCACGAACACTGACTTGGCGAAAAAACCAGTTAGCGTTGTATCACTTGCCTGGCAAGAGTTTCGCAACCATGGTGTAAAACCAGAGGCGCGTATTCTATTGATTGGTGCTGGACAAATCATCCGCAATTTCACCAAGTTTTTATTCGAAAACAACTACCGCAATATCACCATTGCCAACCGCACTCATGCGCGAGCGGAGGAGCTGACAAAGAATTTTTCAGGAAAAGCGATTGAGTTAGAAGAACTAAATGCATACACAGAAGGCTTTGATGTATTGGTAACATGCACGGGCGCCGACAGCGCAGTGGTCAATGCTTCATTGTACAATCAGCTCTTGCAAGGTGATACTTCACAAAAACTTGTCATTGATCTTGCATTGCCAGCAGACATCGACACGGATGTTGTAAGCACAAATGCGGTGAAATACATTGACATGAATACCATTCAGCAAGAAGCGGCACGAAACATAAAATTCAGAGAACAGGCGTTGGAAGATTGCAAACCAATTCTGGAAAATGGATTGAGAGAATTTGAAAAAGTTTGGCAGGCGCGTCAAATAGAGCGTGCCATGCAGTCTATTCCTGCTACCATCAAAGAAATCAAAGACACTGCGCTTGGTTCTGTTTTCGCCAAAGATTTGGAAAATCTGGACGACGATGCGAAAGAACTCCTTGACAAAATAGTCTCTTACATGGAGAAAAAATACATTTCCATTCCCATGAAAATGGCTCGTGAAGTGTTGATGAGTGAGATCACCAAAAACTAAGCGCTTCCTCCTTCTTAATTTGCAGCCCAAAGATCTACTCTTTTCGAAATGAAGAGCAGATGACACCGTAATTCCAATTCATCGTGAACTCAACAATTATCATCGGCACACGCGGCAGTGACCTTGCACTTTGGCAAGCACATCATGTAAAGGCACAGTTAGAAACCCTAGGACAAGAATGCCGCATTCACATCATCAAAACGAGAGGTGATCAAATCCAACACCTCGGATTTGACAAGATGGAAGGCAAAGGCTTTTTCACGAAAGAAATTGAAGAATCTCTTCTACAAAAAGAGATTGACATCGCAGTTCATTCGCACAAAGACCTGGAGACAGAACAACCGGAAAAACTGTGCATTGCTGCAGTAAGTCCTCGCGCTGATCCGCGCGAACTGTTGCTCATTCGTCCGGAAGCTTTCGATGACAAAGAAGCATTGAGCTTGAAAAAGAACGCTGTCCTAGGCACGTCTTCAGCACGCAGAAAATCTCAAGCACTTTATCTGCGCTCAGACATACAATTGGCAGATATCCGCGGTAATGTTCCAACACGCATTCAAAAACTGCGCGATGGAAATTTTGACGCCATACTTTTAGCGAAAGCAGGAGTCGATCGCCTCAACCTCGATCTATCGGGTTTAGTATCAATACCACTCGACACAACCGAATTCGTGCCAGCACCTGCGCAAGGCGTTCTTGCCATCCAATGCAGAAAGGAGGACTTTTCAACCATCGCGTTGCTGTCAAAAATTTCGGATGCTGATGTTCAGAAATTAATACACATCGAACGGACGGTACTCAACAAAATGCAAGGCGGCTGTCAATTACCATTAGGAATTTACGCTACAAAAAAAGGCGAACAAATTCGAGTGGATGTGGCAATCGCTGACTCCTGGAATTCACCCCTTCGCAAATTTCAAATCACCGGTTCAGACAACCTACTACTTATTGAGCAGATTTTACAAACCATACACGGATGAGCATTTCCGTATACATCTCCCGTAATTCAAACGAGATCGCATCACTGATTTCGCTTTTGGAAAAAAAAGGAATACGTATTCATTCTCAATCGCTGATCAGCACTGCATCGGTTGGATTCAAGCAACCCATACCAAAAACTGATTGGATATTTTTTTCATCAGGAAATGGAGTCCGTCATTTTTTTTCACAACTAAAAAAAATACCGAATACGAAGTACGCAGCCATTGGCAGCGGAACAGCGCGCGAACTTTCCGCCTTCGTTTCAGTGGATTTTATAGGTAACTCAATTGATATACTTGAAAACGCCCGTGACTTTTCGAAACTAGCAGGCGCTGCTTCCATTCTTTTCCCTGGAGCAGAAAAAAGTTTGCAAAATGTGCAAAGTGCATTCACTAAAAAACAGATCAACAATCTCATTTGTTATCGAACAAAAGAGATGCCTATCAACGTTGGTTTTCCAGACATTCTGGTGTTTTCCAGCCCCAGTAATGTGAGGTCATTCTTCAAAATGAACAGACTGCTGGCGTTTCAGCAAACCATTGCTTATGGAGCAAGCACCGCAGAGGAGTTGAAAAAGCATGGTGCAATAAATGTCAGCATTCCACGATCCCTTGCAGATGAGGCCATTTTGGAGGCAATAAATCAGGTGGTGGTCAGTTAATGCGCGGGCATTACTTTTGAGCCCCATGTCGTCTATGTCGCTACCATTTTCAAATCACGGGTTTTGCACTTTATTAAAATGTGTATTTGTCCCATTGGTACTGTGTTTTTCATTGCAACAAACAGTGGCTCAAAGCACCGCTGCCCCTACAACTGAGTCTGACCTGACACCGAAATATTCCAACGAATTTTTAAGTATTGGAGTTGGTGCGCGGGCGTTGGGAATGTCATTGTCACAAGTAGCAAGTGTCAATGATGTCACCTCCGGCTATTGGAATCCCGCCGGACTCAGCGGAATCAAGAGCGACTTACAAGTAGCCGGCATGCACAGCGAATACTTCGCAGGTATTGCAAAATATGATTATGCAGCAGTAGGCAAAGCAATTGATTCATCTAGTGCCGCTTCCATATCCTTTATTCGATTTGGAGTTGATGATATTCCGAACACAACTGAGCTCATTGACGCCGGCGGCAACATCAATTACGACCGAATTACGACGTTCAGTGCAGTAGACTACGCCTTCATTTTTTCATATGGTAGAAAAGGTTTTCCTTTTCGCAGTGCTGCCAGTAAAAGTGCAATTGACGCCACCACAAACTCGCAGGGATTTCGCTGGGGTGCCAACGCCAAAGTGATATATCGGCATGTAGGCGAATTTGCGAAAGCGTGGGGATTTGGATTGGATGTGGGCGCCCAATACGATTACAAAAAATGGAAATTCGGAGCAATGGCAAAAGACATTACTTCGACATTCAATGCATGGACGTACACGTTGGATGAAAAAACAAAACAAGTATTTGAGGCAACTGGCAATGAAATACCTGTGAATAGTTTGGAAGTAACCTTACCAAGAATCATACTTGGTGGCGGTCGGGAATTTCAAATAAAGCAAATTAGTTTATTAGCAGAGATAAATGCGCTGCTTACGACAGACGGAAAAAGAAATGTGCTGGTTTCGGCGAATCCTGTAAGCATTGATCCATCATTGGGATTGGAAGCAAGCTACAAAAAAATCATTTACCTGCGCTTAGGCGTTGGGAACATACAGCGAGTTAAAAACTTTGATGGAACAGATGCCATGACATTGCAGCCGAATCTTGGCTTGGGCTTGCGAATCAAAAATCTTTACCTCGACTATGCATTGTCAGACATAGGTAATGTAAGCGACGTGCTATATAGCAATGTATTCTCGCTGAAGCTGGACATCTTTAAGAGTTCGAAGTAAATCAAGTGTCGAATTGAAAATTTCGTGCAAGAAAGCGCGGGAGATTCTGATTCAATGGTGATCGGGTTAGTGTGAGGAAGCAATAAGCACCACTTCAACTTTGCCTCACACTGTGGCAATAAATTGTGCGTGCCTGATATTTGCAAAACCCATTTTCTCAACCTCCTCGTCCTTTAGATCATAAATGAAAAACATCCGTAGGAAAAAGAAATTTGATTGTTCACACCACCTGTACACGACAAACTCCGGAAGGTAGTTTATTTATTAGACACAATGCTACAAGACACAACCAGTTCAAGAAAGAAAAAATACTGAAATCAATTACTTCAACTTGAATTTAAAGCACCATAGCAACCCCGCTTAAATCCAATTTTGTCCTGATCAAAATTGTCAAATCAAATTATTCTAACATAGCGCTCACCAACAAGTTCTGAGAACTGCATATCACAAATTAACTCCAGAAAAAAAATCACGAATCGAGGTATTCCATGACAACTGAAAACACTCTGCAAGACGATCTAAAACGACTACTAGAAATGGCGTTTGAGAAATCGGAATTCAAAATAAAAAACCTAAAAATTCATTCCGAAAGTTCGGCATACGGGGCATGTAATTTTGAACTTGGCCCACACAAAATCGAGCACCGAACGGCTAAAACAACACCGACAAAACACGGACAGTTTGTTACCATATGGAAGCGCAATAATGAAGGGGCTACTGCTCCTTTGGACATGTTAGACGATCTGGATTTTATGATCATCACAGTGCTTAAAGGTAATAAAATTGGTCAGTTTATTTTCCCAAAATCTGAGTTGGCTCTAAGAGGAATAATCACACACAATGGTAAGATTGGAAAACGCGGCGTGCGGGTTTATCCAACTTGGGACCCAGCTCCCAATCAACAAGCAGCAAAAACACAAAACTGGCAAGCATCGTTTTTTGTTGAAATTGAAAAAGACAAAACAACTGAGTTTGAATGAGTCAAAACACCATTTGACCAAAGCCCAAAAAGCAAATTTGTAAAAAATTAAGCAGCGGTCTAAAATGGGGCACGAAAAGATAGATTCACCGAATATTCGCATTTCACCGAGACAATAGTAACAGTCAATTGTAAATTCGGCAAAAGATGAATGAAACGAGTCATGAAATCTGAACCATTTCATTTCATCCTTGATTAAAAAACATCTCTTATTAGATGAAAATAAACTCATGACAAACGACAAATGACCGAAGCAATCATTCCATTGATATCACTCATCGCCCTTGAAGTAATTCTTGGCATTGACAACATTATTTTCATTTCCATACTTGCAGATAAACTTCCCGAACACCAAAGAAATAAACTTCGGTTTTGGGGAATTGCCTTGGCGATGGTAATGCGGCTTGCTTTACTTGCCTTCATTTCCTGGATTCTAAAGTTGGATCACACACTCTTTACTTTGGTTAAAATTGACTTTTCGGGCAAAGGACTGATTCTGATTTTCGGAGGATTATTTCTCATCTACAAAAGCACAAAAGAAATTTATCATAAAACAGAGATCGCAAATGAAGAAGCTCCTTCTGCGCCAAATAACAGCAGCTTCAAACGACTTCTAACAGAAGTGCTCATACTAGATTTGGTGTTTTCGATTGACTCCATTATTACTGCGGTTGGTATGGTGCAAGAATTATGGGTCATGTATACCGCAGTCATCGTTACAGTAATAATAATGCTGTTTGCTTCAAAGCCCATTAGTGGTTTCATCCGCAAACATCCGTCATTCAAAATTTTGGCGCTTTGTTTTTTGATGATGATTGGTGTCGCTCTATTGGCAGAAGGATTCCACTTCGAAATTCCCAAAGGCTATATCTATTTCTCCATGGCCTTCGCATTTATGGTAGATATCATTCAAATGAAAACCGTGAAGAAGAATGCATAGATACTTTGCTCTGATATTTTCATTTGCACATTTGTTGGCAGAAGGCCAAAGCTTCGAACTGGGAAGTTGGAATATTGTCAATGCGAAATACAATGCGAAAGAGATTTGGAGTTTATTCGGAGAAGCAAAATTGCGTTCATTAAAAACCTATGACCAATTCCCTTATTACGAATACAAAGGTGGCATCAACTTCAGAACGCATAAAAATTCCACGCTCACAGCGGCCGCCGGCAGCTACCAGACGTACTAAGAAGTAGGTGATTTTGTTTTACCAAAGAACAATAATGAATTTAGAGTTTGGCCACAGGTCATACTTTTTCAATCGATCGGCAAATTAAAGATTGAGCAACGATACCGTGCTGAATTCAGATTCACGAGTAACGGCTATCGCAACCGTTTTCGTTACAGATTAGGCTTGTCGTATCCATTTGGAAAGGACCGTAAAGAATTCAAACCATTTCAAGCCAGTTTAAGCAACGAGATCTTTTTTACGGACAACGAACCGTACTTCGAACGAAGCAGGATTTTAGTTGCTCTTCATTACAACCCTAACAAAACAAGATCTATTCAAATTGGCTATTTGCATCAATTTGATTACAAAATAAATGACGAAACCGGAAGAGACTTTTTGCAGATCGGATACTTCATTGAAATCTTCAGGCCCAAGTCCACGAATAACACCATCGATTCAAACTTGAAGGATAACTGATTCTATTTGATCCATGAGATTTCAAAGTGCGATATCAACTTAAACACACTTTCCATAACATCAGTCACGAATGGACCAAATAACAATCCGAATTTAATATCAAAAGCAGGCGCAATGTTCATTTCGTCGAATGCACAATGCTTTGAAAAACACAAAATGCGTAAAGATGACAAGCGTCATAGGATCTTCAGTATAAAGGAAGAAACATTTGAGGATAATGACACAAACACACATACACCTGCTCATAACGCATCTCCCCATTTTTGGCTCCATTCTGGGCGGACTTGTTTTAGCGCACGGACTCTGGACGAAAAGCCTGCACACAAAAATTGCCGCTTATAATGTTCTAATAATTTCTGCTGCCGGTGCGGCTATAGCATACCTCACCGGAGAAGCTGCAGAAGAAACAGTTGAAAATATTCAGGGAATTGCAAAAAGCACCATCGATGCGCATGAAGACTTTGCCGTAGTTGCTTTGGTCGGACTTATTATAGTGGGTGTTGCTTCTATGGTTGGAATTTATCTGACTTTGAAAAAATCCACACACACCAGAACCGCTGCTATAGTCATTCTAGGCATTTCACTAATCAGTTTTGGCTTAGTTGCCAGAACAGGATATTTAGGCGGACAAATCAGACACACAGAAATAAATAGTACTATCGTGACCAACACTGAACAAGCAGGAGAGAGTGACGATGATGATTAAATCAAGACCGTTTTGATTTTACATTTTCAACGAGATTGACCTAATATTACTTTGTTTATGAGAGTTACTGATAATGTCCAACCTCGAGTTTTCATTCTTTGAAACTAGAAAAAATCTCCGGAAATCGTGTTAAACTATGTTTATTCGAATTTAATCCTGCACTGATTCATCAGATGAAAGAACTTTCTTCGTGAACTAAAACATCAGTATGGACTTTGAATCAAACAAGTGTAAAATACTTTTTTCAACGATCGTCATTGCAATCATGTCATGCAGAGGACAATCTTCTGGCAGTTACATCAACAATCAACCAAAGTCAGAAACCTCACTAGGCGTCATAGTAAATCATTTGAGTGACAGCCTCTGGTATGTTTATCAAGACAAAAAGAACAACTATTGGTTTGGCAGCAACGGAGAAGGCGTTTTTTGCTACGACGGAAAAACCATTTTGAATTACACAATCAAAGATGGACTTTGCAATGACAGCATTCGTCAAATACAGGAAGATGAATACGGAAACATGTATTTCTCTACATTGAGTGGAATCAATAAATTCGATGGAAAAACAATAACTAGTTTAACACCGATCAAAAGCGACGACTGGAAATTGGAAAAGGACGACATGTGGTTTTGCATGCTTGGCAAACGCGGTGAACATGGCCCCTATCGGTATGATGGAAAAAATCTCTACAATCTTCAATTTCCAAAACACTATCTGCATGATGAGATTTACGCTCAAGGCATAAATCCGTTTTTTAGTCCATACGAAATTTATTGCATCTACAAAGACCGGAAAGGAGCAATGTGGTTTGGCACTTCGGTTTTCGGAGCTTGCAGATTTGATGGCAAGTCCGTGAAATGGATGTACGATCGGGATCTGACAATTGCTCCGAACGGCGGAACATTCGGTATCCGCTCCATTTTTGAAGATCAAGAGGGTAAATTTTGGCTTTGCAATACGTTGCAACGATTCTCCTTTGATGAAGAAAAAACGGAAGAAAGTGATCGACTTGTTTACGAAAAACTATCGGGTATCGGTGATGAAAAAACCTTCGATGGAGATAAGCTCGTTTACTATTCGCATATCGTAGAGGATGATCATGGAGCGATTTGGCTGACAACCTGGGACCAAGGCGTGTACAAGTATGATGGAAAAAACATCACATGCTATAAAGTGCAGGATCAGTCAAAAGATGTTAACCTGATTTCAATGCACAAAGACAACACAGGTGTTCTTTGGTTGGGTACTCCATCAAATGGTGCTTACAGGTTCAACGGAAGCTCTTTTGAAAGATACAACCCTTAGAATCATAAATGAAAAACTCAGCTTCAGAAAAGCATCTCGGAATAATTCCAGGCACACCACTCATCTCGCTCTCACAAGCAAATACGCATAAAAATTACTTGCGAAGAGCAGCACACCCAATAGCAAGTGAATAGGTTGTAAAGTTGCCGGCATCGAAAAATAACTAAGAACAACTCCTACAAGTATCTCCAATGCAAGTAATAAAATCATGATGTTTACTTGCCAGATATGGCCAGCCATTTTTCGATATGTGAAGATCAAAACGATGGCAACCAGAGTGACTAAAATTGAAAAACTTCGATGGATTTTGAATATCAACGGAAGTTGATCAATCCAGGTTGATCTGTCCGAGGTCAACTTTGCAACTATGTCTACCTGCTCGCGCACCTGTGTACCAAACATGATCTGTAAAAATGCCAAAACCAACATGATAAATATCCACAGACGCAAACCAGGCTGTGCTTGAACACGTTCTCTTTTTTTACGATGTCTGTAGATAAGAAGAAGCAACAATGAAATAATTGCAATGCTTCCGAACATATGATACGTGATAGAATTCTCCTTCAGATTACCATCCACTACCAATTTTCCCAACCAGATTTCATAACCGATCATAATGTCTGTAAAAAGGGCAAGTAAAAAAGTGCCCCAATCTTTTTCTCGAATCAAGAGTATCAAACAGAGAAAAGAAAGAACAACAATAGGCAACGCATAAACGACAGTTGCCAGTCGGTTCACGTATTCAACCCAGGTGTGTAAAACATTGAACGTAGCATAATCATGTTTGGGATACTTGTGCCATTGTGCATGATCAAATCCACCATTTACTTTTAGATTTTCATTCGCCACCCATAAAGTGTCATGGTAAATCATCATCATGCCTTTGTCGAATGCTGCTCCATCCATCAATTTCAATTCAGCTTCACTTGTCGGTGGAATGAAATGTCCGAAACATTTTGGCCAATCCGGGCAACCCATGCCACTTCCAGTCATACGCACCACACTTCCGGCGATGACAACAACAAATGTGAATACAAGAGAAATTTTCGCAAAAAGCAGAACCAGTGAACGAAGTTTCATTCGCCGAAATTAACGCTGCCAAGTGAGAACAATACAATGACTATTCTCATCGATAAATAAATTTCAGAAGAAGGCTTATGCTGCGAATTGAATGAGCTTTGTCAAAGACTGCAAAAAGTTGAGGAGTTGAAACACCCTTCCAAAATTTTCGACTTTGACATCTGCGCCGGCGCCGCTTGTTGAGGAACTCTGCCCAGCTTTGTAGCTGACAACTTCAACAGCTTTAACATGATATTGTCCGTCTGCGATATTTCCTACACACTTGATCAAATCCTTTTCCGATAGGAGAGCTGGATCAAATTCCACACTCACCACATTCTGTTCTCTTCCCTCAGCAAAATCCAGTTCAGTAATTTTTACGCCATTGAGTGCTCGAAGATCCTGTTGAATTTTTCCACCACAACCAGCAGAACAAGTCATACCATCAATACTCAGATTAGCTACCGTCTTCGCTATTTCGCCTGTCATGTCCTTGTGTGTGACAACCACGTCCACCTGAGGCATTGACTGTTCAGCAGGCTTTTCTCCACATGACCAAAGAAGAAGAGAAAAAGCAAGAATGAGGATGGAAGAATATTTCATGGGCGAAAATTTTATTTTCTTGTTTGACGCTTCAAATGTACAGGAGTTACAATTTGAACTGCACCTACCTTCGGCCAAAATTTTACAAATCCTTGAAGAGCGCACGTCTTACCCATTTATTGGTACTTCTTTTACTTGCCATCACTTGGGGAAGCTCATTTATTCTGATGAAGCGTGGACTTCGCGACGGAGCAGATCAGCCCGTTCTAGGACCGGAGCAGGTAGCAGCCTTAAGACTGGGAATTGCGGGTCTTGTGTTATTGCCCGTTTCATTGCCTGCAATTCGTAAGATTCGTCGATCGGATTGGAAATTCCTGGCGATCGTCGGGCTGATCGGCAGCGGCATACCTGCAATTCTGTTCACCATTTCCCAACAATATCTTGATAGCAGCATAGCTGGCATACTCAACGCACTCACGCCCGTTTTTACGCTATTCATCGGCATTTTAGTCTTTAAAAAAGTAGTCATGCCGCGCCAGGTATTAGGAGTATTGATCGGACTAGGTGGAGCAGTTTGTTTAGTCGCTATAAAAGGCATTGGAGACAGCGCCAACCTTGCGTATTCATTCCTCATTGTGCTGGCAACGCTCTGTTATGGCATCAGCGTCAACACGATTGCGGCCAAACTCAAACATATTTCTCCGTTGCAAATCACCGCTTTGTCATTGCTCATCGCAGGAATTCCTTGGTCGTTGTATCTGGCCACAACCGATGTGGTGCAAGTGATCAGCACGAATCCACATGGCTATACTTCGCTAGCGGCGGTAACTACGTTGGCTGTCTTCGGCACATGTATGGCAAACTTGCTTTATTTCTGGCTAACACAACAAACAAGTCCGCTGTTTGCATCATCAGTAACCTACCTCATGCCGCTCGTTGCAGTTGGCTGGGGCGTTTTCGACAATGAAAAACTGACGCTCATGCATCTGATTTGCGGGGTGATTATTCTGGTGGGGGTGTGGATGGTGAATCGGAAATAGCCTGAGTTTGTGCTCTAAACAGATCAAAACACCAAACCATCAGAGCGACGTACTTTCCTGGCAGCTTGCTGTTCGAGATGAAAAAAACACCACTCGCATATGCAGCAGCTATAGTTTTTTTTGGAGGAACCCACGGACTGCCTGTATATTTGCACCCCTTCCAAAAAAAGGAAAGGGCTAACTCATTAAAAATCAATAACAATGTACGCTATCGTTGAAATAGCAGGGCATCAGTACAAAGTACAAAAAGATCAACAGATCTATGTGAATCGTCTTCAAAGCGAAGAAGGTTCTAAAGTGAATTTCGACAAAGTTCTTCTAGTTGAAAATTCAGGAAAGATCACTGTTGGCGCCCCAGCTATCGAAGGTATGAAGGTGACCGCTCGTGTAGAGAAACACCTCAAAGGAGACAAAGTAATCGTATTCAAAAAGAAGCGCAGAAAAGGCTACCAGAAGAAAAATGGTTTTCGTGCCTATCTCACTGAGCTTAAAATTGAAAGCATCGGTTAATTCCAAATTGAACTAATACAATAACGCTCACACCACAATACAATGGCACACAAGAAAGGTGAAGGTAAAGTAAAGAACGGTAGAGAATCGGAAAGCAAACGACTCGGAGTAAAACTCTATGGTGGTCAGGTTTGCATCGCTGGCAATATCATCGTTCGTCAGCGTGGTACTCATCACAATGCTGGACTCAATGTAGGTATCGGAAAAGATCATACATTGTTTGCTCTCGTTGATGGCACCGTTGAATTCCGTAAGAAAAAAGACAACAAGTCTTTCGTTTCGGTTATCCCTGCATAAGGCGCAGCCGGGCTGAACAATATTTAAACCCGGTCTCGTCTTCGGCGAGATCGGGTTTTTTTTTGCACTTAAAACTAATCCGGTCAAAAGCCCATCACTCAAAGATCCATTCATCAACAGATTACTCATTCTATCACTATGCTTCAAGTTCCATTCATAAGAGAAAACAAAGCCGCAGTTCTTGCCGGACTTGCCAAACGCAACAAAGATTTTACAAGCCAGATTGATGAAATCATTTCTCTGGATGAACTTCGCAGAAAAACACAAAACGATCTGGACAGCAATCTCGCAGAAGCCAACAAGCTATCCAAAGAAATTGGTGACCTTTTCAAAAGTGGAAATAAAGATGCGGCAGAAGCAAAGAAGCCTGAAGTAGCCGGCTTGAAAGAAGTTGCGAAAGAACTTGAAATAAAACTTGCAGCCACCGAAGAGGCCCAAAAACAATTGCTGTTTCAAATCCCCAACGTACCAACAGACATTGTTCCTCCTGGCAAAACGGCGGACGACAATGTTGAAACATACAAGTGGGGAACATTGCCTTCATTGGGTGAGCACAAAAAACCGCATTGGGAGTTGATTGAAGAATTTGATTTGATTGATTTCGAACTTGGAACAAAAATCACCGGCGCAGGATTTCCGGTTTACAAGGGAAAAGGCGCACGTTTGCAAAGAGCACTCATCAACTTTTTCCTGGATGAAGCTACCAATGCCGGCTACCGCGAGTTCCAGCCACCACTTCTTGTGAACGAAGCAAGCGGATTTGGAACTGGCCAATTGCCAGACAAGGAAGGACAGATGTATCACTGCACCGTGGATGATCTTTACCTGATACCAACAGCAGAGGTTCCACTTACCAATCTTTATCGTGACGTCATTCTGAAAGAAGATCAGCTTCCAATCAAAATGACAGGATATACACCTTGTTTCCGCAGAGAAGCTGGATCCTGGGGTGCGCACGTTCGTGGACTCAACCGTCTTCATCAATTCGACAAAGTAGAAATCGTTCAATTGGTTAATCCGGCCAATTCTTATCAGGTATTGGAAGAAATGGTGGACCATGTAAAAAGCATATTACAAAAACTCGAATTGCACTTCCGTATCATTCGTTTATGCGGCGGCGATATGGGATTCACCTCTGCACTCACCTATGACTTTGAAGCCTGGAGCGGCGCACAAGAACGTTGGCTAGAGGTCAGTTCCACTTCAAACTTTGAGACTTTTCAGGCCAATCGTCTGAAATGCCGATTCAAAAACAGCGAAGGAAAAACACAACTGGTGCACACGCTCAATGGCAGCGCGCTGGCTTTGCCCCGTATCGTAGCGTCTTTGTTGGAAAACAATCAAGAAGGAAACCGAATTCGCATCCCAGCCGCACTCGTGCCTTATACCGGGTTCGCGTACATTGAAAAGTAAACTTCAACAACCGCGTTTAGAAAAATTGTGTGAACCTTTGCCTGCGAATTGCCGGATCACCGATACATTCGCTATGCTATGAAACACACTTACGGTTATTTCTTTGTCACTGCTTTAATTGGCCTACTATCGGGTATGTTACATTCCTGTGCTCCCGGTCAAGATCACACGTCTGCGATCATTATTGTTGATTCACTTGCACAAGTGGTCGAAAAACAACTCGTGCAAATGGATGAAGCATCCGTTCTAAATGAACGGCCGATTGACTCTGCTAATATCCGCATTCAATATCTGCAGCAGAATTTCGTTGGTGTCATGCAGAAAGAAATGGCACTGGAGTTGAGTGCCTATGCCTCGACATACCGTGCTGAAGTTTTTATGAAAGACCAACTTGACTCACTGCATATGCAATCCAATTCTGTTTTGTCGGACTTGAAAGCGCTGAAACAAGCATTGAGTGAAAAGGCGACACATGATAAAAACAACAACGAAATCAACGCAGATTACGTTACAAAGGCAATGGCACAGCAAATGCAGAATGTCGCAGCATTGCAGGAAGAAGTCAAAGAGACAATGAAACAAGAAGAGATGCTTCGTACAAAACTAACAATGCGCGCCCCGAAAATTCAACATTGGATGGATAGCATCACCACAAAAAATTTGAAATGAGAAGTTTGAAATTTGTATTTGTTTTACTTCTGGCCTTTGCAAGTTACACCGCAAAAGCGCAGGAGTCGGAATTGGAATTAGCAGAATACTATTATAGTCAGGGCTTATTTGAGCAAGCCAATTTGTACTATGAAAAAATTTACAAGACCAATAAAACGAATCGTGTCTACACGAACTATTTAAATACACTTATTGCGCTCAATAATTTTGAAGAAGCAGAAAAATTGGCGAAGAAAAAAATCAAAGAAGATGGAAAAGATGGAGTTGGATATGTGAAATTGGGCGACCTCTACAAGAAATTCGACAAACCAGAAGAGGCAGCGGAGCAGTTCGATGAAGCCATCAAAAAAGTAGAACCAACTCGTTCGAACATCATACGATTGGCAAACGAATTCTCGCAAATCAACGAATATCAATACGCATTAAAATCGTATCAAAAGGGAAA
>Ga0075152_10000489_pt1 | contig 29598 bp, 33 predicted proteins | sample JI61114C2DNA_FD_70964 | JGI IMG/M metagenome (GOLD analysis project Ga0075152, IMG submission 70964) | Wastewater effluent complex algal communities from Wisconsin, to seasonally profile nutrient transformation and Carbon sequestration -... | ecosystem: Engineered > WWTP > Effluent > Algae...
AAACTGCTTTCCGAAAGGGGGCGGAAAGCAGTTTTTGCCTGTGGCAAGCATTAAAATCTACCAACGAAAAAATCGCCGAGAATGGCGATCGTTCCGAGTTTCTCCTGAAAATGGCTGGGGTGGAGGGATTCGAACCCCCGAATGCATGGACCAAAACCATGTGCCTTACCACTTGGCGACACCCCAATAAATATAGTTTAGCCTAAAAGTGCGTGTTGTTTTTAGCAAGCGAAGTAAACTTCGATGTGCCTCGCCTATTGGCAATACTCCAATATACGCTACTAAAAGTGCCTTTGTATTATACCATAGCTAAGAACTATTTTCGGAACATACCAAAAATATCATCGAGCATTGAACCGTCTCTATTTTTATCGAGAACAGCCGTTGCTACGTCCATCAAGATATTTCCTTTGCTATCAGTTTGTTTTTGCAACAAGTCGCCTAGGCCGCCCATGTCTAGTCCGCCCGAAGATTTTTGTTTACCCAGTTGCGCCATAACAAGTGGTGCTAGAAAGCTTAAGATTAGCGCAACCATACTAGGATCGATGCCAGATTTTTTGCTGATCGCTTTTTCGGCTGATGATGTATCGCCAAAAACATGCGACAAGATTTTTTGCCCCTCGTCATTGCGATTACCGCCATCAAACATGCCGCTGAGGCTTTCCATTAGTGATCCGGCTGTATGGTCTTTCGCAACTGCTGCATCAAGCGCCTTCGCGCCTGCCTGATTGGTAGTATTTTGGGCAAGTTTTCCTAAAATTGTTGGTAAACCTAGATCAATAACTTGCTCAACCTGCTGATTGGTAGCGCCTGTTGATTTGGCAATTTTGCTGACAACATTGTCGTTTAAAACATCTCTTAGAACACTCTGTAAATCCATAACACCTCCTAATTGACTACTCATAGTATACTAGAGTGAGTGAAAAATCTATCAGAAATTCAAAGCGTAAGGCTCGACCAGATTGTTGGCGGCGGTCAAACAATCGCCACACTCGAAGACGGTCGTAAGGCATTTGTATGGGGAGGTTTGCCAGGTGAAATCGTATCACTAAGAGTTACCAAGAAAAAATCGCGCATGATCGAAGCAATTGTGACCAATGTTGAGCTGCCGTCAAAAGAACGAGTCAAACCGCGTGACCCCGATAGCTATCTTAGTACAAGTCCATGGCAAATTATGTCGCTTACAACTGAAAATCACTACAAAGCCGCATTGATCGAAGAAGCTTTTGAGCTGCACGATATTGTTTTACCAAACAAAATTGATATTTTTAGCGATGACAATGACTACCATTATCGCAACAAAGTCGAATTTAGTTGGTATAGCGATTCGACTCCGAGTGGAGACACTCTGGACTTGGCTTTTTTTCGACGAGGCAGCAAGGGCAAAATAATTGTCGAAAACTCTGCATTATTGCCGCCAGTTGTCATGTCGCTAGCATGCGAAATTCGCAATTTTTTACGCCGCAAAAAACTTAGCGCTCGTCAATTAAAAACTTTGCTAATTCGCTGCGACCAAAAAGGCAATTGCGTTTGGCAACTTTATAGCAAACAAACCGATTGTCCATATATAACCGCCGAAGAAGCTAGTCAATTTTCGGCTCAGGGCGGCGAGGTTATTTATTCCGATTCGCGCAGCCCAGCCAGCATCATCTCTGAGCGCTTACTGCAAGTTGGTGATTTAAAATTAACTGACTCAATTTGCAATGTAGATTTCAATTATGTGGCTGAAAGTTTTTTTCAGGTCAATCTACCAATTTACGAACAAGCACTTAAGGACATGTCTGCATTTGTCGATCACAAGCATCAAACAGTTGATCTTTATAGCGGTGTCGGCACAATTGGTCTGACGATAGGCGGCAATAATTGTACATTGGTCGAGCTTAACCCACATGCCGTTGATGAAATGAAAGCCAATATTATGCGTCTGAACATTAAGGCAACGGCCGTTCGGGCAGCTAGTGAAGATGCTCTCGAGTACATTGAAGCCGAAAAAATAATCATCGTTGATCCACCGCGCGCTGGCCTGCATACAAATGTGGTTGATCGTTTGCTCGACAAAAAACCGCCGCGTATTATTTACCTAAGCTGCAACCCTGTTACGCAAGCACGCGATATTGCCTTGCTTTGCGGCGATGGCAGTTACGGCATCAAACACCACAAAGGCTACAATTTTTTTCCGCATACACCACACATTGAACATTTGATAGTGCTCGATCGCAAAAACTAGCTTGTCTTGATGCGCCGATAGGCAAACTTGGCAGCTACGCGCCAGCCGCTTCTGGCATCGGAATCAAATTGGTAAATATGACCGTCTTTAATCTCACCAACCAAAACCAAAGCTGGTTTATAGGGTGCAAGTGTTCGATAAAAAATCAGGTCTTGCTCGGAAGATACTGAACGACCTGGAAAAACATCCCGAAAAAGTTCACGCCCGATATCATCAAAATAATGCGGCTGTCCTTTTGGCGGCATATAGAGTTCGGCCTTGAGCCCCATGCGTGCAATGATTCTCTGAACGTCGCTCAGCAAAAGTTTACTCTGACCATCGATTAGGCAAAGTAATTGCTTTTTTTTGGTCAAAAAAACAGTTGATTGCAATGCACGACCAACTGGTATTTGATCGGCAATAATCGCATCGACTTCTATCGACATACCAAAATTTGCTTTCACAAATGATGAAATCTGCTTATCGCTGTTATGAGCCGTCATAATAAACATAGTATAGCATTGATCGGTAGTAACAACAGTAGGGTATAATATCAACAGATGAACTATCATTCTAGATTTGAAAAGCTCAATCAAAAACAACGTCAAGCCGTTGAGACAATTGACGGCCCGCTGCTGGTACTAGCTGGACCGGGCACGGGCAAAACTGAGCTTCTCAGTATGCGCGCCGCTAATATATTGCAAAAAACCGATACTTTGCCTAGCAATATACTGTGTTTAACATTTACCGAAAGCGGCAGTCAGGCTATGCGTAACCGCTTGACAGACATTATCGGTCAAGATGCCTACAAAGTCGCTATCCAAACTTTTCATGCTTTTGGCTCAGAAATCATCAATCAAAATGCAGAATATTTTTACCGTGGCGCCAAACTTCTACCAGCTGACGAGCTGCACCAATACGAAATTATGCGCGATATTTTTGCAGAATTGCCTTACACTAGTCCGCTAGCAGGTATGAACGGCGATGAATACACTCATCTAAAAGATAGTCTACGCGTCATATCCGAGCTAAAACATAGTGGTCTAACAACCGATGAACTAAGAAAAATACTCGATGCAAACGATTCCGTTATCGATGCGATCCGTCGTGATCTAAGCGCCGTTTTTCAAAACCCAATCTCTAAATCAACTGTCCATTTGCTTGCGCCAATTGCTCGAGACACCGCTAACCTCAAGCAGCCAAATATGCCAGCTGGTATTACTCCGTACGCCAATGTGCTCTCGCTAGCGCTTGCTCATGCGATCGACGAAGCGGTATCACTTGATAGCACAAAACCAATTACTGCCTGGAAAAATAGCTGGTGCGAAAAAAATGATCGCGGCGAAGTTGTCTTAAAAGATCAAAAACGCCACGATAAACTGCGAGCCGTAGCCTATGTTTATTTTGAATACGTTTCGCGAATGCAAGCAGCTGGTCTTTATGACTACGATGACATGCTGCTTTATGTGATTCATGCCGTTGAAACGCAACCTAGTCTGCTAGCCAATCTCCAAGAAAAGTATCAGTACATTATGGTCGACGAATTCCAAGATACCAACTTGGCACAACTACGGCTACTCTTTAACCTAACTGGTAATAATACTAGCGCCAACATCATGGCAGTCGGTGATGACGACCAAGCAATATATAGTTTTCAAGGTGCTGATGTTGGCAATATTCAGCGATTTCGCGTTCAATATAATGACCCTGAGGTTATCGTTCTGACCGATAACTATCGATCAGACGCCGCCATCTTGGAAGTTTCGCGACGCGTTATCACTCAAGGCACTGATCGTCTTGAGACAACCAACCAATCAATCGTCAAACAACTAACAGCTCATTTTAATTCAACTAGCGGCCGCGTCGATATCAACCAATTCGAAACAGTTGATGACGAAAGGCAGCAAGTTGCTAATGATATCGCTAGCAAGATTGCTTCTGGCGTCGATCCAGCTTCAATTGTCGTCCTAGCGCGACGCCATCACGAGTTGCTTGGTTTGGTGCCATTTTTAGAAGCAAAGTCGATTGCTACCAACTACGAACGTCGCGAAAACGTAATCGAAAATCAAGTCGTCGGTTTACTCGAACATCTTTGTTTAATCATTGATGCCTTGCATCGAAATGAACATAGCGAAGCCGATGCTCTACTGCCAGAAATCATGGCTCATCCTGCTTTTGGCTTTCAGCCAATCGAGCTTTATCAACTTAGCTTAACGGCCTGGCGAAATCATCAATTGTGGCTAGAGGTTATGACGACAACGCCAACTTTTGCACCATTTGCAGAATGGCTATTAGTCCGAACTGCAGCTGTGCATGTTGAGCCGTTTGAGACGCAGATCGATCATTTACTGGGAATTCCTGAGCCGACAGAACTTTCTGAAGATCAGCCAGCAAATGCAGCTTTTCGGTCGCCGCTTTATAAATACTTCTTCGATCAAAACCGTCTCGAAACTCAAGCAGATACTTACTTGCAATCGCTCGAGGCTCTTCGTACAATTCGCGACCAAATGCGCGAACACTATACCGACGAAGAACCAAGTATCGCTACGCTAATCGACTTTATATCGATGCACCGAGAACTCGGCAGCAATCTGACATCGGTTCGTCCGTCTGCCAGTCGGATTGAATCAACTATCAACTTAATGACAGCGCATCGTTCCAAAGGCTTAGAGTTTGACCACGTTTATATTTTGGGCGCGATTGATAGTATGTGGGGCGAACGCGTGCGAGGCCGTTCATCGTTAATCCGCTATCCAGCAAACCTGCCACTAGCACCAGTTGGCGATACTTACGACGAACGCTTGCGTCTGTTTTTTGTTGCGATGACACGCGCCAAGCAGCAATTGTCGATCAGTTTTTCAACCCACGACAAGCAGGGCAAAGAAGCTATGATTGCTAGCTTTTTATCAGAAGAAACCGACCTAATAACCGTCCAATCTCCGAGCAAAAATAACGATCTGACTAAACAAGTTGAGATTGATTGGCGCGGACATTTATCGAGCAATATTACTCATGATAGCAAGAAACTTTTAGCGCCTACTCTCGAAAAATACAAACTTTCGGCTACCCACTTAGGCAATTTTATTGATATTACCAAAGGCGGCCCGCAGCTCTTCTTTTTGAATAATTTGCTACGCTTTCCTCAAGCCAAATCGCCCTCTGCCGGTTTTGGTACTGCCATTCATGCTACGCTTCAGCAAGCTCATGACTATACCAAAGTTCACCATGGTGAGAAAAGACCGCTTGAAGATGTGCTTGGCGACTATGAAAAAATACTGCGCGATCAGCACATGCAAGCCGATGATTTTGAAGTCTATTACAACAAAGGCATCGACGCACTGAGTACATTTTTGTCAAATCAATATCATACATTTTCGGCAACTCAAAGTACCGAGCTAAGTTTTGGAAATCAAAACGTCATGATCGATCAAGTACGGCTAACTGGTGTGCTTGATCTAGTCGATATCGATAAAAACCAAAAGACAATTGTCGTTACTGATTACAAAACTGGAAAACCAAGTAGAAGCTGGCAGGGAAAGAGCGAATACGAAAAAATTAAACTTCATAAGTATCGCTATCAACTGATGTTTTATCAGCTTTTGATTGAAAATTCACGAGATTATCGTCAATACAAATTCGACGGCGGCGTTTTGCAGTTTGTCGAGCCAACCGTGACTGGTGATATTATTGCACTTCATGACAGTTTTACTAAGCAAGAGCTAGCCGATTTTGCTAAGCTCCTTCAGGCAGTCTGGAACTGCATCATGAACCTATCTTGGCCTGACATTAGTCAGTATTCTCCTAGTCTAAAAGGTGTTGAGATGTTTGAAGCTGACCTTGTTGACAAATATTTGTAGATTTGATATAATATAATTATATACTTCTCCTGCAATATCAGGATAACTTTTGTGAGATAATAGTCCTAATGAATAATTTCTGGAATGACTTAAAACAGCCGTTTTTTGTGCTTGCGCCAATGGAAGCAGTCACTGATGTTGTTTTTCGTCATGTAGTTGCAAATGCTGGTCAGCCCGATGTATGGTTTAGTGAGTTCACCAACGCTACGGGCTGGGTGCACGGCGGCCAAAAAGCAATCGGCGGACGCCTCGTCAAAACCAAAGACGAAAATCCAATCGTAGCGCAAATTTGGGGCGGAGAACCAGGTGACATGGAGCAGCTGGCTGCGCACTGTAGCGAGCTGGGCTTTGATGGTATCGATATAAATATGGGTTGTCCTGCCAAATCAGCTGTTAAGTCAGGCGGGTCAGCTCTGATTCGCAACCCTGAACTAGCAGCTCTTTCGATCGCCGCTGCCAAAACTGCAGGTCTGCCTGTCAGCGTCAAAACGCGCCTAGGCTACACTCATATCGATGAGTGGCGAACTTGGCTGAGTCATCTCTTTCGACAAGATATCGTTAACCTAACGATTCATTTGCGCACAAAAAAAGAAATGAGCAAAGTGCCGGCTCATCATGAGTTGATCGATGACATCATCAAGCTGCGCAATCAAATAGCGCCGCAAACTCTTTTGACGATCAATGGCGATATTCGCGACCGGCAGCACGGACTGGAGCTGATCGCCGAGCATCCTGGCGTAAATGGCGTCATGATCGGCCGCGGTATTTTTCATAATCCATACGCATTTACCGATCAGCAAATCGCTGGACCGCACATTGATTTATTGCAAAAACACCTCGATTTGTATGACGAGTGGCAAGTGCAAACACATCGTCCATACGAGACGCTAAAACGTTTTTACAAAATATATATCAGAGATTTCGAAGGTGCTAGCGAAATGCGCGATCAATTGATGCACACTAAAACTACCGATGATGCGCGTCAAGTTATAAGGCGCTACACCCATTAATTATTGTTTTCTTTAGAGATTGCGGCGGTGACGTTTGAGGTCGGCTACCTTGAGACGTACCATGTGACGATCGACAAGTTGGTGAGCGCGGTCGAGCTCAACTTGGTCTTTGGCCTCATCGCGTAATTTTAGAGCTCGTTCAAGCGCTTTTCGGCTTTCGGCTTCGACAATATCGTCGCCATGCGATGCTTCATCAACTAGCACCTGCACCGTCGCACCATCTATCCGCACCACACCACCGCTGATGGCAAACAATTCGAGACGGTCATCGTCATCGGCTTGGTTGCGTCGAACCTGAATGACACCGCTTCTGGCCATCGTAACCAAAGGTTCATGATCTGGAAAAACGCTTATCTCGCCGTCAACGGTCGGAATGATAACCTCATAAACCGACTCATCAACTTTGGTACCAGCAAGGGTGACAAGCTTGAGATTCATCTTAGTCCTTCTTTTCGCTTAGCGGGCCAGGAGCCATGTAGAACCAGTTTTCTGGCTTGTCATCGTATTTGCCAGCCAAAATATCTTTAGCATCGCGAATTGTATCGCTTAATTTCATATAAACACCAGGGTTACCGGTAAATTGTTCGGCCACATAGAAAGGCTGAGCAAAGAATCGCTGCAAACGCCGCGCGCGTGCGACTGTTTGTTTCTGGTTATCAGATAGCTCCTCCATACCCAAAATCGCAATAATGTCTTGCAGCTCTTTGTAGGCCTGCAAAACTCGCTGCGCCTCGCGCGCTACTTCATAATGTTCTTCGCCAACTACTTCTGGGTCAAGCGCCGTCGAAGTGCTATCGAGAACATCGACAGCTGGATAAATACCGATTTCTGTCAACGCACGATTCATCACGATCGTTGCATCAAGGTGAGCAAAAGTTGTCGCTGGGGCAGGGTCGGTTAGGTCGTCTGCAGGCACATAAACTGCCTGTACAGATGTAATCGAACCTTTTTTGGTACTAGTGATACGTTCTTGGAGACCACCCATTTCTTGCTGAAGATTTGGCTGATAACCAACCGCACTTGGCAAACGACCAAGTAGGGCAGATACTTCTGCACCAGCCTGAGTAAATCGAAAGATGTTGTCGACAAATAACAGCACATCTTTGCCTTCATCGCGAAAGGCTTCAGCCATAGCAAGACCAGCTAGCGCCACACGTAGACGAGCTCCGGGCGGCTCATTCATCTGGCCAAAGACAAGGCTAGTTTTGCCTAGCACGCCAGCATCTTCCATCTCATGATAAAGATCGTTGCCTTCACGAGTGCGCTCACCAACGCCAGCAAAAACTGAGTTGCCCGAGTGGAATTTAGCGATGTTGTTGATCAGCTCCTGAATCAGCACAGTTTTACCGACACCAGCACCTGCAAACAAGCCGGCCTTGCCACCTTTTGTAAGTGGCGCAATCAGGTCGATGACCTTGATACCAGTCTCTAATATCTCGGTTTTGTTGCTTTGCTCATCTAGCGCAGGTGGTTCGCGGTGAATACTGGCTTTTTTGCCAGTAGTGGGTTTGCCGCCGTCGATGACATTTCCAGTCACATCAAACATACGACCTTGCGTCTGCTCGCCAACTGGCACACTAATCGGTGCACCAGTTGCAACAACTTCTTGACCACGCTTGAGGCCATCGGTGCTGCTCATGGCAATAGCGCGAACACTTTGCTCGTCGAGATGCTGAGCAACCTCTAGTACTAATTTTTTGTCGCCACTTTGCACTTCAAGCGCATCGTACATGGCTGGTAAGTTGTTTTTATCGAACTCTACGTCGACAACAACACCAACAACTTGGGTAATTTTTCCTGTTACTTTACTCATCACTTAACTCCTTCTTGCAATTTTCGCCTAAATATCATCATTTCATCGCCTCCACGCCTGCTGAAATCTCGCTCAATTCTTGGGTGATGGCACTTTGGCGAGCTTTATTCATTGCAAGCGTTAGATCGTCAATCAAATCACTAGCATTGTCGGTAGCATTTTTCATCGCTACCATGCGCATACTATGCTCGCTGGCTCTGGCATCGAGCATCGATTGAAAAAGCTGCGCACCAACTAAACGGTAGGCGACACCTTCGAGTACAGCTTCGGCGCTTGGTTCATAAATTGCAGTACGAACACTCTCCGAGACCCGCGTTTTGGTGTAACCAGCAGGCAAAATTCGTTTAACAGTCGCTAGTTGTGTCAAGCTACTAACAAACTCGGTGTAAATGACATCTACAGCATCGATGGTTTTATCGCGATACATTTTTGCGGCTGTTGTCAAAATCGAGTGAAATTCTGAACCCTCTAGCTCATCGGGTAGGTCATCATAAGTACCGATCGCATCAACATTTTTCAGACGAGCGACAAACTGCGAGGCCTTGCGTCCCACGGTGATTGTTTGGGTTTCGATAGCTTCTTTGGTGTCTACCCGTAGCTCGCGCAGATACTGCTTTAGAACATTTGAATTGTAAGCACCAGCTAGACCCTTGTCGCTAGTTATCACGATTAAAAGCCGTCGCTTGATCGGGCGTATCGCAAAGAGCGGGTGGTCATCTGTTTCGCCCTGGCTAGCCAGATAAGCCAGAAGCTCATTAGCGCTCTTTGTATAGTCGAGGGTAGCTTTCTCGGCTTCTTGAGCCCGGCGCATCTTAGAAGCCGCTACCATTTGCATGGCTTTAGTAATCTGCTTGGTACTCTTGACCGAGCGGATACGGGTTTTGAGCGTGCGCGTACTAGGCATCTGCTTCCTTTGTTAGTAAATCAAGATACAGCTTCGCTAACTCATCATCACTTGTATTTGCGAGCATCTTTATAGCGCCAGCCCTGCCACCTTCAATCTGATTAGGGTCAACTAGTTTGAGTATTGCTTTTATCTGTTCGGTTCTCCAATCCAAATATCCCTCTTCAACCTTAACCAGATAGTGCGGATCATCTCTATCACGCTCGTCGGTACAGTTAATATCATATATCCTATTAAAAGTCTCTCCCGCAAGATGCAGCTTCATTGCAGCATCGGTAAGTGGTCCGTACATGGCACCTGTCTTAAAAGCAACCACTTCCTCAAGAGCAGCCTGCTCGGGAAAATCCCTCCTGCCTTCTATTGAAATATAACTCTCTTGGAATTTTTTCATGCCTATCCCTCAAAACCTTTCGCGACTGATTCTGCCGTTTTGACAATCAACTTACCGACAGCAGAGTCTTTTTCGACTTTTTCAGAACCTTTGTTTAGCTCCTGCATGTCCTTTTTGTGATCTGTCCACAAACGAGTCAGTAGGGCAGCTTGAGCGTCTTTGATCTTGCTGGTTACGACTTCATCAAAAGCACCTTCGTTGACCGCCAAAAGACTAGCCGTTTGCTCCCAAATGCCCATCGGTTCGTATTGCGGCTGTTTGAGAAGTTCGGTAAGTCGCTGTCCGCGCTCAATCTGCTTCTTGGTGGCGTCATCTAGATCGCTACCAAATTGCGCAAAGCTCGCTAACTCGCGGAACTGGCTGAGACCAAGTTTTAGGTGGCCAGAAACGGCTTTAACCGCTTTGGTCTGAGCAGCACCACCGACACGCGACACTGAAAGACCAGCCGAAATCGCTGGACGAATACCTTGGTTGAATAAGTCAGTTTCCATAAATATTTGGCCGTCAGTAATCGAGATAACATTGGTTGGAATATATGCTGAGATGTCACCCGCCTGGGTTTCAATAATCGGTAGAGCCGTTAGTGAGCCCGCACCCAAATCGTCAGACAATTTAGCACTGCGCTCAAGCAAGCGAGAGTGTAAATAAAAGACATCGCCCGGAAAAGCTTCGCGTCCTGGTGGGCGGCGCAAAAGCAACGACATCTGGCGATAAGCTACAGCGTGCTTGGTCAAGTCGTCATAAATCATCAGAGCGTGTTCGCCCTTGTCGCGGAAATACTCGCCCATAGCCGTGCCAGCATATGGCGCTAAGTAGAGCAGGGAAGCAGGATCGCTTGGACCAGTTGCAACCACAATTGTTTGATCCATGACGCCTTCGGCCTTGAGGCGATCAACCAGTCGAGCAACCTTTGACAACTTTTGACCGATAGCAACATAAACATTGATAACGCCCGTCTTTTGGCGCGCTTGGTTAATCATCGTATCTACAGCAACGGCAGTTTTACCAGTTTGACGGTCGCCAATAATTAGCTCACGTTGACCACGACCAATCGGAAACATAGCATCGATCGCCATAATTCCAGTCATCAATGGCTCGTGAACCGATTTACGGCCCATCACACCAATTGCTTCACGTTCTACTAGGCCAGTCTGCTTAGTTTTGATTGGCTCACCACCATCTAACGGCTGGCCAAGTGGATTGACAACGCGCCCAAGTAGTTCTTCGCCAACTGGTACCGACAAAATTGTACCTTTTAGGCTAACTCTGTCGCCAGCAGCTACTTTGCGATCGTCACCCAGAATCACGGCACCAATCTCATCTTCCATCAAATTCAAAGCAAAAGCTTCAACTACGCCGTTTGAGGTCTGAATTTCGACTACCTCGCTATAACCAGCTTCGCCCAGACCATGAATCCAAGCCACGCCGTCACCAACTCGAGTAACAATTCCGCTCGATTCTAATCCTTCTTTTACGTCTAAGTTGGCGATTGCATCTCGCAAATCTTTCGCCAAATCCGTTACTGCTATTTCTGCCATAATATCTCCTATATCTTCCTTTCTCGCAATTGCATCAATCGATGTGATAATGTCGCATCAAGTATCTTGGTTGGAGTCGAGAGTTTGACTCCGCCCAGAACATTTTGGTCAACATGTTCACGTAGCTCCAACTGTTTTGCTCCAAGTAATTTGGCAATTTGGCTACGGAGGTCGTCAGACATTTTTTCGGCTGTCACCACTTCAGCTATTACTACTCCGCGCTTTTCAAGTGCCTCATAGATTGATCTTACAACCAAATCTAGCTCTTTAGTTCGTCGAGCAGTCATGAGGTAGGCCGCAAGTTCTTCAATAACTTTTTGGTCACCAGCGATTAAGCGATCAGCCGCATAACTGGCTAATTTGGTGCGTGACAAGCCGCCTGTCATTATTTTTCTGCCTTTTTTAGAGCATCACTGATAACGCTAGCGTCAGCTTTGGCAGTGTGAGTTTTGCCAATAACTTTTTCGGTGGCCTGAGCAACTAGTTCGATCGTTTCGTTATGAAGGGCTTTTTTGGCGGCAATAACTTCTTTGCCGATCTCATCACGAGCGGTCTCAAGCATATGCTCGGCGTTGGCCTTTGATTTTTCGTCAGCCTTAGATAGCATCGCCGAAGCTTCATCTTTAGCGGTAGTAACGATGTCTTTGGCCTGTAAGCGCGCTTGATCGAGCTGTTCGTCGATTTTGTCCTGAGCCGATTCGGCACTTTTTTCAGCAGCTCTAGCAGCTTTCAGGCTCTCGTCGATCTTACTTTGTCGCTCATCGACTATTCGCAAGAAAACTGGATATACATAGCGATTGAGCAGCCACACCAAGATCAAAAATGCTACGATCTGCAGTACTAGCAATTTCCAGTCAATCCCAAGCGACGTAAAAATGTCTGGCTTTTCGGCCGCATTATGTGCTTCTGTAGCAGCAAATTGTGTGAAAAAACTATTCACAATTTACCTCTAAGCTCGTGCGATAAAGGCAACAATGATACCAATAATAGCAAGCGCGTCAGCAAAAACGATAGCTGTAATCATTAGCGTACGAATGTCTGATAGCTTTTCAGGATTGCGACCCAATGCGTTCAATGCCGCAGCACCGATTAGACCGATACCAAGAGCCGCACCAAGTGCAGGTAGGGCGTATGCGAGGCCAAATGCTAGTTGTTCCATATTGTATAACTCCTTATTTTATTACTTAATCGATTGTTATCATTCTTGCTGTGCTAGTTTTTTAGGTTTCGCAGAAGAATGTTCAGATGAATGATCGCCGTGCGTGGCGATGGCCAGGGAAGTAAAGATCAACGTTAAAACAAAGAAAACATAGGCCTGAATAAAGCCAATAAACAGCTCGAATGCCATAAAGAACGGTAACACCAAGCTCGCTGCATAGCTAGTCAAAACCGCAATCAACAGTAGCAAGACTTCGCCAGCAAAAGCGTTACCAAAAAGTCGGAAACTGAGCGCTACCAAACGACTAAATTCACCGATAAACTCTAGTATTCCTTCAAAAGCGCCGATCGGGTCTTTGAGCGGATTTTTCAAAAAGCGGCCAATATTGCCCATAAAACCATGCTGGCGAACTGCATAAACTTGGCTAGCTACAATCGTAATAATCGCTAATGCAAACGTAAAATTAAGATCAGCTGGCAGACCGCGAAAAAGCGGCGTACCATTCCAGGTAACGGCGCCGACTCCTGGCAAAACACTGATCCAATACGTCACCAAGATGACAAAAAACATCGTAATTGCTAGCGGAAAAATTCGTCGCGCTGTTCGCTTATCACCAATAATATCTTCGGCCTGGCCCAAAAAACCTTCGAACGCCCATTGGACAACACCCGTCAAAAAATTCCGTTGACCAGAGCGCAGTTTACCAGCAACATAAAACAATAGCGCCACAGTCGTTGCCACCCCTAATGCACCCAGTAGCATCGAGTTAGTCACCGTGATCGGCCCCAGCTTAAAAATTTCCTCGGCAGCGAGGCTAACATGCAGTTCAGTGCTTGCAATCTGTTGAATCATATATGTCTTGAAAGTTGTTGTTTAATTAATAGCCCTGCAATCGTTAGGCCAAGTATAGTACCAGCAATAAAAAACCACGGATACGATCCCAGTTTTTCGTCGATAGAATAACCACCGACTATACCGATGAGAGCTGGTACAAACATCCGCCATGTCGTATCGGCAATATCGCCGAGCAAGATCCTGACGGCACTTGGTGAGTCGTTACTTTGTGACGACTGACGGCTCCTATTTGGTAGTTGTGCCATGTACTCTTATACTATAGCGTAGAAAGGATGCCTTGACAACATGCCACGCAAAAACCGACCGATTCTAGCGCCAAAGCCAAACTTACAAGCTACTTCGTGCCTCTCAAAAAGTCGTTATGCTAGCAAAAAACAAGCTCAAACAGCCGCCGATAAACGCATGCTTTTGAGTCAAGATCTAGAACTAAATATTTATCACTGCAACCAATGTCTAGGGTGGCATCTGACCAGCAAGATCGAATAAGTCTGATATACAGACAGAAAATTGCCGACAAAGTATGTTATAATGTTAATGATAAAAGAGGGGATAAATTAACATGTCAGACCAACCAAATCAGTCGGCATCGGCATCAAAAGTCGCTGCTGTCATTATCTATAGCACGCCTTGGTGTGCGTTTTGCCGCACCGAAAAACAATGGCTCGATAGCCTCGGCGTCAGCTACATCAGCAAAGACATCGAAGAAGACCCAAACGCCAAAGAAGAACTGCTTGCTAAATTAGGCGGTCAATTTCAGGGCGTACCAACCACCGATATTGGAGGCGAAATGATCGTTGGCTTTGATCGTCCAAAGTTGCAAGATGCCCTCAAGAAAAACAGTCTATTGGCAGCTTAATAGATATCAGATTTATTTGCATAGATTAGTGATTCATGGTATTTTTCTGAAATATGGAAAATCGTTTTGAAAATGCCTGGTCTAACAATCTTTTTTCGAATCCTGAAACAGCGATCAATGTTCGGCCATTTCCATACAGCGATACTGCATTAGTTTTGGACTATGAAGATTCGAATGGCGAAAGGCATCCTACCGAGATAATAGGCAGTCAAGCAATAAACAAGATTAAAGAAGAATTCCCATGTATTCAATCAGCGAGCTTAGAATACAGGCCTAATAACCAAAGTGGAGTTGATAATTTTATTGGAACACTTGAATTTTCGCCCAATCAATACGCTACAAGAATACCTACGCAACAATCTCTTCAAAGCACTCTGCATCGTATTTTGCGTAATAAATTATTTGATACGTTTGAACTTCTTACGCCAAGCGATTCATCAACGATTATTTTTGATCTTACGACAAAAGAAATTATTGGAACAGTTGGTATAACGGGCAGTAGCAACCTAAATATTTTCTCTATAGCATTTGATGTTCCTTCAAATTTTAATAGTTCGTATAATGACAGGTATACGGACGTACGATTTGCCGCTGAGCTATGGTCAATCTTAGCGGATTTTGCTATAAGATTTAATGATTACTACCATTACGACTGCAGCTCAGATCTACCAAAAACTGTCCAGATCAATGCAGGAGGTTCATATGTCAATACGATCAATCGGTTTTCTATTTCATTGCTGACATCGGTCTGTGACTTTCAGTCGAAGTACATAACTGATGAAAAAATTACCTTAGATAAAATAAATTATGCAACATTTCAGCAGATTACAAAAGAATTCAGTGACCAAGATTTAGCATCGGTCTTTAAATACGCAATCTCACAAGCATATCTTGATGGAGGCATGCTGAGTGATAGGCACATCAAGCGGGCATTATATAATTTTCTACGAACTTCTACCCGACCGCAACCACTGTCCCGCCGATAGCCTCGCGGAAGTAATTATCGTGGCTAACATACAAAATCGCGCCGCTGTAGCGCTCTAGAGCAGTTTCTAGCTCCTCGATGCTCGGTAGATCAAGGTGATTGGTCGGCTCGTCTAAAATCAAGAGCTGCGGTTCGTTCGAGAGCATATCGATAATCTGCAAACGCGCTTTCTGACCACCGCTCAGGCGCGCTACTGGCGTCTGACTATCGGCTTCGGTAAATAAATAATCAGACATTAGCTGACGAATACGCGTTTCACTGATCGACAAATTACGATCAAGATAGATTCTCTCAATCGCTTCGTGCAATGTTAACTCAAAATAAGCATCATCGACCTCTTGCTCATAAATCCCGACGCGCACCTGAGGATCAAGGCTCACCTCACCAGCAAAAATCTTGATGTCTTCGGAACGACCAAGTAGTTTTTTGATAAGAGTTGATTTTCCAGCGCCATTTCGTCCGCGTAGCTCGACCGCTTCGCCCTCACGAAGATCAATTGTCACACCAGAAAATAGAGCAGTGTCGTAGCCAAGACTGAGTCCAACCGCGCGCACAAGCACATGTTTACTCCTCGACTCTTCAGAAGATATCGACATCCGAATATTGCGCGCTTTGTAGCGCTGATAATTATCGGCTGCTTTGTAATCCAGCTGCTCGACCGACTTTTTATCAATCCAAAATGTCGGTTTTTCGATTGTCGCTAGATCGGCTAGTTCGGCGGCAGCTTGCTGTTCGCGGCGCTTAAACTGCTTGATTGTATCGGGATCGCGTGCCTTTTCTTTCAGACGCCGAAACTGGGTAATCTTATCGCTTAGGTTTGCCCGACGCCGCTCCAACATCTCATGATCATGTATGCCAGTGCTGGTTTTTAGGGCATTTTGCTTCAAATAAGCATCGTAATTACCGCGATAACTAACACTCGTGCCATCTTTTAGCTCAACAATCCGATCGACATTCGCCAAAACATCACGATCGTGCGTAATTACCAACATTGCCTCTGGTGCGCTCTTCATCCAAGCAATAAATTGATCTTTGGCAACATAGTCCATGTGATTTGTCGGCTCGTCGATAAGCGCCAATTGCGCCTGTGCATGCATAATCTTAACGATCTCTATCAGACGTTTTTGACCACCACTTAGACTGGCCATTTTGTGCCCGCCAAAACCTGCCAGTTGAAACTTTTCTAACTCACGCTCAATCTGCTCTTCGATATGATAAAAGCCTTTTTGCTCAAAACGCTCCAGCGCTGTCGAATATTCGGCGATTTTTTTCATATCATCGCCCATCGTCAAGGGGTAAGTCTCGATAATATGCGACAGCTGAGCGTACTCAGGCAAACCGGATAGCACGTAGCCTAGCACCGTTTCATTAGCGAGGCCATGATGTTCCTGCTGCGTCGCGACCACAGTCATACCTTTTCGATAAATAATCTCACCAGTATAGTCTGTATCGGTGCCCGCTAGCATCGCAAATAGTGTCGATTTGCCAACACCATTTCGCCCCACCACGCCGACTTTCTCGCGATCACTTATACTAAAACGAACATCGCTCATCAGCAACTTATCGCCAAAACTCTTTTCACGCACCACAATATCAGCAATCATTGGATTTATTATAACAGAGGTAGTCTAATATGGCTTACTAGCAAAAGTTGTATCTAGAGAAGGCAAGTATTCGGTTTGTGATAAAACAGCTGCCATTGAGGAGAGCCTCTCTGGATTATAGCTTTTGACATTCACGAGTGTTGTCAAGGAATATCAAATTGAGCCTTATTGATCAATAAATTTTTGATTGACTAGACACTACTAAGATGATATTGTATTACCATACTTAACGGAGAAAATTTGCTATGAGAAATGATGAAACAGGTAGGCGCGGCGCATTTGATGGTGGACAAGCTCGATATGATGTTAGATCAGAAGAACTAGATTCAAAGCATACAATATCTGAGTTGCGGGATTTTGTACGTATGCTTGCAAATTGGGTGAAAGAAAAAGCTGCTAAAAAGCAACCCACCTCTGACTTCTGTTCAGATGATGGCGCCGATCCTTTAGGACTCTAGGCCTTATCTCACGTAACTTTATGCTACTTGACTTATACATCGTTTTGTGATAATATAAAAAGATGAACACTGGCAATGGAGAATTATCTCCACAAGGAACAGGTAAAATTGACCCTTTTACTCAGCTCTCCCGTATCAAGGATTTTTTTGAGCCTGAGACACCACTAAAAGAGCGTCGACCAGATGAGCTTGAGACAGCCCTGCGTTATTTACGGTCTGTCATTGATAAATTGGCAATAAAAGATCCAACCGACCAAGATAAAGCTACTCTAGAAGATCTGATAAGTAAATTTGACGTAATCTGTCAAGAAATTCTACGACGTAATGAGGTAGCTGGTCGCGATCAATTGTCGACTGAGTTGATAGAATTCTACGATGAAATCGCTCCTAGATATTGGCTAGATCCGCTCGATAGTTCAGCCGAACCTGTATAATACAGATATGGCCACTAAGAAAAAACATCAAAAAGCCAAACCGCCTCAAGCAATCGTCAACCGTCGGGCGCGGTTTGATTATGAATTATCCGATGATCTTGTAGTGGGGCTAGAATTAACTGGTTTAGAAGTTCGCGCCGCACGGCAAGGGCACGTGCAGCTAAAAGGTGCGTTCGTGAGCATAAAAGGTGACGAGCTGCTACTTAGTAACGCCAGTTTTAGCCTTAAACTAAACGAAAAAGGCCAGTCCGGCGTAACAACTGTAGATACCAGAGCGCGAAAAATCCTAGCCAAACGTCGCGAAATCGACGAGCTGATCGCCCGGCGAAAAGAGGGCATGTCGATAGTACCGACCAAACTTTTAACAAATGGCCGATTTATAAAAGTAGTCATCGCCCTCGGAAAGGGCAAGAAAAACTACGATAAACGCGAAACCATTAAGCGTCGAGACATCGACCGTGACGCTAAGCGTCACCTACGCGAAGCTAATCATCGATAGACGATTTGCCGTGCGGCACATGATTTTTAATAACGTTTTGGTACAGCTTTTCTAGCTTTTTCATCTGACGGCGCTCGGTGAACTTGAGCGCAAGTTTTTTGCTTTCGGCGCCAAATAAAGCACGTTTTTTGCTATTTTTCAGTAAATCAGCGATTGTTTCGGCTAGTTTTTGCGGGTCGTTAGCAACAATATAGCCATTTTGCCCATCAACGACAACTTCGGAAAGATCACGGTCGATAATAACAACCGGTAAGCCAGCATGCGCAGCTTCGTGCAGCACCCAGCCCTGAGTGTCTTTAAGCGAAGGAAATGTAAAAACTTGCATTGATTTGTACACGACGCCTAGCGTCTCACGTGGTAATGCTCCAGTAAAAGTCACACGATCACCAAAACCAGAATTTTTAGCGATTTTTTCAAGCGTTTCGCGGTATTCAAAATCGCCAACAAACAAAAGTCGCGCGTTTTTACGCTTTTGTAAAACAATGCCCAAAGTATCAATGAGTATAGGAAGGTTTTTTTCTTCGCCCAGCCTGCCTACAAAACCAAATACTTCGTCTGATTTTGCAATGCCAAACTTTTCGCGAAATTCATTTATTTGCCCTAAAGTGGCTTTCGGTAAAGCGTCCACACCGTTTGGCAGCATAATAAGCGGGTACCGATAGACTTCATCTGATTGCCAGCTCTCGAGTTGGGCCTTGCTTTTTCGACTAAGGGTAATCACTGCATCCGCTTTGCTGTAAATAACTGTGACAGTTTTTTCAATGATATCTTTGTTCCACACTGTGGCACCGCGTCGTGGCCGGTACAATTTGGCAAGCTCGCGAATATCTTTACCCTTAAGCTTAACAGTGAACGGCACCACTAGCCCCACTAATGCAAGCGCACCTGGTAGCGTAGCAGGGTAATGCTCGGAAAATTCGTAAATATCGGTACAGTGCTGAATAATAAATGGCGTGTCAGTTTTCCATGCAGATTGTATGCCAATCAAGCCAACTTGGCCGGGTGTTAGTACATGAATAATATCTAAATCTAGCTGGCGAATCTTCCGAAGCACCATCGGTGGAAAAAACAGCGAAGTGTCGTAATCGTCGTAAAACGCGCCCTTAACGCTAGGAAAACGAATAAAGTGATCAGTCTCTTGCAAAATATCGGCATGCTTACTTGGCCGAATCGACTTTGCAGGGCAAAACACGTACACTTCGTGGCCCATCGATTCTAGCTGTGTCTTAAGCGACTCTGCCACAAAAACTATGCCGTTAATCGACGGCTTGTATGTGTCGGTGAACAATCCAATACGCATTTTACTTGTTTATTATAGCAGCATGCTCTATTGAGCGACGATAGACCGTTACAAAGCGATCCATCATAACATCGGAGGATAAAGAAGTTGCCAACTTTCGCGATGCCTGAGACATAGAGAGCCTCAGTGCTTTATCAACGTAAAGCTGCTTCATAGCGGCCGCTATTCCGCTAACACTGGGGCTGGTCAACAGTGAATTATCTTTATTAACACCTACAGTCAGCCTATCGTCGCAATAGATAATTGGAACACCCGCACAAGCAGCCTCGGCAAGAACCATACCTTGGGTATCGAATCTGTACGATGCAAAAACAAACACATCACTATTAGCCATCTCGTTAGCAACCCGTTCTCTTTGGCCAAACTCACCTAAAAACAAGACCTTGCCATGCTTAACTTTTCTGCGAGCGAGCTTTTCTAATGATCTTCGTTTTGTGCCATCACCCACAATGAATAATCGTGCATTATCTTTAGAAAGCTTAGCGAATGCCTTTATAATTTTGTCGACACGCTTTTCAGCATCAAGACGCCCGCAGCTTAAAAATCTAACTTTGCCGTCAAGAGGTCTGATAAAATCTGCATTTAAAAAGACTTCCGAAGCTACGCCATTTGGCACAACGAACCCCCGGTCTTTAAGCTTGTCACGAGTTGCCGAATTAATTGCGTCAATAACATACGGTGCAGGAGCCGTAAAGCCATCAACATACTGTGCTAGCTTTGCAACAAGTTTCCAATCACGCCTAGCAAGATACGATCGTTCCGCATTAGGGAGTTTGCTCGGCACTCTAGCCGTGATACGAGTCTTGTCGGACCTGATTTTACTCATCATAAAAGGCGCAAAACTCATGAACGTCATGCTATTAATAAGCGACAGCACTCGCGACGTAGCATGTGTACCAGCGTAGTTTGAATGAAACGTATGAACATGTGTGGCCTTTGATATTTTCGCGATTTGCGCCGCCAGAAACATTGCCCCTCTTTCATTTTGAGAGTGAACGATATCAAAATCATAACTACGCGCAATCTCATCGGCTATTTTTTCTCCAAATCTTATTGAACATAAAAAACTTGGTGTCCCGGTTATCCACCAGACGGGCATTGCAACATACTCACACTCAGGGGCACGAAAGTGAACTTTAGGTGCAAACAAAGTAACAACATGACCCGCTTTCATCAACTCAGATATCTGCAGCTGTATCGATCTCGCCACGCCGCCAGAGCTCGGGAAAAAATCATCCATAAAGATTCCTATTTTGAGGGGTTTGCCCATGTCTTTCAGCGGTATCACAGGCTTAGACACGTAGTTGTTTTCGGTATGGCGCTTGGTCTTCATTCTTTATACGCTCACATCTTTCAATGCTCGACTCACAAGCTCGGCTACTGGCGCGCTCATGGCCGCCTTGCCAAGCTCGGCGCTGGTGTCGATGATGAGCATTGGGGGGTTACCGGTAATTTCAGATGGAATCGCGGGTAGATTTGTCGTTGTAGCACCGGCAGGCGGAGCAAGCTGTTCAACTTTATTATTACGGTAAAAAAGCCCGGGTGTAAAACTATTACTGGCACCATCCCAAAACTTACTTATGGTAGCTTGGCGCATTCTCTCCGCAGTCTCTTGCCAATGTCGACTAAAGCGACTAGCCGGCAGTAAATCGGCGGCATCCTCAAGTGCGTCCATGGCAAACACTTGTACTTCAGTAAAGCTGTGCAAACGTGATGTATCAGCTGGCTTGCCATCTGCCCATGCAAATGCGGTAACTGAATCGGTATATGTTTGATAGGGCAACGACCATCGATTCGTTCGATTCGACCAAAATACTCCGTCGCGATCAACTTGTTGCATCACCCAGTTCGCTGCCGACTCTATAGAATCGGCAAGCGGTACAAGATTGCCATTTTTAGTTGGCACTTGTCGCTCAAAAATCGACGCATCTATGCGCGCGGCGTACTTGTTAACCAGCCGAATGTAGGTCGCCGTTGTATCGCCTGCAAAATATGTGCACAGCTGCAGTTTTTTCATACCCCAGGCAAAGCCTGCCAACTCAAGCCCAAATCGATCATACCATCGGCCGTTCCATGCCTTGTAATCACGAAGTTCGTGGTGGATTCTGCCGGGCTGCTCTTGCGTTTTTGAGTTGCTTACTTGCCCCTGGTAGTGCGCCAATGTAACAATCGTCTGCCACACCGCTTCGTGATCAAAATCAGATACAAATTTGGCGCTCATGCCAGCATCGCGGCCAAAAATAGTGTGGTTGTAATAGCGGCCAAGGCTCGTATAAATGCCTTGCCCGTGGCTATCGCGCAGTTGCCGATATGCCGACGTCACGCCAGGTGCAATCTTGTCCAATTTGTTAGACTCAAGCAAAAAATCCATACTAGTCTACTTTATCATTTGGCTAGTGTTTTCGATATCATAAATGACGAAGCCGCGAATGTTCAGGAGGGACTAGCCCTCCGCTCGACATAGAAATCAATATCTATAACATCAAACAAGGTGTTCTGCGACATACTCGGCTACTGGCAAGCTCATCTCTTGCTTGGTCATATCGGCGCTGGTGTCGATGACTAGCATCGGTCTGTTTGCATCGATGGCGCTGGCGGCCGACATGTCAGGCAAGCGGCAGATCGGTGCGCTTGGCCGTACAATCGGCTCGACTGGTCGCTCACGATCAAGTTGGTTGCGCTCGGCGATTTGTGTCATCAGATCATCGACTTCGCTGCGCTGAGTCGGCGTCAAATCGTCGTAAGCAGTTGTCGCATAACCTAGCGTCCTCCTGGCACCTATATTTGGATCGCAAATAAAATACATACCTAAGCGATACTGACAAATTCCTTCATCATCCATCTCGCGAGCTATCGCCTCAAGAGCGCGTCCATCGATCAAAACGACATCAAATCCATCCTCACGAGCATCACGCAGCCACTTTTTGGTCAGATTTGCCACAAAACTTTGCGAACCAGGCCGAGCACCAATCTTGGCACTATTGGCGCCAACCTCATTGGTGTATAGCAGGCCGTCACGCGTCTCTTTGTCCATATAATAAACGTCCTTGACGAACTGGGTACACTCTGCGATGTTGGCTTCGTCTTCCAAAAATCGGTCGATCGCCGCCGCATCATCGATATCAACGCCAGCTCGGGCAGCTGCCACTACCAGCACGCGAAAAGTCTGACCACGATCAATCAGCATCACGTTATGACCTTTTTCGTCCCGCAAATAATCTTTGGTTGCCTGAGCAATCGTGCCTTTGCCGCTCCGAGCTTCGCCATCAAATGTCACGACTTTTGGCAGGTTGTGATTTGTCATCTGGATGCACTATAACAGTCTTGCTGACACTAGTCCAGTCATATTTTTTAAAAATAATATAGACATTTTGTATATATCGTGATATAGTAGTTGCATAAATCATATTACATTGTTCTAAGGAGGAACGAGTTATTATGAAACGTCGCACTGGATTTTTAGGTTTATTAACACTTGGCATAGCGGTCATAGGTAGCGCTGGACTAATGATGAATGCAAAAGCTGCTGAAGCTCCGGCTCAAAAAGCTACGCCTGGCTACATCACAATCATGTGGGGCCGCACCAACTGGCAAGCGACTACTGGCAAGAATTGTCAGGTCGTACCAGGTACTCGTACTCTCGAGCAAAATGCGCAAGATATGCGAGCTTATGGACTAAAAGGAACTGGTGGCGTGGTTGTATCGCGTACAGCCGATAGCGGTATTTCATGTTTTGCTGGCTACACTCAGCAACCATCATGGCAAGAAATTGCAAAACTGCGCGATGTTTATGGCTGGACATTCATTTCTCAGGGAATGGAATACAAGAACATGACACTTATGAAAACTGATGCGCAAAGAGAATACGAAAGCATCGACACAATTCCAATTATGAAAGCCAAAGGTCACTCGCGTGCTTGGGGTGCTTTCAACTACGCAAACAACAAGCAAGATGATGCCGCCAGGCGAGTCGTCATGAAAGGTTTTGCTTTCGGCCGTAAGTACTGGGATGGCCGTAATACTCGCTCGGTAGTGATGCGCGATCGTATTATGAGCACCAATTCTGTCAATGGCGGACGTTGCAACAACCCAAATCTACCATGCTACAACATGAAAGTAGTCAACAATCGCCGTTCGACTGGCGTCGACAAGATGATTCGTGTCTTGAACCCTGGTCAGGATGGTTGGGGTGTGCTCCAGTTTTATCGATTGGTTGAAGGCAAACGTGGCCAAATCGGCGACAGTTTCGCCTGGGACTGTAGTAGTAGCGACTGGCGCAATCGTTGGACGAGCCAGCCCGAGCTAACTTGCCGTGAATCATTCCTTGACGCCCTTCGCGGTCGTTCAAAAACCGCCGTTAGCGTTGATCCTGCAACTGTGGCTGATTCATGGGGCGTTCGACCAGCTATACGCTACTAGCAAATTGACGCATCAACAAATGCACTCTATCTCTTCGATAGGGTGCATTTTGCTATACTAGGCTTATGAAATTATACTCATGGAATGTAAACGGGATTCGGGCGGTTTTGAATAAAGGTGCTTTTATGCAATTTATCGATGAACATGACCCAGATGTGCTCTGTTTGCAAGAGACAAAAGCAGAGCGCGGTCAGTTTGTGCTTGATCTACCACAGTACCAGGAGCATTTTTTTAGTGCTGTCAAAAAGGGCTATAGCGGTACGGCTATCTTTACGATACAACCAGCAATTGCATTTGTTGACGGTCTGCCGCAAGATATTATTGACGAATTTGCGGTCGAAGGCGATACTTATGGCGATCCCAATGCCGAAGGACGCGTCATTGCTGCCGAATTTGAAAACTACTGGGTAGTTACCGTCTATACGCCAAACAGCAAGCGCGACCTTAGCCGTCTTGGTATGCGGCATGACCACTGGGATGCCGCTTTTCGGAGCTACCTAAAACAACTTGAAAAACAAAAGCCCGTGCTCGTCTGCGGCGATTTCAATGCCGCCCACCGCGAGATCGACCTGGCGCGACCAAAAGAAAATGCCAAAAGTGCCGGCTTCACAGCCGAAGAGCGCGAAGGCTTTGACCAGCTTTTGCAGGCAGGCTTTGTCGATGTCTTTCGACGTGACAACCCAGAACTAACTGGCGCTTATACTTGGTGGACGCACTGGGGCAACGCTCGCGCCAACAATGTTGGCTGGCGGATTGACTATTGGCTGGCTAGCAACGACTTGGCTCCTAAGGTTTCTAATCCGCAAATTCACCCAAACCAGACTGGCAGCGACCACTGTCCAGTTAGTATCGAGGTAAACTTATGAGAGAGATTGAAATAAAAGCACGCGTCCAGGATCTAAGCCAAATAAAAAAATCCCTCGAGTCGCAAGCAGTTGTATTTGGACCACCCCTCAAGCAACATGATACTGTCTACAACGAGCCTGGCGGCAAAACAGCAACACCTGGCTATAACTTTCTTCGAGTACGCACCGAAAACGATGTTTTGAGCACTTTTACGCTTAAACAAACTGTCAAAGATCTCGATAAGATTGAGCATGAAACCGTCATCGATCAGCCAGAAGAGATGAAGACGATGATTGAGCTGATGCATTTTGAGCTATTTTCTGATCTCACGAAAATTCGTCAGAAAGCCAAATATCAAGGCTACGAGATCTGCCTAGATAGCGTTGAGGATCTAGGAGATTTTATTGAAATCGAAAAGTTAACTGCTGATGACGCTGATGGCGATGCTGTTCGCGATGAAATGTGGCAAGTGTTAGAAGCGCTAGGAGTTGGGCGCGATGGTGAGGTCAAAAAAGGCTACGACATCTTGATGCGTGAAAAGCAGGGTTTGTGAACCTTGCCGCTTTTGATAAAAAACTGCTAGTGATTATTGTTGGCCCAGCGGCGATTGGTAAATCAACAATTATGAAAGCGGCCACAGACATCAATGGTAATTTTGGCTATGTGCGCGGCTTTACGACACGACCACGGCGAGAGCAAGGTGATTTGTATCTTCATGTTGATGAGCAGCAAGTCGAGGAGTTTCGCGAGGAGGGCAGTTTGTTGACGCATTTTGTCCACCCGACGACTGGCTATCACTATGGCACGCGTCTTGATGATTATGCGGCCAGATACAATTTACTCGATACGCTTTCTGGTGCTGTCGACAGTTACCGTAAGCTGCCGTTTCGGGCGACGATTACAATCGGCCTTGTCACCGAAGCTAGTCGATGGCAAGAATGGTTTTTAGGGCGTTATCCGCACAAAAATCAAGAAGCTGATAAGCGTCTAGCTGAAGCCAAACTGTCGCTTGGTTGGCTGCTCCAACAGCAAGATTTGGTTTGGCTAACGAATACCGGCTCGCCTCAAGAGGTTGCCACGAAACTGGTTGATATCGTACTTTATGACGGCTTTGGCGATCAGAAAGGACGCCAACAGGCAGTGGACTGTCTGAAAATGATTGACAAAATGTACGATTGATCGTCTGTTTGCTATACTAGGTTTATGAGAAAACTGGCAGTGTTTGACATCGACGGTACACTTTTTCGCTGGCAGCTTTATCATGAGCTAGTTTTTGAGATTAAGTCGCGCGGACATTTTAGCGAACAGGAAGCCGAAGCGCTTGATCAGGCTTTTGTGGCTTGGCAAGGCAAGTTCACTTCTTGGCATGATTATGAGTTTTTGGTCATGGAGACGATAACTCGACATTTGACCGAAATCGCCCCAAAAGCCCTAGAGGAGGCAGCCAGTCATGTCGTAGAGCGTTCGGGACACAAAATTTATGGTTATACAGCAAAATTACTCAAAAAATTGCAAACTGAAGGCTACTATTGCTTGGCGCTGAGTGCCTCTCAGCAAGAGATCGCTGAAAAATTTGCCGATAAATACAGTTTTGATGATTGCGTGGCTGCCGTCTACGAGCGTGAGGGCGATAATTATACCGGTAATCATAGCCGCGTCGTTCATGGACATAAGCGTGAACTGCTAGAAGCTTATCTGGCGGACCATAAAGAAATTGGACTAACATTAGATGATAGTGTTGCTGTAGGTGATAGCGCCAGCGACATCAGCATGCTGGAAATGGTCGATCGACCAATTGCATTTAACCCGTCTAGTGAACTGCTTGAAGCTGCCATGAAGCATGGCTGGAAGGTGGTGGTTGAGCGCAAGAACATTGCATATGAGCTAGAGGGGGCGGATGGACACTTCGTATTGGCGCGTACAGACCAATTCTAAGCCGCTGTTTCCTGATATGGAATGGAACAGGCCAGAACGCCGCGACCTCGCGGGACGGTTGGCTATTATCGGCGGCAACAAGCTGGGCTTTGCTGGCGTAGCGGCTGCGTATCAAACTGTGCTCGACAGTGGCGTCGGGGCTGTACGGGTGATTTTGCCTGACGCTCTCAAAAAAACTATCCCAAGTACGATTGGCAGTGCAATCTTTTGCCCCAGTACGCCAAGCGGCAGCCTGAGTCGCAGTGGTTTGGCCGAGATGCTAGCGGCGGCAAGTTGGAGCGGACAGGTTTTGCTAGCAGGTGATGCTGGACGCAATAGTGAAACGGCGATTGTTTACGAAGATTTTATCTCTAAATATACCGGACCGCTAACAATAACCCGTGATTCTATTGATCTCGTCAAAAATTCGCCATCATTGCTGGTTGAACGACCCCAGACGCTGATGGTAGCAAGTTTTGCTCAAGTTCAGAAGCTTTTCCAAGCAGTTTATTATCCTCGGGTTCTGACTTTCAGTATGCAACTGATGCAGCTTATTGATGCTTTGCACAAATTTAGCCTGACATACCCTTGCACAATCGTTACTTTGCATCGCGAAAAGATCATTGTGGCGCACAATGGGCAAGTGGTCAGCCAAGATTTTGACAGTCCAATGCGCATCTGGCGCGGTGAAACAGCCGCTCGAATTGCTAGCTACTGGCTCTGGTCACCCAATCTACCGCTCGAAGCAGCCACTGCCAGCCTCCACCAAACTGTCAAGGTTGAACCCTGACAATAGAGGGGCAGGGTTCAACCTTGACAGCAAACGATTAGAATCGAGCCCGCAAAGGCATAGCCCTAAGACATGCAGTCATCTGCACTAACAAGGATTTAAAAACACTGCTGGTGTCCTTGTACGACAAGGCTAGAACCTATTTTGAGGAAAACGCCTGAAAAGCACAGCCCCGCCGTTTGCCAGCCAAAGGCTGACCCGCCCCGCCAGCCCTGACTTTTACAAATTTTTTGAATTTTCCCCCGCCGGATTTCTTTTTTTGGTTGAGAAAAAGTCAGGTCTGTCGGTTCGGCTGCCCACAAGGGCAGAAACGGCGTGGCGGTCGGTGGTTTTTTGGTGCGTTCTACTATTTAAGAGTTTCCGCTAGACTATCGCCCGCTTTGTAGAAATGCTTAATGATAGCCATAACCATCCCGTAAGATGAACCAGAATGATTTTGTTCGTCCAGCATTTTCTTCAAGTCCTCCGGACTTGCCCCTTGACTGTGGGCTTTCATTAATTCAATCGCTGCTTTAGAATCAGTGCCGTGATACAAGTCTTTAGCTCGAATATCTAGGCACTCTTTCCATTCGCCATTTGTGTCAGGCTTTATTAAACCAGCCGATTCTTCAATCAGTTTTGGTACTTCTTTTTTGGCAGCGTATTCTTCCTCAAATTGTTTAAGTTTATACTCTGCGCTACGAGCCTCACGCTCTAAACGAGAGTGCTCTTTGTAACCCTCCTTGTCATAACCGAAGTATTTTTCGTAAGCCCTATCGACTCCCAGCTCGCCAATTTCTCTCGAATTCATCTCCTCACCGTTGAACTCAACAGTAACGTGTTCGCCGTTAAGATATGCCTTATAAAGGTCGTCAATGGCTTCTGACTTGTGTGAGCCAGCCATAACTTCGCCCTTTTTTGGCTCTTCTAAAAATTCTTTTTTACCCTCACGAACATATTTTTCATCATGAGCTTCGTCCCACGCCTTGCTTTCGTCATCTTCGTAAGTATCTGGCACATAAGTAGCGTTGAATTCATCACGACCAATTATGTAACGGTCAGGCTTACTTCGTCTGGATTTTCTGGGTCGTAAACAGTGGCAATAAGAGCATCTGGACCACCAAATTGTTCTTCGCCCCAAGGTGCGATAATTTTTATAGGTTGCCCCGTTGGGTTCGGAGTAATACGAGCTTTTCCTTTAGCTTTGAATAAGCCATCTTCGTCAGTATGTTCATAGCGAGAATTAAATTTGTCCGATCCAATTATATATCGTTCGCCCCCAGGATTTGTAACGATGATATCGCCCGGATTTGCTGTATTTGTAGTTTCAACAGTACCGTCAGCTAATACGGTTTGCAGTGTTTCACCCCCCTGCGCAACTTCGGCATGTACTTTACCGAATTTTTTATAAATAGGGGCTTCAGCGAGTGCGTGCGTCCACTCATCGGTCTGTAAGTCCAAACTTTGTGGTGCAATATCTACTTGCTCGCCATGATTAAAGTGCTGGGCTGACTCATCGCTCACAACTTCTATATGCTGTGGCTGGACTTGCTGTAATTCATCTGGGTGTGGTTGAGGGAAATCTTCACTCATTTTTAACTCTTTTCTGTTTTAATTTTCGTTTTTACTGTATCTAAAGATATTCTACCATAATTTATACGAAATCAATACCAAAAAACCACCGACCGCCACGCCGTTTCTGCCCTTGTGGGCAGCCGAACCGACAGACCTGACTTTTTCTCAACCAAAAAAAGAAATCCGGCGGGGGAAAATTCAAAAAA
>Ga0075152_10000490_pt1 | contig 29574 bp, 24 predicted proteins | sample JI61114C2DNA_FD_70964 | JGI IMG/M metagenome (GOLD analysis project Ga0075152, IMG submission 70964) | Wastewater effluent complex algal communities from Wisconsin, to seasonally profile nutrient transformation and Carbon sequestration -... | ecosystem: Engineered > WWTP > Effluent > Algae...
CAGGGCGGCTTCGCGGCGGTGTGGCGGGCGACCGACCTGCGCGACGGCAAGACCGTGGCGATCAAGGTGCTGCACGGGCAGTTCGCCGAGGACAAGAGCCGGCGCGACCGCTTCTTTCGCGGCGCCTGGAAGATGTCCGAGCTGCAACACCCGGCGATCGTGCGCGTGCTCGAGCCCTACGGCGACGAGAACGGCCGCTACTACTTCGTGATGGAGTACCTGCCGGGCGGGACCCTGCACGACGCGGTGCAGGAGCTCGAGATGGCGGGGGAGCGGGCGCTGCGGCTGCTGGCGCAGGTCGGCGAGGCGCTGCACTTCGCGCACTCGCGCGGCCTGGTGCACCGCGACGTCAAGCCCTCCAACGTGATGATCGACGGCGAGCGCGCCAAGCTGACCGACTTCGACCTGGTCCGGGAGACCGACCTGACCGGCGGCACCCGCACCGGCGCGATGGGCACGTTCATCTATGCCGCCCCCGAGGTGATGTCGCGGCCCCAGGACGCCGACCCGCGCGCCGACATCTATGGCCTCGGCATGACGGCGGTGTTCGCCCTGTTCGGCGGCGACCTGGCGATGGACGTCATCCGCGACGCCGACCGCTTCATCGACCACCTGCCCTGTAACCCGGTCATCCAGGACGTGCTCAAGAAGGCGGTCGCGTGGGACCGTAACGACCGCTTCGCGACCGCGGCCGAGTTCGTCGCGGCGCTCGAGCGCGCCTGCGAGCTGCCGGTGGCCGCGGCCGGGCAGGCGGTGTTCATGCCCGCCGGTGCGAGCGCGCGGCGAGAGTCAGGCGACGCGGAGCCGAGCGCCGCGAGGACCTCGCCGGGGATGCTCGGCGCGCGGACAGGTTCACCAGCGCCGATGGCGGCGATCCCCGGCAAGGTGGTCGCGCCCGCGAAGCCGAGCGCGCCGGCGGTGACACCCCCGGCGCCGGCGGTGACACCCACGGCGTCGGCTCATCCACCGGCGTCCGCGTCCGAGTCGCAGCGGCGACCCGTCGCGGGCCGTGCGAGCGCCAGCGCCGAACTGCCGGTCGCGACTCCCGGCGGCCCGGCCCGCGCCAGCCAGTCGGGGCCGGCGCTCAGCATGGCGGCGCAGCGGGCCATGCGGGCGCTCGAGGCGCTCGACGAGGCGGAGGATGACGACGGCTTCGAGCTGCTGGTCAGCGACTCGGGGGAGCGCAGCGGGGTCGGCGGGCGCGCGCCGGCGCAGGAGTCGAGCGGGGGCGCCGGACTGGCGGCCAGCGCCGCGGTGCTGACGCGCGAGCGAGCACAGGCGCCCGGCTCGTCGCCGGCGACCCGCGAGGCCGCGAGCGCCTCGCCGTCGCCCGCGACCCGCGAGGTCGCGAGCGCCTCGCCGTCGCCCGCGACGCTCACGGCCGCCGCGATGGCCGCGGCGGCGCTGCGCGCCGGCTCGGGCCCGGCGAGCGGGCGTTCGACGACATGGCCCAAAGAACATGTCCAAAGCGCCAGGCCCGAACCGAGCCCCGCGGCGCGGCCCGCCGAGCGGGCGACGGCCCCGCGGCGGCGGACCTATCTGGTGGGCCTGGCCGCCAGCCTGCTGCTGCTGCTGGTCGCCCGCAGCGCGCTGCAGGGCGAGGGCCTGTGGCCGGACGGCGGCGAGGCGAGCGGCGGGTCCGGGGTGCCTGCGGCGCCGACGGACCATGCGAGCAAGGCGTTGGTGAAGGAGCGGGACGAGCCGGCGACGACGCCACCGCCGGCGCAGGACCCCCGCGCCAGCGACACGCAGGTCGAGCATGCGATGCCGGTCACGGAGGGGTCGCACGCCAGCACCACCACGAGCGGTGCGGAGGACGGCGAGTCGGGGACGGGGCCGGAGATCGCGAGGCCGGCGCCGCCGCGACCGCCACCGGTGTCCGCGGTGATCGACGAGGGGTGTCGGCAGGTCCGGATCGGCGACGCGCGGCGCGGGGTCGATCTGTTGATGGCGGCCCACGACCGGGCGCCGCGCGATCTGCAGCTGCAGTGGTGCCTCGCCGACGGCTACGCCAAGCTCGGCAAATACGAGAGCGCGCTGCGCTACTACAGCGACCTGCTCGCGGAGAACCCGCGGCACAGCAAGGCGCTGCGCGGGGCGGCTCAGGCCAATGAGTACCTGAACCGACGAGCCGCGGCCGCGGCGCTGTATGAGCGCCTGCTGGTCCAGGAGCCCAACAGCGCCTCGGCGAAGGCCTTCTTCGCCGGCGAGGCGCAACGCGCCGCGGGCCAGCTGCGGCCGACTCCCTAGCCGGCCAGCGGCAGCGGCAGCTCCTGGGCGTGCTCGAGCCGCCGGGTCGCGCGCTCGAAGGGCGCCTGCTCGGCCGACACCAGGCCGTCCATGGTGACGAGGTCGCTGAACACCACCTGGGTGGCGTAGCGCGGGCTCGGGTACGGATGGACGCCGAGGCTCGCGTCGACGACCGCGCCGTAGCGCTGATAGAAGGGCAAGACGTGCTGATGCACGCAACCGACGACGCTGCGGGCGCCGAGTCGGCGACAGGCGGCGAGGGCGGTGCGGGTGACGGCGGCGGCGAGGGGGCCCTGACGATGGGCCTCGGCGACCCACAGGCCGCTCATCTCGACGACGGGGCTGGGCTTGCGGGCGTCGATCGCGGCGGAGACCGGGCAGCGGTCGCCGAGGGCGAGCTCGACCGGGAGCGGCTGGCCGGGCCGGCGCAGGTGGATGCGCATGCCGGCCAGGAGCTCGAGGCCGGGCCCGACCGCGGCGACCATATGGACGCCCTCGGGGTCGAAGTCGCGGGTGCGCTCGGCGGCCGCGGCCGCGCCGTGGCGACCGTAGGAGGCGAGCAGTCCGTCTTGATAGAGCGCGACGAGCTCGGGCTCGGCGGCGGCGTGGAAGAGGATCAGCTGAATGTCGTTTTCATGGGTTGTCATCATGGCGATAGGAGCTCCTGCGCCCGCCGCTGCGCGGGCGTTCGATGTCCTCGGGATCGGCGCGTCGCTCCGGGCTCAGGCGGGCGGGCTGAACACGCTCAGATCGTCGACATAGGCGTCATAGCTGCGGTGGAAGGCCTCGGCAGCGAGCTGGACGACGGCGAGGAAGCGCTGGTGCGTCCCCTCGTCTCGCAGATAGCGCGCGATGATGGCGCAGGTCTGCGCCCAGTGGCCGTCGTCGGCGCCGTCGAGGTGAACGTGCGAGCGCAGAAATCGGGTCGCCCGCTGCGGCTCATTGTGACCCCAGGCGCGGATGTTGTCGATCAGGGGCTCGAGCAACTCGGGCCCGACGGCGGCGGCCAGGCCCTCGGCGACGAAGGGGGCGGCCATGAAGAGGACCGGATCCTGGTAAAAAGCGACCATGCTCTCCTGCACGAGCATGAACTGCATCGTCGCGGGGGCCGGGCTCATGCGCTCGCGGACGAAGTCGACGTCGGCGCCCAGGTAGCGCAGGTCGGCCTCGAGCAGCTCGTGGTGGCGACGCTCGCCGTCGAGGTGGCGCAGGAAGTGCTCCCGCAGGTGCTCGTCGTCGCTGATCGCCACGGCGCGCGCGAGCAGGCGCGGCGTGAAGCGGACGTATTGATGGGTGTTGGCGAGGGTCGCCACATATTGCGCCCGGGCCAGCCGACGGCCGCGGACGGCCCGGGCCCAGGCGGTCTGGTGAAAGCGACGGGCGTGCTCGGCGAAGCTCGCCAGGGCCTCGGGGAGCATGTGCTCGCGACACAGCCGCTGGCCGTCCGCGTCGCAGCTCGCATAGGCGCGGTGGATCGCCAGGTCGAGGCGCTGGGCCTGCAGGCCGCTCGCGTCATCCACCGGCTCTAGCGCCAGGTGGCGGCCGATCACGTCCACCGCCGGCAGCGTGGCGGCGACCGTGTGGCGGCCCCAGATCCGGGCCCGGCGCAGGGCCATGTACAGCAGCGGGCCGAGGAGCCCGGGGTCGTCGACATCGAGCTCACGCAGCAGCGCGGTGTGCCGCAGCTGCTGGGGACCATGACCGCGCAGGTCCTCGAGCTCGGCCGGGCAGACCGTGACGCAGGCGAGCGCTCGCCCGCCCCGGAGCAGGCAGATGGTGGTGGGTGCGGGATAGATGGGGGATAGGGACGGGTCGGGCGTCTCGACTAATTCGAGGGCATCGGCGGGCGGAGCTTCACATACAGAGATTTGAGCCATGACTGGTCCTTTGGCGCTCGCAGCAGGGAGGGGTGCCCAAGTGCAGCCTCTCCATTACTTCTGTGATGTGATCCAGGCCGCGACGGCCGGTCGATTATTATTTTATCCCGATAGATGGGCATCGCTGCCGGGGGGCGCCGCGACTGCGCAGGGCGCGAGGGTCGCGATGAAGGCCCCGGGATCCGCGACTCCCCGCGCGCGCAGCTCGGCGTCGGCACGCTCGCTCGACCCGCCGCACAGGAGCGCCCGCCGACAGCGCGCGCTCGCGGCGTGGAGCGGCATGTCGCTGGCCGCGAAGATCAGCTCGGCGCGATCGAGCTGGCGCACGGCCGCGGCGCCGTCGCCAGTCAGCGTCGCCATGCCCGCGCGGATCATGGCCGCGTAGGCGCGGGCGTGGCCGAGGGACTCTCGCGCCAGCGCCCGCGCGTCGCGCCCGGCCGCTCGCAGCAGCACGCGTCGATCCGGTGCGTCCTGCGCCGCGGCGATCGCCGCGCCGGCCCGCAGCATGAGGGTGTCGATCCGCGGGATCTGCATGCGCAGCAGGTTGGAGCGCTCGATCGCCGGCCAGATCGCCTGCATGCGGCGCCACGCCGCCCGACCCTGGCCGCTGTACAGGTCGCAGGCGACCTCGATGCTGAGCGCGAGCCAGTGCTGGAAGTGAAAGCCCTCGCGCGGCCACGTGGCCCGGGCCCGGGCCACGGACTCGCGCGCGCCCGCGAGGTCGCCCGCGGCGAGGCGCGCGTGACCGACGTACAGGCCGGCGACGACGCTGGCGAAGCGGTCGCCGAGGTCGTGGGCCTCGCGCAGCCAGGCGCTCGCGCGCGGGCCGAGGTCGGCGAGCTCACCGAGCATCGTCAGGGCGTGCATCGCCATGGCGCGGGCGATCGAGCGCTCCCAGGTGACGCCGACGCAGTGCCCGGCGAGGATCGCCACGCCGGCCTCGACCTCGGTGAGGGCGCTGCGCCAGCGACCGGCGTTGAGGTCGGCGACGCCGCGCATGATCGTGGTGGTGCCGATGGTCTGGGGGTCACCTGTCCTGAGAGCCAGGTCGTGGGCGCGGGCGATCTGGGCGGCGCCGCGGGTGGCCCGGCGCGGTCGACCCTGATTCAGGTCGAGCAGCGCGTGGTGGGCGAGCGCCCGGGCGACCCGCAGCGGGTCGCCGTGGGCGAGGCTCAGGCGCAGGTTCTCGGCGGCGAAGATCGCGGCGCGCAGCGGGTCGATGAAGCCGAGGCCCTTGGCCACCGACCAGCAGGTGTCGAGCTGCAGGGTCGCGGCCGGCGGGTCGCTGACGGTCCGCGGCACGAAGTCGAGGCCGCGCAGGTGGATCCGGGCCTGGCCGAGGAGCAGCTGAAAGACCGCGCGCTCGACGCTGTCCGGGTAGCGCAGCCCGAGCTCGCGCAGGAGCGGTCGCAGCACCTGCAGGCCGTCGTCGAGGTGGCCGCTGATCAGGTACTGCTCGGCGGCCTTGCGCCGCAGCTCGAGCCCGACGGCCGGCGCGGCGACGACGGCGACCTCGAGGTAGCGCGCGCCAGCCTCGGCGCAGCGGCTGGCATAAACGAGGGCCTCCGCCCGACGCACCATCAGCGCCCGGGCCTGCACCGGGGCCAGCGGCGACCACTCGAGCGCGTCGCCGAACAGGGTCGCGGCGCGGTCGAAGGCGAGGGCGGCGAAGGCCCGCTCGGCGGCGACGATCGCGTGACGACCCGCGCGCGGCAGCTCGCCGGCGCCGTGGCAGTGAACGGCGAGGCGCTCGGAGTCGGGCTCGGGCTCGTGCTCGAGGACATCGGCGAGGCGGCGATGAAGGTCACGCAGCGCCTCGGGGGCGAGGTCGTGGACCAGGACCTCGCGGATGCGGTCGTGGTAGGGGAGGACGGGCTCGTCGTCGCCGGCGCCGCGGCTGCGCAGGAGCCGGCGCGCGTGCAGCAGGTGCACGGCCGCGCGCTCGCCGTCGGCGGTGAGCGCGGCGCCGCGCAGCAGGTGGCGCGCGAGCGGCTGACCGGAGACGGCGGCGAGCGCCATCAGGTCCTGCGCGAGCGGCGGGAGCCGGGCGATCGCGGCGAGCACGGCGTGATCGAGGGAGATCGCGGCGACGCTGGTGTCGTGCAGCTGGCGGACCAGCGCCTCGACGAAGAGCGGGCTGCCCTCGGACTCGCGGGCGATCGCGGCGGCGCGGGCCGCGTCGAGCGGCTCGCCGCGCGCGGCCAGGAGCGCGCGCGCCAGCGCCTCGGACTCGGTCGGCCCGAGCGGCTCGACCGGGACGTCGATCCGCTGCACCGCGAGGAAGCCGGCGCGGCCGAGCTCGGTGAGGAAGGGCGAGACCGCGAGGTCCTCGCGGCGATAGCTGCCCAGCAACAGACAGGCCGGCGCGTTCGGCGGGGCCAGCAGCTCGAGCACGAGCCGCGCCGAGTCGAGGTCGCCCCACTGCAGGTCGTCGATGGCGAGGGTCAGCGGGTACGCGCGCGCGACCGCGGCGAGCAGCTGCTTGAGCGCCCGAAACGCCCGACGACGGGTCTCCTGCGGGTCCTGCGGGACCTCGGGCCCCGCCGCGGGCGCGCCCAGTCGCGCGAGCACCGGGAACACCCGCGTCAGCGCCGCGAAGTCCTCGGGCAGGGCCGCGGCGAGCTGCTCGGCGGGCCAGGTCCGCAGGTGCCGGGTCAGGGCGTCGACCAGCCCGTCGATCGCCTTGTAGGGCACCGACTCGCGCTCGTAGCAGCGACCGCGCAGGACCACCGCGCCGGGCTGGCGCGCGCGCGCGCGCAGGAAGGCGTCGATCAGCGCGGTCTTGCCGACGCCCGAGCGCCCGTGCACGAGCGCGAGCACCGGGGCGCCGGGGCGCTCGGCGGCGGCGTTCAGGGCCCGCAGCTCGGCGGTGCGACCGATCAGGGGGATGGCGCCGAACAGGTCGTCGTCCTCGGCGTCGAGGCCGAGGCTAAGGAGGATGGCGCGACCGTCGGGGCGCCGCGACGGCTCGGGATCGAGCAGCGCCTCGGCGAGCGCGTCGAGGTCGGGGAGCCGCTCGGCGCGGGTCGCGAGGTCCTCGCGCAGCAGCACCCCGAGGCTGTACCAGTCGCTGGCGGCGGTGGCCGGCTGCCCGCGCGCCTGCTCGGGCGCCATGTAGGCCGGCGTGCCGGCGAGCTCCGCCTCGGGCAGCGCGTCGGCGTCGCAGACCAGGCCGAAGTCGAGGACCACCACGCGACCCTGCGGGGTCACGAGCACGTTGCTGGGCTTGAGGTCGCGGTGCAGGCGGCCGGTGCAGTGCAGTGCGTGGACGCCGTGGACGAGCTGACCGAGCGCGGCTCGCAGCCCGGCCGAGTCGACGCTGCGCAGGTGCTCGCCGAGCTCCTGCCCGGGCACGAGCTCCATCACGACGAACCACTCGTCGCGCATGGCGTCGTGGCCGAGCTCGTGGAGGGTGACGAGGTTCGGGTGCAGGAGGTCGGCGACCCCGCGAAACTCGTTCTTGAGCCGGGCGATCCCGCCGGGGCTCAGCGAGCGCAGGGTCTTGAGCGCGACGTGCTCGCCGGTCGGGCCCTCGGCCTCGTGGACCACGCCCATGCCGCCGCGGCCGAGCTGGCGCAGCAGCGTGTAGCGCCCGAGCGTCGGGGCCGGCGTGGCGATGGCGAACATCTTGTTGCGCAGCGTCGCGTAGATGGCCTGCGCGGCGAGCTCGCGGTGATCCGCCCGCAGCTGGGCGATCGGCGCGTGCAAGCTGTCGTGCGAGGCGACCTGGGTGTCCGCGTCTTCGTTGCCGGTCGGCGGGGCCGCATCGCCGGGCCGCACGGAGGTGTCGTCGCCGGGCCGCACGGAGGTGTCGTCGCCGGGCCGCACGGAGGTGTCGTCGCCGGGCCGATCCGCGCCGAGACCGACCGTGTCACCCGTCACGGTGGTGTGCGGCGGCTTCCCGGGCGTCTGGGGGGCATCGGTGGGCACGGACTGGGCACCAGCATGCCTCAAAGCGCCGGGGCCGCCAATGCGCCACCCGGGCGGCGGCGCCTCCACCCTCGGCGCTCGGCGCTCGGCGCTCGGCGCTCGGCCGGCTTCTTGCTGCGCCGCGCCCAGCTGTGCCACGATGCCGCAGCCATGGCGATCAGCAATATGATGCGGGATGACCTCGACCCCTCGGAGCTCGATCCCCAGGTGGATCCCAACAGCGACGCCTACTGGGCCGAGCGCGGCATGAAGCGCCCGCAGATGGTGTGGGAGCGGCTCAGCTCGAGCAACAACATCGAGATCTACCGGACCCGGGTCCCGGGCGGCTGGCTGCTGATGGTCGCCCAGGAGTATCGTGACTGCGGCGGCTCGTTCTTCTACCCCGACCCCACGCATCGCTGGGACGGCACCGGCTACCACGGCTGATCGACCGCCTCGGCGTTCGGTTCAGCGTTTCGCGGCGGGGCCTGGCATGAGCCAGCCGCGAAACAGTCGCGTCAGCAGCGGCATGTGCACCCAGGCCATCAGCGGAACGATGATCGCCGTCATCAGCATGGTCTGCAGCGGCATCGGCAGGGCCTGGAGTTGGGGATGGACGACCCACATCACGACGGTGACGGTCGGCCACAGGCCGATCCAGGTGAGCAGGGCGATCCTCCACGACGGCGCGGGCACAGTAACCTCGTTCGCCACGATGCCAGGGCCCCATCGGCTCCGCCAGACCACTCGTCGCGGATCTCGGTGGATCCAGCGCGCAGCGCTCGGTCAGCTGTCCGCGCGGCCATGTCGAAACTGGACAGATGTCGACCCGCATCGCGCGCGTACGGTCGATCCGCAGGGGCCCGGCGCGCGGGCCGGAGCGCCGCGGACATGCGACCGCCGCGCCACGTCGGAAGCGCGCCGCGACGTCCGGCGAAGATCTCTCAGCCGCCCCGCGTGAGGCGCCAGACCAGGAATATCCCCGCGCCCGCGCAGCCGGCCCACGCGAAGGTGGTGTCGAGCACCGGCGCAGCCGCGACGCTCCCGAAGCGCCACCACTGGACCAGCAGCGCCGGCGCCACCGCCAACAGCGCGACGAGGCCGCTCAGCGCCCCGAAGCCGAGGCCGCGGCTCGGAGCCTGCGGCGCGCGCTCGCGGGGCGCCGCGGGCTCGTCGAGCACCTCGCGAAACGACCGCATCGGCCGCGAGTCGGGGCGGGGCGCGGTGGCTGCCACGACCTGCAGCGGGCCGGTCTCGCCGGAGGCGAGGTAGAGCGCGGTGTTACGGTTCTTGCCGGAGAGCTTGCGCGACAGCTTGCGCAGGGCCTCGCGCATCTCCTCGGCGCTGGCGTAGCGGTCGGCGGGGGCCTTGGCGAGGGCGCGGGCGAAGAAGTCGCGATAGGCGCGGGGGAGGGTCGGGGCGTACTCGCTGATCGGCGTCGGCTCCTCCATGGCGATCAAGTAGACCAGGGAGTGCACGTCCTCGGCGGTGTGCGGGAGCTTGCCGCTGATGAGCTCGTAGAGCACGACCGCGGTCGAGTAGAGGTCGCTGCGGACGTCGAGGGCGGCGCCGGAGGCCTGCTCGGGCGACATGTAATAGGGCGTGCCCATCAGGCCCTGTGCGGTGTTGATGTCGCTGGTGTCGTCGAGCAGCAGCGAGGCGCCGAAGTCGAGGATCTTCAGCTGGACCTCGTTCATGTCGGTCTCGAAGCTGCGGATGCTCGCGAGCATCAGGTTGTCGGGCTTGATGTCGCGGTGCACGATGCCCCGCTTGTGCGCGGCGATCAGCGCCGAGAGCACGCCGTCCATCAGCTCGCAGGCCTCGTCGGGCGGGAGCCGCCCGCCGCTGCGCTTGAGGTACTCGCGCAGGCTGCCCTGATTGAGCAGCTCCATCGTGATGTACGGCATCTCCGCGGAGGCCGGCGAGATGTCGTAGACGCGGACGATGTTCGGGTGGCCGAGCTCGCCCATCACCATCGCCTCCTGCCGGAAGCGCTCGATCACCTGCGGCTTGGCCCGGAACCGGTCGAGCAGGAACTTGATCGCCACGCTCCCGTGCAGGTGGGCGTGCTCGGCCCGCCAGACGATGCCCATGCCGCCCTTGCCGAGCAGCAGCTCCAGCCGGTACTTGCCGTCGATGACCGTGCCAGGGACCAGCGCGCTGGCTCGCGAGCCGCCGCCGAGGCCGTCGAGCGTGCCGAGGCCGGTGGTCATCATGCCGGGGCGCATGGTCGGCGTGGTGCGCTCGCCGGGCGGCTGCGGGATCTCGAGGTTGGTCGTGGCCATCGAGCCCGACGCGCCCGCGCCCGTGGTGCCCGCGCCCGTGGTGCCGGGGTCGACCTGTCCTCCGGGCAAGGTCGCGTTGTGTCCGCCCGCGATGGTCACGCGCTGCTCGCCGTCGCTGCGCGCGGCCGCCTCGGCGCGCCAGGCCGCGGGCTCGATCGGGCTATCGGTGGTCGGGGTCACGGGCGGGCGGCGGGCGGCATTGTATCTCGATCACCGCGGTCCGCGGCCCGGGCGATAATGGCGGCGCCCGGACGACGACGGGCCCGGACGACGACGGGCCCGGACGACGACGGGCCCGGCGCTCACGGCTGGGGTCGAACGATGACCGGGAATTCGAGGTTGCTGCCGTCGCCGTTGGCGAGGATCGCCGCCTTGCCGGCGCACTGGGCCTGCACGTCCGAGAGGCAGTAGTCGATGCTCCACTGCAGGATGAAGGGGCGACTGGCGAATCCGACCGGCGGCACGTCGCCCTTGGCCCACATCTCGTGCGCGAAACCGGTCTTGGCGCCCATCGCGGGCACCAGCGAGCAGCCGATCTGCTTGTCGCCGTCGGGCTCGTTGAGGTCCGGCACGAGCGGGCACAGACCGAAGCACTTGTCCTTGTCCTGCGCGCAGTCGCCGGTGCCGAAGGGCGAGGACGAGACCTTGTAGGCGAAGCCGAAGAAGCAGGAGGCCCCGCAGCTGCCCTTGTCGACGACGAAGCGCGGGTCGGCGTCGCCGTCGAAGCGCAGCGGGTCGGCGATCTTGATCGGCAGGACCAGCGGCTCGAGCTCGTTGTCCTGCTTGCCGCCGTGGCTGCCGATCACTGCGTAGGCCTTCGCGGCCTGCTTGTCCTGGGTCGCGCAGTAGGGGGCGTGCACGTCGACGCCGGACTGCCGCGCCCGCACGATCCAGGCCCAGGTGCCGTAGCGCGTCTCGGTGATCGTGCCCTCGATCTCGCAGCTCGCGCCGTCGATCGTGATGCCGGCCGGCAGCACGCCGTCGCCGAGGCCCTGCGGGGCGGTGCACTCGATCGCCGAGCCGTCGCCGCCGAGCAGGTAATCGGTGATCGACTCGCCCGCGGTGATGCAGGGCCCGGTCATCGCGTCGAGGTCGACGCCGAGCTGGTCGTTGATCGTGACGCCCGGACAGCTGGTCTGCGCCACCGCGCCCTCGCTGTCGGTCACGCTGAGCTCGAAGACGAAGGCGCCCACCTCCTCCGGCGAGCCCGAGATCACGCCGGTGCCCGGATCGATCGCCAGACCCGCGGGCAGGCCCATCGCCGCCCAGGTGTAGCCCGGCGCCCCGCCGGCGGCGCTCGGCTTGTGGCTGTACTGGGCCGCCTTCGCGCCGATCGGCGGGTCCTCGCAGTCCACGGTCAGCGGCTCCGGCTCGGGGCCGGTCGTGCTCGTGTCGCTCGTGTCGGTCGTGCCGGTCGTGCCGGTCGTCGGGTCCGGCTCGCCGGTGCTCGTCGGTGCCAGCGTCGTCGCGTCGCTGTCGGAGCTCGTCGGCGTGGTCGTGGACGTCGTCGGATCGCTCGTCGGCGGGGCGGTCGGCCCGCCGCTTCCGCCGACGTCCTCGTCGGCGCCGCAGGCCATCCACAGCGGACACAGCAGCAGCCATCGCGCCGCGCTGAGCACCGGGCCGCGCCCGGCCCGCGACAGGTCGTCAGATCCAAGCATATGCAATCTCCTCGGTAAGCCCTGAATCACGCGCGAACGAGCGCGCGTGCCGAGGAGGATAACACCGGACCTGAGGCCCTCGGCGAACAATCCGTCGCCGGGCGCTCGCAAGCGCGCAGACGACGATGCTCGGCGCGCCGCGGTCAGCGGCGGTCAGCGGCGGCTCGGCGGCTCGGCGGCGGCTCGGCGGCGGTGAGCGGCGGCTCGGCGGCGGTGAGCGGCGGCTCGGCGGCTCGGCGGCGGCTCGGCGGCTCAGTAGCCGCGCACGCGGCGGATGTCCCGCTGCTCGCGCTTGGTCGGTCGTCCGAGGCCGCGGTCGCGCACGATCATCCCCGGCACCTCGACCGGCTCGGGCTTCGGCGGCGACTTGTCGAGGTACAGCGAGCGGGCCGCCGGCGCCGGTCCGCGGCGGTCGCTCAGCCCGGTGACGGCGAGGATCCGCAGCTCGTCGCCGAGGCGGATCGTCAGCTCGTCGCCGCGGCGCAGCAGCTTGGCCGACTTCACCGAGGTGCCGTTGACCTTGACGTGCCCGGCGCCGCAGGCCTCCGCGGCCAGACCCCGCGTCTTGAAGCAGCGCGCCGCCCATAACCACTTGTCGATGCGCAGCGAGTCCAGCGCGCTCATGTCCGCGTCGACCGTCGGCGTCGCCGCGGCGGCCGGCTCCCCGCCCTCTGCCTCGTCCGTCATGCCGGCCCAGGATGCGTCAACGCGCCCGCGTTGGCCAGCGCCCCGGCGAGCAGAGCCCGGCGCTCGGCCAGCGCCCTGACCTGCTCCGGGTCCGGCGCGACGCTGCGCCCGAGTCCCGCCGCCGCCCGCTCGCAGCGGCGCAGCTCGTCGGCCAGGTAGCGCCGCAGCGTGGCGTCGGGGCGGCGCAGCACGAAGGGGCCGAGCGCCCAGCTCGCGGCGTCCCAGCTCTCGCGCTCGCGCAGGTCGTCGCCGTCGGGCGTCGCCGCGAGCACGGTATAGAAGCGCCCGCGGTCCTCGACCAGGCGCTCGTCGACGAGCGCGAGCGCGTGGGCGGCGAGCCAGCGACGGACGGCCTCGGCGCCGAAGTTCGGCTGCAGCACCAGGCGGGTGAGGCCGCGGACCTGCTCGAGGTCGGCCGCGAGCACCGCGAGCAGGGTGTCGGGGCCCATGCCGGCGATGACCACGGTGGCGACCTCGCCCGGGCGCACCGCCGCGAGGCCCTCGCCGAGCCGGAGGTGGACGCGCTCGCCGAGGCCGTGGCGCGCGACGGTGAGGCGGGCGCAGGCCAGCGGCCCATGGGCGCGGTCACAGGCCAGCGCGCGGGGGACCCGGCCGGCGAGCACCAGCGCGCTCGGCAACAAGGCGTGGTCGGTGCCGATGTCCGCGAGCGCCAGGCCTGCTGGTACGAGCTCGGCGATCGCCGCGAGGCGTGGGCACAGTCGCAACATCTCGCGCGGCGACATAGCACGCGCGCGTGCTCCTTGCCGTGGCGCCGCGGCCTCGACCTTGACAAGGTCAGGCGATGCGAGGACCCTCGTGGGCTCATGACGGAGAGGGATCCGGTTGCCGCCGCACGCCCGGGCGAAATCGCGGCCGCGGAGCAGATGGCAGTTGCGGCGAGCGGCGATGTCGAGGCCTTCGCCGGGCTCGCCGGGAGCTACACCCCGATGCTCATGGGCGTCGCCCTGCGCATCGTCGGCGACCGCAACGACGCCGAGAAGGCCGTGCACGAGGTCCTCGTCGAGGCCTGGCGCAGCTGCAGGTTCTACGACCCCGCCCGCTTCAGCATCCGCGTGTGGTGGAGCATCGGCCTGCGCGCCCTGGCGCTGCGGCGGACCCAGGGGCGACGGGTCAAGCGCATGGCCTCGACCCACGACACGATGATCGCCCAGCTCGGCGCGTCGCAGGAGGCCGCCGACCTCCCGCCGCTGCGCAACCAGGTCCGGCGGGTGCTCGACTCGCTGTCGAGCGAGCAGCGCAGCGTCCTGCAGCTCGCCTACTTCGACGGCCTCAGCGCCGCGGAGATCGGCGACCGCTCGCACCTGAACGCCGGCCAGGTCCGCGCGCAGCTCGCCGAGGCGCTGCGCTGCCTCCGGACCGGCCTCTATTGGGTCGACGCTCCGGATGTCGGTCCGGCCGACGAGCTCGGCACCAGCTACCTGCTCTCCGAGCTCGCCGCCGCCGAGCGCTCCGCCCTCGAGCTCGGCGATCGCGTCCACGGCCTCGAAGCGGCCGACGTGGCGATCGTCCGCGACACCGTCCACAGCCTCGCGCTCTACACCATCCCCGGCCCGGCGGCGCCGCGCATCCGGGCCCGCGTGCTCGCGGCCATCAGCGGACCCGACCGCCTTCAGCCCTTCGCCGTCGACCTCGCGCGCTTCCTCGCGGTCGACCTCGAGCGCGCCCGCGAGATCCTCGCCAGCGTCGACCGCCCGCAGGGCTGGCTCGACGACGCCGCGGGCATCCGCCTGCTCGCCCTCGACCTCGGCGCGGAGCCACCTGTCCCTTCGGACATCCCCGAAGAGGTCAGCCTGGAGACGACGATGGTGCAGTCCCCGGCCTGGCCCTCGGCCTGCCTGCTGCGCCTCGCCCCGGGCCAGCGCCTCGGCGCCCGCTACCCCGTCGGCGGCGCGAAGGCCCTGGTGCTGCAAGGCGCGCTGCTGGGCGCCGACGGCCGCCGCGCGCGGCCCGGGGAGCGCTGGCGCTGGCCTGCCGGCGCCGCGCTGGGCACCGCCAGCCCCGGCGAGGTCGAGCTGATCTGCGCCGTGCGTGCCGGCGCCGCGCAGGCGTGATAGGACTGCCGCCATGTCCGGCGACACCCCGCGAAGGGCCCCCTCACGCGAGGCCATCCTGGCAGTGCACCAGTTCCCCGGGGAATTCGTGATCAAGGCCTTCGGCCCGGGGACCGCCGGGTTCCACGACGCCGTCGTCGCGGCCGCCCACGCCGAGATCGCCGCCGAGCGCGTGCAGGTGCAAGTCCGCAGCACCGCCAGCGGCGCGCGGCGCTGCGTCACGCTGACGCTGATGGCCGAGACCGTCGAGCAGGTCGAGGCGGTCTACGAGCGCCTGTATCTGGTCGAGCAGCTGTTCCTGATCCTGTGAGCGCCGTCACAATAGCGATCCGATGTTGCCTCGCGTGACGCCAACATTCATCCACTCGTCCACGTCCACGGGGGTCGCCGGATCCCCAGGAGCCACCATGCCGACCCGCCCCCGCATCCTCTCGCTGCCCGCCCTCCTCGCCGCCTCGCTGCTCTCCGTCTCGCTGACCGCGGCCGGCGGCTGCAAGCCCAAGGCCGTCCGCGGCGGCCCCGGCACGGAGAACCCGAACCTCGACCAGGGCGCGATGAGCACGACGCTCGACCGCCGCGACCTGCAAGAGCTGATGCGGATGAACATGGAGAAGCTGGTGGGCTCCCCGTGGTGGGCGCAGATCAGCCAGACCCCGGGCGTGATCGTAGCGATCTGGCCGATCAAGAACGAGACCTCCGAGCACATCGACGACCAGCTCAACACCCTGCTCGCCGACATGGAGACCGAGCTCGTCAACAGCGGCGTCGTCAGCGTCGTCAGCCGCGAGCGCCAGGCCGAGATGGCCAACGAGGTCGCCGTCCAGCAGAACCGCTCGATCTACGACCCCAACTTCGCCAACCAGATCTCCCGCCAGCTCGGCGCGAAGTACTACATCACCGGCAAGGTCGGCACCGTCGACGAGTTCTTCAATAACGAGCGCCGGGTCCAGTACACCCTGTTCATGCAGGTGATCGAGGTCGAGACCAGCCTCGTGCGCTTCCAGAACAAGTCCGAGCGCTCCAAGGCGATCGTCCGCTGATCGTCCCGCGGCTCAGGTCATTCCTATGGCGGGTCGATGCATGCCAGCGCGGCGAGTAGGGCGGGCCTCGTGGTGCGCGGCCCTGGCCGTCGTGACCGCGGCCGGCTGCGCCACCTACTCGGAGCGCACGCAGCTGGCCCGCGACGCCGCGCAGGCCGGCGACATCGCCGGCAGCGAGAAGGTCCTGAACAAGTTCCTCGGGACCAAGAGCAGCGCCGACCTCCCGACTCAGTGGAAGAAGGAGACGATCGTCGCCCTGCTCGAGCGAGCGATGGTGCTGCACGCGAAGGGCGACTGGCAGCTCAGCGCCAGGGACATGGTCGCCGCCGACAAGCAGCTGGTGCTCCTCGACGTCGCCCGCGACGCCGGTCAGGTCGGCAAGTGGATCTTCAGCGACTCGGCCGGTAAGTACCACGCGCCGCCCTCGGAGAAGCTGGTCCTCAACGCCATCAACATGCTGAACTACGTGCTCGTCGGCGACCTCTCCGGCGCGCGCGTCGAGGCCAAGCGCTTCACCATCACCCGCGAGTACCTCGGCCTGCTCGACGCCGGGGCGGCCGCCCACGGGGCCTTCGGCTCGTACATCGCCGGCTTCGTGTTCGAGCGCCTCGGCGAGGCCGACACCGCCCTGCGCTACTACGACGAGGCGCTGCAGGAGCAGGCCTTCCCGAGCCTGCGCGCGCCGATCGCCCGCCTCGCCGCCCGCAGCAGCTATCGCAGCCCCCGCATCGACGCGATGCTCGGCGCGGCGGCGCCGGGCCCGGCGGCGGAGGCCGTGCCGGCGGCGCCGCTCGGCGAGATCCTGGTGGTGATGAACGTCGGTCGCGTGCCCTACAAGGTGCCGGAGCGGATGCCGATCGGCCTCGCCATCGGCCTCGGCGCGGCCTACATCACCGGCAGCGCCGCGGTGCTCGAGCACTCCGCGCTCAAGTTCATCATCTACCCCGAGCTCGTGCCCTCGCGCGCGCTGTTCAACACCGGCACATTGCAGGTCGACGGCGCCGAGTGGCCGCTCGAGCTGGCCACCAACCTCGACGCGGAGATCGTCCGCGAATACGAGGCCCTCAAGCCCAAGATCATCGGCGCCGCCATCTCCCGCATGATCGTCCGCGCCGCCGTGGCCGAGGGGGCCCGCGCCGCCGGGAAGCAGGCCAAGGACGGCGCAGGCGCCATCGTCGGCCTGCTCGCCGCCCTCGCCGCCGAGGGGGCCATGGTCGCCGCCGACAAGCCCGACACCCGCTCCTGGACCCTGCTCCCCGCCTTCGTGTTCGTCGCCAGAGTCCCGGTCCAGCCCGGTCAACATCGCGTCGCCATCACCGCGATGGGCTCCGGCGGTCGCGAGCACCGCGACCTCTCCGTGGACGTGAAGTCCGGCGGCTTCGCCGTCGTCGACGTGACCACCTTGCGTTGAAGAAGGACTCTAGCCATGCCCGCCCGCCTCGCCGCCCGCTCGCTCGCCCCCCGCTCGCTCGCCATCCTCATGGGGCTGTACCTCGGCGCACTGGCGCTCCCCGGCGCGGCCGAGGCCAGCGTCGTCGGCCGCAAGGGCATCGAGATCGAGGGCCCGCAGGACCGCCGCGGCTTCTACGTCGGCGCCGGCATCGGCTTCGGCGCGACCTTCTTCGATAGCCCGCTCTTCGCCCGCACCTACCGCGACCACAACAAGTTCATCCCCTCCGGTCGCCTCGAGCTCGCGCTCGGCGGCGGCGTCACCAAGCGCTTCACGCTGGGCGCCAACCTCTACCTCGGCACCTTCGCGAGCCCGAAGTTCGGCCCCAAGCTCCTGGTCGGCGGCGATGTCGAGGGCTACATCTACGTCATCAAGGGCCTCTTCATCCGCACCGGCCTCGGCGTCGCCGGCGTGCCCGCGGGCGACGGGAGCCGCACCAGGCTCGGCCTCGGCGGCCTGCTCGGCCTCGGCTACGAGTTCTGGCTCAACCAGAGCGCCGCCCTCGCGGTCCACATCAACTATGACGTGCGCGCCGTCCCCGGCGACGGCCTGCGCCACACGCCCTACGTCGGCCTGCGCTTCGCCTGGTTCTGAGCGCCGCCGCTCGTCGGCTGCTCGTGCCGCTAGCGCGCGAGCCTGTCCGCGACCTCGGCGACCCGCTTGCCGAGGTAGCGCGCGTGCGCCAGGTCGGCCTCGGTGGGGCCGCCGCCGCCGGCCGTGACCGAGACGCCATAGGGGTTGCCGCCCGAGGCGTAGACCAGCGGGTCGGTGTAGCCGGGCGTCACGATGTAGCCGCCGAAGTGATAGATCGAGTTGAAGAGCGCGAGCAGGGTCGACTCCTGGCCGCCGTGGGCGTTCTGCGCCGAGGTGAAGCCCGCGTAGACCTTGTTCGCCAGCTTCCCCTGAAACCACAGCCCGCCGGCGGTGTCGAGGAAGGCCTTGAACTGCGCGGCGACGTTGCCGAAGCGCGTCGGCGAGCCGAACACGACCGCGTCCGCCCACTCGAGGTCCGCGAGCGCCGCCCGCGGCTCCCCCGCGCTGCGCTCGACGAAGGCCTTCCACGCCGGGTTGGACTGCACGGCCGCGTCGGGCGCGGTCTCGGCGACGAGGCGGACCCGGACCTCCGCACCAGCGGCGCGGGCGCCCTCGGCGACCGCGTTCGCCGTGGTGTGATTGGTGCCCGTGGATGAGTAGTAAATGACAGCAACTTTGGACATGTGGGGGCCAACATAGCGCACTCACCCGGGCCGGCCACAGGCGTCGGCGCGCAACATTGTGTTGCCGCGGGCGACACGCCCAGGCGCCGCGATGTCCGGGGCATTGTCGGCGTGATACAGAGTGCAGGCATGCAGAGCCAACCCACAATCGCAATTCTCGGCGCCGGGAACGTCGGTGGCAACCTCGGGGTGCGCCTGGCCGCGTCGGGCTTCTCGGTCAAGTTCGGCGTCCGCCCCGGCAGCGACGTCAAGGATCTGCTGTCGCGTGCGGGCGCCCGCGCGGAGATCCTCGAGCCGCGGGCGGCTGCTGCTGCCGCCGACATCGTCTTCATCACGACGCCGACCAACGTCGCGGTGCAGGTCGCCCAGGAGGCCGGGCTCTCTGGCAAGATCGTGGTCGACTGCACCAACCCGCTGACCTGGAACGACGGCCCCGTCTGGGCGCCGCCGGCCGCCGGCTCGGTCGCCGCGGCGATCGCCGCGGCCGTGCCCGGCGCCCGCGTGCTCAAGGGCTTCAACACCTTCGGCGCGGAGGTCCACCTCGACCCCTCGCTCGGCGGGACCGTGGCCGACGTGTTCCTCGCCGGCGACGACGCCGACGCCAAGAAGGCCGTCGCCGCCGTCGCGGAGGCGGCCGGCTTCTCGCCGGTGGACAGCGGCCCGCTGCGCAACGCCGCCGTGCTCGAGAACCTCGCCGTCCTGTGGATCCACCTCGCGCTGCGCGAGGGCCACGGGCGCAGCTGGGCGTTCAAGAAGATGGCCCGTTGAGATATCCTCGCGGCATGACGACCGACCTCGCGCAGGCCAGCGCCGTCGAAGCGCTCGGCGCCGGGCGCTTTCATGGCGTCGTCCCCGACGGCTGGCAGCAGGGCCGCGGCGCCTTCGGCGGCCTCGTGCTCGCCCTCCTGCTGCGCGCGATCGAGCGCAGCGAGCCGGACCCCGCCCGCAGCACCCGGACCCTGACCGGCGACCTGTGCGGCCCGGTCCTGCCCGGCCCGCTTGAGATCGTCGTCGAGACCCTGCGTCGCGGCAACAACCTCAGCAACCTCGACGCGCGGCTGATCCAGAACGGCGAGGTCCAGGCCCGCGCGAGCGCGGTGCTCAGCGTCCCGCGGGCCAGCGTGGCCGCGCCGGCTCGCACTCCGCCGGCGGCGCCCGGCTGGGACGCGCTCGTCGACCTCGGCATGGGGCCGCCGCACGCCCCGGTGTTCACCTCGCACATCGAGTACCGCTCGGCCACCGCCGCGCCCTTCGCCGGCTCGGACGGGACGCTGGGTTGGTTGCGTCCGCGCGCGCCGCTGGCCCGCCTCGACGCTCCGGCGCTGATCGCCATGCTCGACGCGTGGTGGCCGGCGATCTTCGCCATCGAGGGCCGTCCGCGGCCGGTGGCGACGGTCAGCTTCACCGCGGAGCTGCTGCGCCCGCTCGCGTCGTTGCAGGCCGACCTGCCGCTGCTGCACGTCGGTCGCGTGGCCGCGATCAGCGAGGGCTTCTTCGTCGAGTTTCGCGAGCTGTGGCAGGGCGATCATCTGGTCGCCATGAACCAGCAGACCTTCGCCATCCTCAAGTAGTCGCTCAGGCGAGGCGGCGGATCTGGCTGGCCTGGCCGAGCGCGAGGCCGGTCTCGAGCTGGGCCCGGCGCAGCGTCGGAGTCAGATGCGCGGCGGGCAGCGGCACGCGGGTGACGCGGTAGCGGTCGCGGGGCAACATCGCCTCGATGAACGGCAGGCCCGGCGCGTAGGCGAAGACGCCGCCCGGGGCCAGCGAGCGGAGCACCTGCATGTACACCTCGGCGTGGAGGTAGGCGCTCGGCTGACCGCCGAGGTGATGATGGAGGAAGTGCAGCGAGAAGCCGAGGTGCGAGATCACGGTGCCCCAGCGCTCGACGCCGTAGTCGTGGCGCAGCCAGTCGGCCGCGGTGCCGAGGGCCGCCGGGACGTCGCGGTCGATGCCTCGCGCGTCGTGACCCCGCGACCGCAGCGCCTGGACCAGCTCGGCGCCGACGCCACAGCCGATGTCGAGCACCGGATCGGCGATCGTCGCGTCGGCGAGGCCGAGCACCTCGAGCTGCAGCGCCGGACTGTAGTGCCCGCAGGTGACGTCGCGCGGCTCGTCGCCGAGGCGCGCGCGCACGACCGCGGCCAGCGCGGCGCGATGCTCCGCGAGCTGCACGCCGAGCCGGGCGCGCAGGTCCTCCGGGTCGCGGGCCGCCCCGAGGGCCGCGCGCGCCTCACGGACGACGCGCATGGCCAGCGCCCCGAGCTGCGCCGCCGCGTCCTCGTCGAGCGCGAGGAACTGGTTCCGGGACCACAACCACCGGCGCAGCGACCCGCACAGGTCGGCGACCACGAGGCCGCCCGCGCCGGCGTCCTGGGCCGCCTGCAGCCACGGGACGAGCAGGTCGCGACGGCGCCACAGCTGCGCGCTCAGGGGCTCGCCGGGGTCTTCCCTGGCGGGCCCGCGCTCGCACAGCGCCGCCAGCGAGCCCCCGGACCAGCGCTGCAGGCGGGCGGCGAGCAGCGCCGTGGTCTCGGCGATCGCCGAGAGCTCGGCGTTCGCGGCGGTCTCGGCGTCGTCGACGGGCACGGAGGCGCAGCCTAGCAGGCCGCGGCCGCGGGACGCATGTACGACACGAATTCACGGGGCAGTGATCCTTTTGTCCCGTCGCGGGCACTACCCGGGGTACGGCCGCTCCGGCGCGCTGACATCGTCCGGACGGCAGGTCCGGCGCACACGAACATGCTGCCGGCGGACGATCCGGAGGCCGAGGTATCCCATGTCCTTCGACGACACCCAGATCGGCCGTGCACCGCAGTCGCGCGCCCCGCGAGACGATGTTCGCTGGGTGATCCCGCCGCTGGTCCACGGCTCCCCGACGCCGACGGCGCTCATGCCGAGCACGCCGGACAGGCCGAGCCTGCCGGGCGCGCCCGTCACGGCCCCGTCGCCGAGCCTCCCGGGCGGGTATCGGCTGGGCGAGTACGTGGTCGCCGAGGCCCGTGGTGAGGACGGACCCTGCGAGATGGCGATCGTCACCCACGCCGAGCGCGGCTCGCTGCACATGGCCCGCGTGATCCGGCGCGAGCACGCCACGCTCGCGCCCGCGATGCTGGCGGCCGCCCGCCAGATCCAGCGGCACCCGCAGCGCAACCTGCTGAGCATCCTCGAGACCGGCTGGACCGACGAGGCGTCGCCCCGCGCCTTCGTCGTCCACGATCGCCTGGTCGGCCGCAGCCTCGCGTCGCTGCTGGCGGGCCGCGGCGTCGAGTGGCCGATGGTCCTGGCGATCGGCCTGCAGTGCGCGGAGGCCCTGGCGACGCTGCACCGGATCGGCCTGGCCCACACGGCCCTGACGCCGGACAGCGCGGCGCTCGTGCACGTCGCTGGCGACCAATTCCGCGTCGTGCTCGGCGGCCTCGACCACGCCCAGGCGATCACCCCCGGCGCCTGCGCGGTCGAGGAGCCGCGGGTCCGCGCGGACCTCCATGCGCTCGGCAGCGTGCTCGTGGCGCTGGCCGCCAGGAGCGAGGCGTCGGGCCTGCGGGTGCCGGAGCTGCTGTCGTGCATGCTCAAGCGCATGGTCGATCCGCGGCCGGCGCTCCGACCCGCGAGCGCCGAGGAGCTCCACGATCAGCTGTCCGCCGTCCATGGTCACGTCGACCCCGACCTCTCCGGCGCGCGCATGCTCGGCGAGGTGTTCCGCAGGATCGTCAGCGACGACTTCGACGTGTCGGTCGAGGCGGACGAGCTGACCGGGCCGCGGTCACCCGCCCGCCCCGTCGCGTCCGCCCGCCCCGTCGCGTCCGCCCGTCCCGTCGCGCGCGCACAGGCTCGTCGTGGCGTCGGGCGCTGGTCGTCGCTGCTGCTCGTCGGCCTCGTCTTCTTCGGCGCCGGCGCGTCCCTGCGTGAGCTCCTGCGCCCCTCGCCCGTCGCAGTGCAGACGAGGGGTCGCAGCGACGACGACGAGTCGGCCCTCGCGCGGATCACCCTGCGGCGGATCCCGGAGCAGCAGCGGGCCGTCGTCGCGCCGTTCACGACCCTGCCGCGCTGCGAGGACCGGACGACGCGGGTACTACAGCCGCGCTCGCTGATGCCTCGCGGGGCGCGGACGTCGGCGCTCTCGCCGGCCCCGACCGCGCCCGCGGCGGACGAGCCCGAGGTGGCCGACGCGACGAGCGACGAGGCCGAGGAGACGGACGGGCTCGACCTGCTGCCGATCCCGATCCGTGGCACCTCGCTGACGGCCGTCAACGCGTCCGCGTCGCCCTGAGTGAGATGGCCGAAAGGCCAGGTGATCACGCGGCCGCGGCGAGGCCGAGGAGCCGGGCGCGTCGGCAGCGTCCCGCGGGGGCGCGAGCTCGCAGGTCGGCGACCGCCGCCTCGTGAACGAGGCCGGCGCGGCCGCTACTCCTTGCGCACGACGCCCTTGTCGTCGACCACGAAGCTCAACTCCTCGCGCAGCAGCGGGAGGCTGTCGTGCGAGCGCGACAGCATCACCGTCGCCGAGGCGGCGTCGACCCCGTCATGGAAGGACAGCAGCAGGCGCATGGTCTGCGGCTGGCGCGGCGGCACGAAGCCCTCCCAGCGGAGGTTGCCCGACTCGACGTTGAAGAAGCGGATATAGGTCTCGGCGACCAGCTTGCTGGTCTCCACGAGGCCGACCACCCGCATCTTGAGGACCAGCTCGACCTGGCGCGGGCCCTTCGGCTCGTAGGTCAGCTCGTACGCGATCTCGGACTTGTCCTCCTGGACCGTCTCGCTGCGCAGCGAGATCGGGGCGCTCGGCGGCGCATGAGCGCAGGCCATCAGGGTCACGAGCAGGGCGGGCGCGAGGCGACGCATCCCTCGCACCTACCACAGGTCGGCGGCGTCGTGCCGGCAGGTCGTCCGGGCGCGCGAAATTATTCTCGCGGCCCGGGTCATTGAGCGGTCAATTCACGTAGGGCCCGACGGCTGCTTCATCAGCGCGACGACGGCGTCGTCGTCGACCTGGTCGAACTCGCTGTAGAACTGACCGATCGCGCGGAAGCCATCCGGCGTGTAGGGCACGACGAACTCGTCGGCCAGGGCGGCGAAGCGCCTCGCTGCGTCCGGCGGCGCGACCGGGGCCGCGACGACGACCCTTGCCGGACCCCGACGGCGGATAGCGAGGATCGCGACCTTCATCGTATATCCGGTGGCGATGCCGTCGTCGACGAGGATGGCCGTCTTGCCCTTGACCGGGAGCGGCGCCCGGTCGCCGAGGTAGACCGCGTGGCGCCGCCTGGCCTCGCGCAGCTGGGCCTGCTGCTCGCGCTCCAGCCAGCCTGGCGGCAGCTCGGCGACCTCGCGCTCGTTGAGCGCGACCTGCCCGTCCTCGGCGATCGCCCCGACCGCATATTCGCGGTGGAGCGGATGGCCCAGCTTGCGGGCGAGGATCAGGTCGAGCGGCGCCTCCAGGGCGGTCGCCACCGCCTTCGCCGTCACGACGCCGCCCCGCGGGAGGCCGTAGACGACCACATCCTTACCCCTGTACTTCGAGAGCGCCGCGGCGAGCACGGCGCCTCCTGCTTCGCGGTCCCGGAAGATCGTCATCATCGTCCGGGATCCCTAGCACTCGAGCGCCGGCTCGGCAGGCGCCGACCTCGACCATCAGCGCGGCGCAGCTCGCTCGGGTCAGCAGGGGCAGAAGACCGAGAGGAACGAGTAGCGGAACGCCAGCGGCTTCGGGCCACGGGTCTCCAGGTTGGTCGCGTCGCCGGTGACGGCCTCGAGGTGACCGTCGCGGTCGACGTCCATCAGCGCGATCGGGTCGAGGAAGCCGGGGTCGGCGTGGGGGGTCAGGGTGGCGCCGTTGAGCTCGAACAGCATGGTCACGGGGTCGGGGTTGAAGCCGCCGCAGCCGTCCTCGTGCGTGACCTGGGCGGTCACGAAGCCGCGCGTGCCGCCGATCTCGTCCCAGCGGACGAGCTGGAGCTGCGCGTCGAGGAAGGCCTCCCAGGGCAGCGCCTTGCGGCGCTCCTCGGCGTCGAGGTCTCGCAGGTAGCTCCTCCGCTCGGCGCTCATCCGCCGGAGCCCGCGCAGGGTCTTCATGTGCTCGAGCACGCGCGGGCGCAGCGAGGGGTCGTCGATGCCGCGGGCGAACACGATCGGGGGCGGGAGCTCGGCGCTGCGCGCCCACACGGGCGTGCAACCGTCCGGCGCGGCGAGCCTGGCCTGCAACACATGGCTGTCGTTGCCGAGCTCCTTCGCCATCTCCCGCATGTCGGCGCGGGTCGGCGGCTCGTCGGTCTCGCTGAAGTGCTGGCCCCGCTCCTCACCGTAGAGCGACACGCTGCTCACCTGCGCGTCGCAGATGCCACCCTCGGCCGAATACAGGGTGTAGCGGGCGCCGATGACCGCCTGCAGCGACGCGGGCAAGCGCTCGAGCGCGACCTCGCGGTGCACTGTGTAACCAGAGTCGATCGGCTCGACCTTCATGCGCCCCTGTCCCCACGAGAGGCTGGGATTGGCGGCGAGGACCAGCTCGCCGTCATGCATGAGCAGCGCCTCGTTCGCGGCGAGCAGCGGCCTCGCCTCCTCCTCGATGGGCTCGACCGGGACGGGCGTGGCCGGGGCGAGGGGCGTGGCCGGGGCGAGGGGCGTGGCCGGGGCGAGGGGCGTGAGCGGGGCGAGGGGCGTGAGCGGGGCGAGGGGCTCGATGGCCGTCGTGGGCTCGATAGCGACGGGTGCGACCGGCGCGGCGGGCACCTCGGTCAGGGCGGGCGTCGGCGCGACCGTGACCGCGGGTACCTCGGTCGACGCGGGCTCGAGCGCCAGATAGGCGAGCGAGGCCGCGAGCGGGGTCAGGAGGATCGCGGCGAAGACGACAGTCGTACCGATCGAGCGGGCCATGAGGATTAAGCGATCCAGACCGGGGACCTGATTGCGGGCTGGGTGTGTGAAAAGTCAGCGCTCGGATCTGCGTGGCCTGACCTCGCTCGTTGCCATCACCTCGCCGGGCTGGCAGCGCGACTCGATGCGCGTGCGGCCCTCCGGTCGGCGACGGTATCCCAGCAGTCTTGAAGGTCGCCGCGAACGCTGTTTTATGTGGTCAGAAGGGGGTAGACTGCGGCATGGCGATGGCATTGCGGTGTGGTTGGTGGGTCGTGCTCGCGGCCGCGGTCGGGTGCGGTGATTCGGGCGCGGGGACGAACACGGGGTTCGGCGTCAGCTCGTCGACGGGGACGAGCGACGCGACCCAGGGCGTGCCGACGACGTCGGACGGCGGCAGCACGGGCGCGACAGGCGTGAGCACGGGCTCGGCGAGCGGCTCGAGCGGCGGCACCGGGACGTCGACGAGCGACGCGAGCACGAGCGGCGGGAGCACCGGGACGACGGCGGCGGTCAGCGAGAGCGGTACGACGACGACGAGCGCGAGCACGTCGGACGGGGGATCGAGCTCGACGGGCGGGCCGGTCGGCTTCTGTGACGGCGACGGCGGGATCCTGCTGCCCGGCGACCTCAGCGACATGTGCACGGCGGACCTCGGCAAGAAGACGTTCCTGTTCGCGGTGTGCTCGTGCGCGGGGCTGACGGCGAACAACGTGCTCAAGACCGACTCTTACGACAGCGAGATGATGATGAACATGATGGCGAAGACCGGCGGCTCGGTCGGCGTCAACGGGATGTACTCGGCGTCGTCGCAGAACGACATCGGCGGGACGCTGTGGGTCGACGGGCCGATCCAGACGTTCAACAGCCACATGGTCACGCAGAGCGTGCAGTGCGGCGGCGACTACTCCGCGACCAGCCCCTCGACCGTCGGCGACGACATGTACGTCGAGGGCAATCTGGCGGCGATCAACAAGGTGGTGACGATCGGGGGCGACCTGCACATCGCGGCCGGGAAGTCGACCGCGGGCGCCAACGTGCTCGGGAAGATCGTCAAGGAGCCGGTGGTGGTCAAGACGCCGTGCGACTGCAGCGACCCGATCGACGTCGCGGCGATCGTCGCCGGCTATAAGCTGGACAATGACAACATCCCGAACGCGATCGAGCCGGACCAGCTGATCGGGAACCCGCTGCCGGAGGTGCTCGAGCTGCCGTGCGGGCGGTTCTACTTCGACGCGATCACGCCGAACAACGCGCTGACGATCAAGCTGACGGGGCGGACGGTGCTGGCGATCGCGGGCGACGTGGTGATCCCGGGGCCGTTCGTCCTCGAGCTCGGGCCGGACGCGGAGCTCGACCTGTTCGTCGCGGGCAACGTGACCCTCAACAACACCGCGACGATCGGCGACACGAAGCGGGCGGCGGCGACGCGGATCTACGTGCAGCAGTCGTTCAAGTTCGCGAGCAACTTCGTGCTCGGGGCCAACCTGTACCAGCCGAACGCGATGTTCACGGCGAACAACATGGCGGAGATCTGGGGCTCGCTGTTCGTCGGCGGGCTGGCGCTGGCGAGCCCGTTCACGGTCCACTACGACCAGGCGATCCTCGACCTCAGCGGCTGCGAGGAGCCCGGTGGGGGGTGCACGGATTGCCACGACTGCGCCAATCCGACGCCGGCCTGCAAGGACGGGACCTGCGAGCCCTGCGTGGTCGACAGCGACTGCTGCCCGCCGCTCGTGTGCGATCAGGGGCAGTGCAAGGTGATCTTGCCGGGCTGACGCGCGCGATGCGAGGAGGGGCGGAGGAATGAAGGTCCTCCGCACCTGCGGTGCCGGGTTCGTCGCGGCCGGGAGCTCACAATAGTCGCATGTCGGGCTGCGGGCTCAGGAGCCGAAGCCGCAGGCGGGGTCGCAGACATCCGTCACGCAATCGACGTAGGCCATACCCTTGACGGGATCGCCCTTGCCCATGCACATCTCGGTGCAGGCCTCGCCCAGCATGCCCAGCGCGAGGCAGGTGGGGATCAGGCAGTCGACGTAATCGAGGCACGACGCATCCTCGCTGCAGAACGTGTAGAGGTTGTTGCACGCGCCGTCGCGCTGACACGCGGCGCAGGCGGTGCAATCGAGGATCCCGCACGCCGCGGCCCCACCCGTCACCTCCTCGCCGCTGGTGGGTGCGGCGTCGGTCGGGTTGGCGCCGGTGGTCGCATTGCCGGTGCTCGCGTCGGTCCCGGAGTCGCCGGGCCCGCAGCTCGAGAGTACCGCGACGGCAGCGGTGAGCAGGACGAGCCAGGCCTCGGAGCTTCGTTTCATCGCCGGCGAGTATAACTCGGTCGGACCGACCTCCGGCCCTCCGGCTGCGCCAGGTCGCGCGGGTTTCCAGCCGGACCCGCGCCGGCACGTGCGACGATGTCCGCCCGCGTTCGGGCCGGTGGCCACGCGAAGAACTTGAGGCTAGAGGACCGGCAGCTCGGCGTCGAAGGTGCGGCGCTCGACCGGGCCGTGGGTGAAGAGGGCCGCGAGCCAGCGGCATCGCGCGGGCTCGAGCTCGCGGTCGCAGCGCTCGAGCTCGGCGCGCAGCGTGGCGACGTCGACGAGGGTCGACGGGCGCGGGCGCAGGGCCAGCGAGGAGCGGCCGCCGGGCACGGCGGGCTCGTCCTCCTCGCTGTCGTGACAGACGAAGCAGCGGGTGATCCGGGGGTGCTCGGGGTTGCGGACCCGGTCGAGGGCGGCCGCCGTCGACACGGGCGCGGTCAGGGGGAATTCGAGCTCACCCTTGATCGTCCGGCGGGGCGCGACGAAGTGGCCGAACTCGATGAGGTCGCGCGCCGGACCGTCGAGCACGACCGAGATCACCAGGGAGTCGGCGCCCCAGATGAACACCCGCGGGCTGCGCTCGCCCTCGGCCCGCTGCAGGCTCGCCCGGCTCTTCGTCGCCTCGATCTGTAGCGGGCGATCGAGCGCCTCGACGAAGCACTCCGCGGTCACCGGGAAGGGGAGACCGTTGGCCAATGCGACCGCCTCCTCGATGGTACCCGGCGAGCCGGTGGTGCCGGGCGCGGGCTTGCAGCGCCGGGGATCGGCCGGCGATGCCGGGCCCTCCGGGGCGAACGCGGGCGCCGCTCGCTCGGGCGCGGGCGCCGGTCCGCAGGCGCCCCCGGCGACCAGGGCGCCGAGGATGATCCGCGAGGCTCGCTTGCGCATGCGCGGGATGATAGTCGCCTCGCGGGCCATCGTTCGCCCCCGTCCCGCGGCGCGCCGCGAAATACCTGCGTCGTGGCGCCCCACGGGCGCCCCGCCGCGGCTACGGGCAGCCGGACAGCGCGGAGATCCAGGCGTCGATGAGGGCCGCGCCCTCGCCGTCGATCGTCGTCGACGCGAGCGCCGGCATGCGCGTGCTGCCGGCGCTGCGCATGCGCGCCGAGAGGACCGAGCTCGCGGGGTCTCCGGGTCGGACAAGGCGCGCGTCGATCAGGCCGAGGTCGCCGGCGCGGGGCGACTGGTCGCAGACGGCGGTGTCGGCCAGCGGCGTTCCGACGCGCAGGTCCATGCGTGCGCGGCCGGCCGGGCCGTCGGGGCGGTGGCACGACGAGCAATTGACGTGGAGGTATGCGCGCGCTCGGTCCGCGAGCGGGGCGTCGCTGTCGGTCGCGGGGAGCGGCTCGGCGGTCGGGCGCGCGCGGAGGAGGCCGAGCTCGACCAGGGCGTCGAGCTGATCGATCGGCCGCCCGTCGGCGCCCGGGACGTTCCGCAGCAATTGTGCGGTCTCGAGGCCGAGGCTGAAGCCGGCCGCCTCGCTGTGGCAATATAGACAGTCGCTGCGGTCGGGGAAGATCCACGGCTCGCCGTCGATGGTGCGGGTCTCGCCGGCGCCGAGCAGCGTCGCCTCGGCCCCGCCAGCGTCCCAGGCGTAGGTGTAGCCGGCCCAGGCGCCGTCGTCGTGGCGCACGAACAGGCGGGTCTCGAGCGGGCGCTCGTCGCGATAGAAGGTCTTGACGAGCGCAGAGCCGGCCGGAAGCTGCCAGTCGCCGTCGGGGTCGACGGTGATCGACTCACCGTCGGGGACGACCATCCAGCGGCGCTTGCTCGCGCCGTCGGACCAGAAGTCGAGGTTGAGGTCGTAGGCGATCGCGTGCGCGGGGGGCCCCTGCGGGTCGGCGACGGCGACGCAACCTGTCCCGGAGAGCAGGTCGGGGAGGCCGGGGCCCTCGGGCGGGCTGGCGGCGCGCAGGTGGTAGATGCCGCCCTGATAGTCGAGGGCGTAGAGCTCGC
>Ga0075152_10000492_pt1 | contig 29452 bp, 38 predicted proteins | sample JI61114C2DNA_FD_70964 | JGI IMG/M metagenome (GOLD analysis project Ga0075152, IMG submission 70964) | Wastewater effluent complex algal communities from Wisconsin, to seasonally profile nutrient transformation and Carbon sequestration -... | ecosystem: Engineered > WWTP > Effluent > Algae...
AAGAGCATGAGAAAGAGGCATTAAAGGTTGAAGAGGCCGAAGCCGAAAAGCCAAAAGTTGAGACCCATAGCCCGAAGAAGCATGAACATGAGCCACATGGCAAACAGCTTCCAAAGAATATTGAGCAGCGGTTCAAGAGAATGATGGGCGATATGACAATGCATCTAAAGAGAGCAGAGAGCAAACTTAAGAGCGAAGAGGAACAGGTGAGAGTCTGTTTTACATAGGCAAAGAAGAAAGCATAATTGGAGAAGGAAGCAATTCAGCAGCAGCAAGTCAGCGTGAGAGCGCTGAAAGACGAGAAGAGACAGTCCTTGGCGGTATGCTTAGCATCGACTTAGAAATCCAAGGAGGATCTCATTCAGAAGAAGGATAATTTAGCGCGAAAGTTGCTCGACCTTGAGAACACCCTGCTCGAAACGAGATTCAAAAAGTACATCAGCCAGTTGGACGGCTTCATTCACACAAAGTACCCAGACGCTAACTGTAGAACCCTCCCTAAACTTTTGTGGCGACCAGCCGAGTCGAGCGATGTACTGACCAAACTCGCCTCTGAATCAACAGAGCAGCTCAAGGTACAGCAATAAACAACCTAGGTTCAATAGGAAGCCGCGTGCAAGTTGGTGAAGTCAGTTGCCGAGCCCATCCAATTCTCCAAGGTAGTTGTGTAGAATTAGACGGAGTACCTGACCAACTCTACCGGACGCTACTACAACCGCCTGATAGGTAATATCCTAACAGAGAGCAAACCCGAGATATTATGGCGGCCAGTGGAATGGAATTCTGAGTTGCGAAAACTCGAAGCCCAATCATCTGAGCACTTGAAGGTAACACCCTTAACGAATATAGAACAAACTACAACAGCTTAAACAGTCCTTTGAAAAGCCCAAAACAAAGGCGCATCAATCCTCCGACGAGGAGATTTCCTAAAGCGAAGCCGAACACGATTGATTGAGCAAAATAACAATAGAACCGTTGAAAAGCATTTCACACCAACCTCACCGGCTTGTGTAAGTATTTGGCTAGCAGTGAGGTTTTCTTTGAGGTAGCTGCTGAGTAGATCGACGCACTCTTCTTCTTGGGCTCCTCGAAGCTTGTTGGCTTTTCGTTGCTGCTGTCCTTCAACGATTGCTTCTTGCTGCTGTAAACGCTCATTAGCTTGTTCCGGTGCTTCGCTGAAGTGTTCAGTGAAGTGTCTTTCCCTTCGGTTAAGTATTTTGTCTTGAAGGGTTACTTACGCTTCTGTTCGGAATTTCCTTTATCAGGTCGATGAGGCGAGGTGTATACGGTCCCCATACCATTGCCTGCAGCGCCCCTGTTTGACTGCCGTTTTTGAACGTACACTGTCTTTGCAGCAACTTTCTCATTTTGATCTTCATCTTCATGAGTGGCTTCCCTCAGAGATTTTTTCTTTGCCCTGTCATAGTTGGGTAACTCGCACTTGATTTAACACTTGGCTAGATCAGGTCCCTTTGATTTCTCAGTGGGGCATCTCTTATTGATCTACTTGTAGATCAGCGAGCGATAGTCCTTCAGGGACAGCTTCTTGTTATCATCGATGACAGGGCGGATAGAGCGGGAAACAGGTTAATTGGAGGAATTATGGAAGTCTCGAAGGTACGGGTGTTTGAGCACCTCCTCAATAGTAATTCGTTTTTTTGGGCTAAACTGAAGCATCTTCGAAATTAGATCCAAGGCTAGCTCATCAGCGTTTGGTAGCCATTCTCTGATACTCTTCTGCTTCACAGCACGCATGTTTTCGATCATCGACCACCCTACATCCGATTCCAACGATTGAATGTCCGATGGTGAGGGGCTCCCGGTCCAACTCAACAGTTTCTCCAACTGATTGAGGGTTGAGTTTCCTGCGAATAACGGTTTTCCCTTAATCAGCTCGGCCATCAAACACCCGAAGCTCCAGATATCCACCCCCTTCGTATAGTGATGTGAGCCGAGCAAAATCTCTGGCGCTCGGTACCAGCGCGTTGCCACATACTCCGTCATGATTGCAGGAGAGTCTCCATCAGACCTGGCGACAGAACGAACCAGCCCAAAATCACAGACCTTAACGAGACAGTCTGAATTGATGAGTATGTTGGACGGCTTGAGGTCGCGGTGGAGTAGATCCGCACTGTGCAGGTACTTAATAGCCCGGGCGATCTGGTAGACGATGTACTCCTTGTGTTTGTCCTTGAGAATATTTTCTCTGATGACATGATGAAGGTCGATGTCCATAAACTCGAACACCAGGTAGATATCCTTTTCGTTATCAGCCTTGATGACGTTGATGAGTTTGATGATGTTCTCATGGTCGAATTCCTGGAGGAACACTATCTACCGGTAGGTACGCTGTGCATCTGTGGCGTGCTGGAACGCATCGAAGATTTTTTTCAAAGCGTATATCTGGTTTGTACGTCGATCGAGCACCTTCCAAACATGTCCGTATGCTCCGCTTCCAATCTTCCTCTGAATCTCGTACCGACGGAGCACATGAGGCTCGATGTCTTCAGCCATGCAGGTTATAATTTTTGATAATATTTTTATTGAGGCACGCTGATCGGACAACCTGATGCCATTCAATGTTTAGCTTGAAATGTCGGTGGTTTGCCTATGATGGTTTTTCTCCGTCTACTTGGGTTATAGTCAATTATATGGAATTCAATCGCGATCCTCAGTCGACTAGTAAGTAGGCCAAGCAAAAAGACTATTCTGCTGCCAATAACTATCCACGGTCCGGCTATGATGGAAGCATGCTAGGCAAGACTACAGCAACGACTTCGAACCCCGTGACAATTGGGCAGCGAGGTCCCGACCCTGTTGCGTCGAATAGAGGTTGGTCAAACGATAATTCAGCGGCTGAGGCTTATACCTCGAACCAGGTACAGATGTCTGGTTTGGTACAAACCAAACCCACAACTGTTGGCAATAATGCAGACACAATGTCTGCTGTAATTATGCAGGAAGGAACTGGAAATCGGTTTCCTTCGAGACCAATGCTTCCTTACTATTCGCCGAATAATTCGGCGAATCTACCAACATATTCCTATATCCAGCCAGGCGATCGCTCAAAAGAAGCTCAACCAAACCCAGCTCCGAACGTATCGGTTGTCTTTCCAGCTTCTCCGATGGACCCTCCTTCGGGGCATAAAACTACCTCTCATGGAATGCATCCTCAACTCGCCCATACGAACCACCACCTTTCACATTTAAACCAACCACCGGTAACTTAACGCCAATTGAGAACACAACCAGGCTCAACTGCTTTCATCAATAGCGGAGAGGAGGCTAGCGTTGCTGAACCCTGTTGCAATTGCACGTGCTGCTGGGTTCGTTGGGGATATCTCGACATGTGTTTTGGGGCTTGCCTTCGGTGCGACCGGGAATGCTATAACCGTATCTGCCGTTAGTGCTGTGGTCTTCGTTCATTGTTGTGCTGTACAAGCACCTACACTGTTTGCTCGGATCGCTGCTGTGACACTCACGGAAAGATCTGCAGAGATTGCTGCCTCACTTAAAGTAACTTCTGTTCGAAATGTGTCAAGTGTGACAGTCGTTTCTGCATGGAGTGCTGCTTTTGTGAGAGTAAGATGCTGGATAAGTGTCTCAGCTGTTCTGGACGCTTTTGCACAGAAGTATGTCTGTGCGAAGACCAGTGCATGCCAAAATGCCTAAAATGCCAGTCGAAATGTTGCACGGAGTGCTTTGGAGGCATCTGTGCCTGCATCTGCGGTGGGAATTGTTGCTGTGGATCGAGAGGAACGCAGAGTAGCAGTGGCAATGGTTGTCACTGTTGCTCAAAGGATGGTTACTGTGGCTGTCTTCCTGCCTGCTGTTTAAAGTGACACATTTGATGGTACATAACTTTTCCAATGACAATAAGTAGTTATCATTCGACGACTAGATTGGAAGTGTAGAGCTGACCTTTTCCCTCTGCTTTACTTTCGTATGCCTACATTATCACTGATGTACTGCACGAAGGGGAGCCTCGAGTAAACTCCATTCCCTCACCAACAACCGGTCGATCTCGAAGTCGTTGAAGGCTAAGTATTAGTCAAGATTCTACCTCGAAACTTGCTCTGCATCATGGGTTTGTTTTCAGATTGGAAGAGGAGGCATCCCTTGCTGAGCTGCGGTTCTGTCATTTGGTGCTATTTGCCGATGCCTCCGTTGATGTCCTTTGAGGACTTCTTCTCTGGCAGATCGCTCTGTCTTGTCAATCTTCGAGCCACTTCATGGTAGTGGTTGGACATCTGACCGAAGAAAGCTGTGCACATGCTCGCCAGCTCGTTGACCTAAATAAGGAATGGTGCTTACGAACTGTCTCCTACCTCCCTCCATGCGAAACTTAGTAATATTAGTAAGGCGCGCTGCGCTGATGTCAATCAAGCCTGAATAAGTAAGGCGAACCCGCGTTCTTTGCTTCAGTCTTTTAGCAAGTAACGTCTCATGGTTAGTCTTTCGCCGAAGCTGAGGAACACTCTTGTAGAACCTGCCTGGTAATGTTGCTTAAGCTTCTCCTCCACTCTCCGATTAAGGTCGCAGTTGATCTCCAGCTTCATCTCTTCTTCAGAACCGGCTGAAGGTTTTGGAGGCTCTTTAAGTTGCGAAATTTCCAGATGTTTGGTGCAGCTCGATGCAACTTTAAGATTGGATTTTTCAGTAAGAACAGTAGGTTGGTAAGGCTTCACTTTCGGGACACTTTCGTGCACTTCAATGAAGGTCGAATAAGACCTATCCTATTCGGGATCTTCAAAGTGGGAACGGTGGAATGGAGATCTTTAACGTACAAGCATAGATGAAGTGTCGATAGGAGAAGCCTTCTTATTGACTTATTGGTGCTAGTTGTGTACTGGTTGCTGGGCTAACTGTTGTTGTTCTAAGGGAAATTTATTGAAAGTTGGCAAGACGATTTATTGGTGGTTTGGTTGAGTCTTGGCAGATCGGAAGTCTTAGGATTGGACTGTCGGCAGCCGATCGAGAGTTGCAACCGAATGATCTGCTGTTACTTGTTTGTTCAGCTAACCTTGCCCTCTTTCGGTAACCTTCGCAGATGGTTCTGGGATGTCCATTCCGACAAGTTTTCTCAGCTACTAACGTCCTGTTGGGTTCATCATGCATATCTTTATGTAGTCCTCGAATAATGTGGGGTCGAGCTTATCCTCTTCAATTCGCTATCTTTGGTGTGATTCGGTTTGCAGAGGTAATGACGTTGGACCCTTTGGGCTTAATGCTTCCTCGTCTCCATAAGTTGGTATGTTCAAGTGGGGCTGGTTGAAAAGCTCATTCAGCCTTTGGAGTGTGTCTTGACTGGTGGAGCGAGAGTTCGTTCTTGCCGAGGCAGGTACGTTTCCCTCAGGGCACCTGTTAATTGGTGTTGGAAGTTGGTATTTGGTATCGAGTTGCTATCTTGTTGGCTCATTCTTATCAATCATGACATAGGGTGCCTATTGCACCACTGCCTTGAGTTTTTGGTTTGGGTTGAGCTCCTGATTTCTTGGATTCGTCAGAGACTTGTCACGTACAAATGCTGGGGACGGGTTAGCGAATTTCTCGCTCCTTCGAGAAGCTCTTTCTTCTTGCTTTGAGTTGAGAGTTTGGAAGAGATGGGGTTTTAAAAACGGATTAGGCTTACCGATCTGAGGAGGACCCTCTTCATGAACACCTTAATAAGACAAGAATTAAGACTCCGCTTTGGTCTTGTATTCATGATGATGCTAACTCTTCGTATACTTTGTGCTGGAATCTTGCTACTTCATTTCGTGCTTGCGGACCGGTATCGACTCGATGAAAGCTACTCCGGTAGTTGTAGGTTCTTTAGGAGCCGAGACTTGAACCAATCCTGCCATTGGTTTTATATACTCCGTTCTGAATGGCTGTTCGGAATCCTCGTATGTATTGTACGACGGTAGCGCAAACCTTTGAGATTATTGCCGCTTCGGTGGCAGCGTGTTGTAACCAATTGCTTTACCCTCGACTTAAGTACCAGCTAAATAGCCGTACGAATCGCTGGGGATGTACCCTTGTAAATTTTAAATGGGCTAGACTCCCCTTTCTGCAGGTCCTCCAGCAGTTAGATCAATCCTTTCCGCTCGAGTTGGAGTCCGATCCCTGGTGGGTCCTCCCCTGGTTAACACTGGCTCTCTTTTGGAAGGTTACCTCCGAGCGATCTTGTCAAAGATGTTATCGTTTGAGGTAAACGGATTTTTCATAATGGAATATTTAATACAACTGACGAAGACCTACTGACTGATCGGAGCAAATCACCCGGCGTGAAGCAGCAAGTAAACACTCCCAGCAAAATTATTGTTCTGATCGATGTTGGTTTTTGTAGTGTGCAAGTAAACTCCACTCGAATTCCTCCAACCGCTTACGATGAGCACGTGCATCTAACTTTAATCGATAAGTCTTGCTTAGGGATTTAAAGATAAACACGTAACACAGCTATAAAATCAGCTAATTATTTGATGTCGAGAGCCTCCAAAAGCAAGTCCCCTGAGAGAAGCCCTGAGAGTGAAGATATGCGCGAGAAGGCTCGTGAGGCCATTCAGAAGCGCACTCGCAAGCCCAAACCTTTCTATGAGAAGTACGCCTACCACATTGTGATTGGCGTCTTCCTGGTGGTCGTGGCCTATGGACTCATCAACAGTCTCTGGAAGTCAGGACCAAACATTAACACCACTCTCGTCAATGATGAGGCTCTGATCGCCCTCCGAAACTCTGGTGACTCCACCTTTAAGGTTGCTGTCCAACCAGCCTTCCATGATTACAAGCTCTCTGATGCTAAGCTACTTTTCAACAATCAGGCGACCAACAAGCAGCAACTGTACCGTTGCCAGTCAAGCGATAAGGCCTCCATCATCTCCGAAAGCTACAATTTCCGAACTGCTCATCCTGAGTGCGCCCAGGAGATCTACAACCAAGGTATTGGTTTATTGTTATTCAGGAAATTGCTCTGCTTCGTACTCCATTGCTGCAGTGAGTGCCATCAATGACCGTTATTGCCTTCAGAACAAAGCTGATCATCCAATTCTGTCACCACAAGCTCCGATTGCTTGCGATAAGGCAATTAACAACCAGTGTAAGGGTGGGTTCGTGTCAAGGACTCTCGACTATGCAAAAATTTATGGACTTGTCGACAATACCTGCCTCGGCTATGATGTAAGCAAGGTTGATAAAACTTTTGATTGTGCCACCAAGATCAAGGATTGCCCCAAGTGGAAGATCTCGGACTATTGCGTCAGTTCGACTGAGGAGGGCATCAAACAGGAAGTGTTCAACCACGGACCAATTATCGTGGTCATTCCAGTTTATCGCGATTTCCTCATCTACAAGGAAGGACTTTATCAGGTCTATCCCAAGAACCAAAAATTCCCTTCAGGCCACGCTGTCAAGATTATTGGATGGGATGTCCAGCAAGGGAAGAACTGCTGGCTCATCGAAAACTCTTGGGGAGAGGAGTGGGGTGTTAATGGAACTGCTTGCATTTTGGTCGGTCAGGAAGAACTTGATATGGAACGGTTTGCCCTTGCTCCAGCCCTTCCACAAGCCGCCAAAGAGGGAGAGGAGGAAGAAGCCAACGCTGAACCAAAGGAAAAGGTTGAATTGGACAGTGCAAGTGAACTTAAGGATGATATTGGCTCAGGAAGCGACGAAACTCTGTGATAGTCCAATAGATTTGATGTTCTCAGCAGTTACAGTGCAGAGTAGAGCGCCCTTCAACTGGGTTTATAATCAAGTTTTGAATATCCATGTCGGAGGAATCTGAATTCAGCGACGATTCGGCAGGTGGGTGGATCCAGTGGTTCTGCAACTACGAAGATCATCAGTTCTTCTGCGAAGTCGATGAGGAGTTTATCCGCGACAACTTCAATCTCTATGGCATCAAGCAAAAGTTCAGCCACTTCAAGTACCATTCTATATCATGCAGTGAAGCAGTTGCCATGATACTCCGAGCCGAACCCCCAGATGAAGACGAACTTGAAAACGAGAAGTAGATTCAATGCATTACGCAGGTTTTTGGAGCTGTATCAAGAGGCCACTGACATCTACGGTCTCATTCATGCTCGATTCATACTTACTCCCAAGGGGTTAGCTCTTATGCGAGAGAAGTACTTGCTGGGGAAGTTTGGAATCTGTCCGAGAGTGCTCTGTGAGCGACAGAACGTGCTGCCTATCGGCATGAGCGAGGATATTCGAACCTCTCGGGTCAAGGTGTACTGCCCACGCTGCGAGGATGTTTACATGCCAAAGAAGAAGTACCCAGACGTGGATGGAGCCTACTTCGGATGTTCCTTCCCACACATCCTGCTGATGGTAACACCAGTGGTAATCACAGACCTACGAGGACTTGATACCCACTTCTCCACCGAACACCTACATTCCAAAGATCTACGGATTCAAGATCTATAAGAAGAAGGGTTCTCGCTACAACGAGCAAAAGAAACAAAACGAAATCACGCACTATTCGGAGTAGCACCTCAAGAAGATTAAAAACAAGACCGAGACCAAGAAGCCCGAACGCAAATGATTTGTAGTTGTGATGTCAATAAATAACCTTTACGCTGCTGCAGGGCTAACTCTTGGGGCAGTGTTAGGATTCATCACCCGCGATGACTACATCAACAGTAGCTCGAAGAAGATCACGGCTCTACGTCAGGAATATGAACTGAACCTTACGGAAATCGATGGGAAGGTTAAATAGGAAATCCAGCGTAACATCCAGCTAGCAGCCAACGTCTAACAGCTGAGAAGGAAACTTCAGGAGGAGCAGAAGGCGAAAGAGGCAGAGGATCTACAGCCGAAGTCATGAATGCAAAGACAAGACAGGCAAGATGATTGAACCTTCACAAAACCCAACCAAGTTAATCCATCAACTCCTCGAGCTCTGATTCGTCGACTGCCATGGCCTCACGTATAATGTCGAAGTCTCCGCGTATGGTAATCTTGTTCGTGGAGCAGACTGCCAACGACTTCCGGCATTAAGATTCGTATATCTTCACCTCCTTCCCAGGTGTGCGAACAATTACCATCGGAAACGATATGTGTGCTGTTGGCTGCACCTACCTCTGGTTCTTCTCCTTCAATTTCCTCAGGGCCAGGTACTTCCGAGCGACATTTTTTAAGTGGGTAGTTCGATACTGCAGCGATCGATTCAAGTCATCATACTTTTTTTGCATGGTCTTGAGAGTATCCCAACTGTTGCTGGTCAGGCACTTCCCTACATTAGTGTTGGGGGTACCCACTGAAAGCTGCTCCCTGATGGATATACGCTTCGATTTCTTTTCGATGACTCCCACCGAAATCAACACGTTGAGAGCGTCGTACACTCTCCTTTTTATGTTTTTCTATTCCTTATGACGTGACTACATTAGCGTCGACTTTACCGAATGGCTCAGCTTTGTAGGTACCAGTTCATCCACCAACATATTCGACACCTCTCGATAAGAAGCTGACTCCATTGATCGAAGAAGCTGGCTCACTCTCAATGCTAAATAACGAAGGCCTTTGCGCTGCTCGAGATCATGGTTTAAGGATGGATCCTCCTCTTTTAGATCTTGCTAAACCTCTGGAGGTTCCTTCTACTCAGCCACAATGCGAAAGCCAAGGGGAACAGAGCGGTAAGCCTGAGATCGCTCTGTATCATAGACTGCTGGGAAGGGGAGGTACACATCCCTCAGAGTTTGACTGTTATAGACTGACTGCAGCTGTGGTTCCTCGGCTTTGAGCTTCATTGAAGCCTCCAAGTTGCGATAGTTGAGCCGGAAGGTACTGTTCTCATCCTCCTAGCTTCGAAAACGCCAGTCGTGCATCTTGTGCGGGATAATATCAAAGGATTGTAATTGGCGGATGCTTGCAACCAACTTATACTGCCCATCGCAAGGTACACTTGGGCAGCGAAAGGACCCCAAGGAGACTCATTTTTCCACAAAAATCTAGTTCCCGCCAAAACTGCGTTTGCGTTTGTGATGCTCTTGGCGGCAATGTTGATTCAAAAAATTAGTTATAGCTGTCCAATGTCCACACGGGGCATGTAGTTCATGCCGCTTATATCTTGCTATTCCCTAAACAACATTTCCAATCATAAACCGAACTCCTGCAACAGCTCTGCGAAGTTGCTGTTTATCTGGGCTTGCCTCTTGCGTTGGATTTCAGCTTTCATTACTCGTGCTAAGTCTTATGCTTTGTGAATAATATCGGGATTTATACCGACCATCCGAGCGACGTTGACGGCGAAGGACTCATCGCATCTACCGTTCTTCAGTCGGTACAGGAATTTTATCTGGCGAGTTTAAGTGTTCACGAGGTAGCTCATGTGGTGGATGCTCACATTGCGGTTGAAGAGGAACTCCTAGACGAGGATGTTATAGTGGGTGGCGAACAACCCCAAACACTTCGAACGTTCACAGAGGTATTTGAAGGTAGCTTCAGCGATGGACATTCCATCGAAAGTCGAGGTACCTCTGCCCAGTTCATCAACGATAACAAGGCTGTGTGGGGTGGCGTGGTCCAGCATCGACTTCGTCTACTCCATCTCAATATAGAATGTCGATTTCTTTTCGACAAGGCGATCGCTTGCGCCGATGCGAGTGAATATCCTATCGAAGATGATGGAGTTGTATTGTTGGCAAGGGACAAAGATGCCAAGCTGAGCCATAACAGCGAGTACGCAGACCATTCGCAGTAGGGTTGACTTGCCGCCCATATTGGGGCCAGTCAATAGCATCATCGATCTCTCTGAATCGATGTGAATATCATTCGGTACGAAGATTAGGTGACTAAGGCATGGATGCCTTCCCTGCACAATATCCAACCTGCCAGCAGAATTGAACGTTGGACGACAGCTTTCCCACATCTGCGACACGACTGAGTTTGAGATAAGACAGTCGATTTCAGCAAGAACCCGAACATACTGCTCCCAAATCCGACTCTTTTTGCGGAACTCCTCAAAGAAGAAGGTCGTGAAGTTTTTCAGGTGGTCCTTCAATCGCTGTTCTGCTTCTTCCAGATTGTGTACTAGCTTTCTACTTTGTTTGGTGACATATCTCTCGATCCCCTGCCTCTTGGAAGTAAAGATGTAGTATTCTGGCTTCCGTTTGATGGATCGATCCGGGACCTCTATCTCATACCGTTCCTTGGTATGAGCGAACTGAATCTTGGGTTCGTTCAACATCGTTCTCTGCTGCTCGAGGTACTGTCTGAGCTCTTCCTATATTGCTGCTATTTCTTCGACTGTCAAGTCGTAGGCCTCGAATAGTCCTCTTTGAGGTATAGGCTTGTCTCCGTCCCACTTCACAAATTCGTCCACCTCCTTGAGATGGCTTAGCACATCTGGTAGAAGGGGTGTCGCAGTAATCTGTTCAAACTCATCCTCAACATAGACACTTTCAATTTCATCGGAACGAGCAACCGACAGCAAACTTACCAACCGCCTAGATTTGAGTGCCCCAATGTGCTTCCGAAGAGGAGCTAGCAAATTCCAACTTTGTTCGACATCCGTAAAAAACTTGCGGTACTCCTTCATCCTCTCAGCATTGACATTGCTAAAGTAAACTGCCTTGTTGGCCAGGTTCTTCACACTATACCGATAAAGCTTGTTTGTCATCATCTCCAAGTCGATAAGACGAGCTAACCCCTCAGCCAACTTATTCTTTTCGTTGGGATGGCTGTTTAGGTCTTCAACTGCGTCCAGCCTTTGGTTGATGACTTCTATATTTGTTGAGGGAGAGCATAACCACTTCTTCATCAATCGCTTCCCATAACCAGTTCTGCATCGATTGATCAGCTGAAGGAGAGAACCCTTTTATTCTCCAGCTGAGGTCTCCAGGAGTTCAAGATGCTGCAAAGCTTGCGAATCAAGTATCATGTGCTCCACCAGCGACTTTTACGGGTCGTACATCTAAAACCGAGCAGTCTCGAGTACGGTATCAACAAGCAGCATTGACTTGAGGTAGGCAAACAGTCCAGATAGACAGCTATAGAGCATTTGTTTCGGTCTTTCGGGGTACCTTTCCAGTTACGCTTCGGGAAAAACTCCCGAGGTGTGTTCCTTCAACATCATAATGCTGTTGAGGTGGTGCCAAGCACTGTCTTTGTTGGGGAGTGGACTTTGAATCATGGCGAGAAACGATTATGTCATCATTTTCTTCTCGTCCATGGGAAGGTTGGCTGGGTCGTAGAGCACCTCTACAGGTCGGGTTCGATACAGGACAGTTTTAAATTCATCCAGTGACTTGCTGAGTCCAATAACAATCTTGTTATTCGCGGTGTCTAGTAACGCGAAGGCGTAGAGCGGATGGTTGCACTGGAGAGAAATCAGATAGTTAGGCATGTAGCTTTGCTTTTATTTGCTCTCATCGGCGAGGTTTGTAGGCTTAGTATAGGTGCCCTTTGTGAGAATCTGAGTTATCTCTCGAGTGATGCACTTCTCAGCCTTGCCTGTATTCTTCTTCTCTTCCTTCACGCGAAGCTGCATTTCATCTGGGGTCTCCATCTGTTCAACGACGACGACTTTGAAACCGAGTTCGACCAGCTAATCAACATATCGGTCGAGACATTTCTCTGGGAAGCCCGTATGCATCTTTGTGCCCATCCACTTCAGATTTAGGTACTTGTTGGAGATCTCAGCGTCCTCGTAAAAAAGTTAATAGAACTTTCCGAGTTTAAAGAGCACAACCTTATCCAGGTTCTCCGACTTGATGGTCCAATACTGCTTCATAGTGTTGGTTAGCTGCTTGAACTCTTTCTCGGGAATGTAAAGAGTTGTCGAATCATACTAAGGGTCTGAATGGTTTCTCCGGTTCTTATCGAGGCAGCCGGTTGTTCCTCTCATTGCCCACCAAGGAGTTTTATCTGTAAACTCCATGCATGCTCCTTCTGCTGGGGGAGCAACATTATTATCGGCAAGTCTCTCGCACACATCCTCACTCTGCGATTCAACCTCCATTTTCTCACCTTTCGACTTCGGAGCTGCCATTTTCCCCATAGTCTTTGTCTGAGGTTCTTTCTTAACGACAGGTGGTTTTTTTATTGGATGCGAACCAAACTTTCGGTCGTTGCTGACGTTGTATCTCTCCTTATCTTAGTTGGCTTCACCCTTCCGATCCTATCCATCTGAATCACTACTCTGCTGAAGCCTTTTGAGTTTCCCTAATGGCTTGACTTCGCTGGGTGGCATTTCAGTCTCCATCTTCGACTATGGTTGCTGCTTGTTGAGCTCTTCGCTCTCCTGACTGGATGGCTTAATGGACAACTTGCTTATGTATGAAAGCAGGTTGCTTTGCCTCATCTTATTTTCCCGCTAATTTGAAGTCATGTATTTTACAAGTCAAATTACCGAAGCCTTTTAATGTTCAAGCTTCTCGCGGTCAACCTTCCACAATGCATAATAATACGTATGTCAATGGATCAGTAGCTGGTTGACAATGACAAGAAATTCTCTTACAAGGAACAGAATCCAGAGTATCCTGGCGAAGCTCTCGAATAGGCTCTAGTTCAAGGACCTTTGGATAGTCGGCGCTGTACCGATGTCCTCTGCTGCTTGCTCTTCGCCATATATTGGGTAGGTCTCATTGTTGTCGCTGTGTTTGCTTTCCAACAGGGACAGCCACACCTTCTGGCTGCCCCTTTCGACTCAACAGGCTACCAGTGCGGGTATAGTCCCGGTTACGAAAATTTTCCCTATGCTCTCTTCAACCAATCCAACTCATCTCAGTTCTGCTGTGTGGACTTTTGCCCGAAGATCAATAACTTCAGTACTAGCAACTGCCGCTACGACAATCAAAGTATTGCTTGTCCTCTGTTTGGACTCTACAATACAAGCCGCCTTATAGATATCTGCTATCCCACAAATTCATCAGAATTCACTCAAGCCATTAACCTGTCGATGGGCGAGTTTGAGCAGGGTATGAGCGACATTCGACTGACTTGGCCTATCGAACTGGCCGTCCTATTCATCGCACTTATCATCTCGGTCTTCTTTATGTACCTCATTAAGTGGTGTGGAGCCTGTCTGATCTGGACACTCATCTTCTTATTCTTTGCATTGACTGCATGCTTCGGCGGCCTCTGTTACTACATGTACGAAAACCCTCAATTTGCTGATGAAGTTTTACACACTCAAATGGTAAGCAACCTTCAAGGGCTTGAGTGGATTGCTATTGGGATTTGGACCTTTGACGGCATCATTCTAATCATCTTCATCGTGTGCTTCAAAAGCATCCGAGTTGCAATAGCAGTCATCAAAGCAACAGCAACCTTTACGGAGGAAAAAGTCAGAACTATTCTCATTCCCTTCGTCATGTTCCTGGTTATGGTATCCTTTTAGCTAATTCAGGCAATCTTCTTCATATTGTGGGCGTTGGTATCCATCTATATCTTCAGTTCTGGAAAGGAAACGAAGTGCAGCGGAGGTTCACCGTACGGTTGCGTCAGCTGGAACGAAACAATCAAGTCCTGTCTGGGCTACTACATCTTCGCCCTTTTCTGGTACTGTACCCAGTAATTGCAGGAACTGCGAGTTCGCTATTGGCATGTGCCAGTTTGTCATCGCTTCTGCAGCATCTTACTGGTACTTCAGTCACGGCAACGAAAAGCTCAAAGATGAAAGCCACATCTGCAAAAGCTTTTGGAGAGGGCTATTCTATCACGGAGGATCCATTGCCTTTGGAGCACTTATCTTACTCATAGTTTGGGTGCTACAGCTCTTCTTTGAACTCTTCCATAAATGCTCCAAACAAAAAAGCATGGATGGCAACTCAGTTGAAAAGACCTGTGACCGCTGTTGCGTGGACTGCCTGAGGTGTGGATTGGCTTGCTTTGAAAGGTTCATGCGCTTCATCAGTAAGAACGCGTTTATTATGATGGCGATCAAGGGTGGCACATTCTGCTCATCAGCTCATGATGCCTTCTACCTGATCATGAGGACAAAATCAGCCTATGCCTTGACTTAAAGTGCAGCTTCTCTGGTGACCCATTTCGGGAAGTTGCTCGTGACTGTGATCTGCACCATCTGCGGCTACCTGATGATTACGAACATCACATACTTCTCTCTCAACTTGTTCTCGCCAGTTGGGCCAACCCTGGTAAGCAGCCGAAATAATTCAGGTCTTTTTCGTGGTCAGCTTTGTCGTGGCTTCACTGTTCATGGATGTATTTGGCGCTGGTTCCGATACGATTCTGCTTTGCTATGCACTCGAACTTGACATTCTAAAGGGGGCTGCTAAAAGCTGTCCGGTTCACCTGCAAGGCTTCTTCACAAAAGCCGTTTGACGAACTGATATTTTGAGAGTTATCAAGTATAATTAATCTGTGACTCACTGAGGAGCATGCGAAATGCAAATGGTCAGCATATGCCAGATTTAAAAAAGATAATAGTGGCGCTTCGACTGGAAGGGTCAAAGGTTAATAATAAATTATGGAGGAGGAGGAGTACTACGAGGAACCGTAGGACATCATCTACGACGAGGAGGATCTAGACTCGGCATGCATAGCCGAGCAGCATGTCGAGTAGCGAAAGCCAGTCTAAGCTATGGCCTTAGATGAGGTCTCCGAAAGGATCACGATGCAACTGCGGGAGCTTGTTGATGTGATTGCGATGAGCGAAGATTGGGCATTGGTGTTTCTGGAAGTGTGCAAGTGGAATATGGAGAAAGTCAAGACGGACTTCTTCACATCAAATTTGATGGAGAGGTGTGGTTATACCAGCGAAAAGCAGTACACACTGCTGCTGTCTGGCATTTGCGAGGTGTGCTAGCTAAACCATGAAAGCTTCTGGTCGTTGGGATGTGGACACTTACTTTGTACCGACTGCTGTCGTGACTACGTTGAGTTCAACCTGACTCGAGGGGACACCTTCTTCAAGTGTATGCATGCCTGCTGCGAGACGCCTTTCCTTCGCCAGACCATCCTCACAATTATCGATAAGAAGGCAGAGCTTCATGAGCGATACTAGATGCTCCTCAGAAAAAGATTCGTTGAGAATAGCAGAAACCTTCGATGTTGTACCTCCAGCGGCTGTAACAACATCCTGCAACGGAATGACTCTGCACTGAAGGAAGTAGAATGTCCATGCAAGACCAAGTTTTGCTGGGACTGTGGGGAACGCTCGCACCACCCGAGTACCTGCGATCAGGTGGGTCACTGGAAGGTAGCAGTCATCCAGGAACCTTCAGCATTATGGTTGAAACGAAATACAAGCATCTGCCCGAAGTGCAACATCCTGATTGAACGGATCGGAGGATGCAGCCATATGACGTGTGCACCTCCGAGAGGGTGTGGTACCCAGTTCTGCTACGTATGCACTGAGGAGTGGAAGTTCAAGCACAAGAATCCGTATTACTGCCCAAACTACAAGTACAAGAGCTCTACGGTAACAATCCGATAGCGAAAGATCCTCGAACTCACCAACATCAACTTCTCTGCCTACGTCGAGAACGATGTGAAGATGCAGAAGCTGGAGAAGATGTGGCAGCAGTACAAGCAGGCTCAGGATATGCTCTTCGAGTTGCTCTCTATCGACTACTTTGAAACCAGCTTCATCGATAACTACCTCAGATCGGCCATTGACATCATCAACACCCTCAAATGGTCGTACGCGCTTGCCCACTACGCAAACCCCCACAACCCATCCAAAGATATATATTGCTACCAGCAGAAGGCAGCACAAAAGGCAGGCGACGAAGTATATAACCTCTTCCTCATCAAGCTCAGGAAGTTCCTTACAAGTATATAACCGCTACCGACACCCAGCAACATGGTCGAAGATTGGGAGAGCGAGCCGCAGCCGCCTGCACTGGATGTTCCACGAAAGACCCAAGAATTCTTCGAATTGAAGGAATAGCTTCTGAAGGAGACCAAAGCGGCATAAGTCTACCGACAGTCCTTGGTACGAACATCCGCGGCCGAACTGATAAGTTGATGTTCAAGTATACAGTAGCGCTTAACGAGTCAGCTATTATTTGAATCGGCATGAGTCGTGATTACCACTTCCGCTTTTCGCAGATGCTTGACGGAGAACAATCCGAGAGCCCTCAATCAGCAAGTGGAACACATCATCAAACCAGTGTTCAACGACAACTTGAAACCACGAAGCACTCGCAGGACAGTACAGTTGGATTTCACTATCATGATATGCAGCCACCACTTCCACCGTACAATCATCGGCAGCACGTAACGCCTGCAAGCAATAACTCGCAGCAAATTCATGTCATACAGCTTGGTGGTGGGAGCAACCACAAACGTAAGGAGCCTTACAGTTCGGAAAGTCCACAGTCTACGACAGTTGTATAAGCCAACAGAACCAGCTATCAGCATGAATCCAACGAGTCCTCTCTTGTAGAGGGGTTCACACTTCACATGCAGAGTCGGCACCCAACAGCTGTGACTGATACAAAAATCCAACAGAAATTGATTTCGCAGCCGAAACACCCACAGCTCGATGTGGCCACATGGTAAGAGAAGATCCTCTCAAAGATGCTGAAGAACATCCAGAAACTGAGAAGACTCACGTTGGCTCGAGTCTTTAAACTTTTACAAAATCAATCAGAGCAGGCCAACAGGATGATTCTTATGTTCACCAATCACTGCGCAACGATGATCCAAAAACACTTCCGCCGGTATATTACGCAGAAGTACTACCGTCACTATGTGCGCTGTGTGTCGAGGATGAAGTAGCTGGTGGAGGCAATGTGCCTTGGGTGGAAGGTACGCAGAATCTTCAAGACCCGAACGATATGCAGAATGGTGGAGGAAATTCGCAAGAAGGAGCAGGAGAAGAAGCTCAAGGATATGCGCATTCAGAAAAGAGAGTTCGCTACGGAGATTTCCAAGATGCTCAGAAGTGCGAAATGGCTTGACTAGCTCAGAGCCGCCCGAGGCAACAATCTCAAACCTAGCAAGTTTAGATTTCTCAAGACTGTTGCAAATCCTGTTTCCAATCCCAATCCAATGACGGATATCGAGCCTAATACTCAACCTTCAGCCAAGAAGACTCTGCAAAACAAGGCCTCCTTCAACGAGGATATGCCTTTACCGACACACGCCAATGCTAATAAGGCTCCGCTTGTTAACCTTTAAGAGGTGCCCATCAAGGCAACTTCCGGTGGGGCACAATATAACTTTAACGACGATGCAGCATTCGATATCGACACAAATAGCAGTGTCCCCCAAAAAACGAAAAAGCCTACCACGAAGAAACCTCCTCAAAAAAAGAAGGTGGTTAAATTGTCTCATCCTCAGGATGAACTGTTGGCTAAATCCGCGAAGGAAAGTGAAGCACGTAAGCAGTACATCCAACCTGTGATAGGACTACCACAAATTGCAGGGGATACCGATCCTCTTGATATGAGTGAAAAACAGTGGATTGAAGCACCGACAGCAATCCAAGCAGTCCAACGGTACAGTAGCGACGCCGAAGATGGCAAATAAGGGGACGACCGTAAGAAATTTCTTAAACGTCGTACCAAATATGATCCTCGCAAAGCTATAGAAGAAGAGAGGCAACGCAAATTACAAGCACCCACCTAACAGACAAAGCAAATTAGGGAGCCACCTTCAAAATCTCGCTCAAGATCTACTGACAAAACTGTCCAGCATCAAAGAAGACCAACAGGTCAACCTCCCTTGGCAGTTCGCCATAAAAACTTAGCAAACATATCGAATGAACAATAATCAAACATCACCATAAAAAGACCTCCTTTAGCAAAGCTGGATGGAAGTCGGCCAGTAGTTACCTTCAATACCGTTCGCTCACCAACCCACCAGCTGCCAAGGTAAAAACACATTCCCCTTGAATAGCTCGAAAGCACCTACGAGTCAGCCTACTTGAACAAGAAGCATAGCCTGCTGGCCCAATGCGAAAAGCTCGCCCGTAAGTCCCGGAAGATCAGCTACCCAATTCCATCTGTGAGGCAGGTCAGCGATATCTACCGTCGGTTCAGCCTAGCCACCTTCGAGGTACCCTTACGGTCGATTTAGGGAACATAGACATTGCTCCAGCAGCAGTACAGGTGTATGCTGAACATGTGATACTTGCTTTGGTTTCCGCTAATAAATATAAGCAATAGAATGTCGAACGCCAGTAAGGACCAACCTAAATTCAAGGTGCGGGAGTTCGAATGGTTTGAAATGGAAACTCGAGTGCGGCAGATGGTTCAGGAACTCATTGCACCCTTCCAAAAGCGAGTCAACGAGAACACTAGCACAATAAAAACTCTTTCCACACTCACCTCCGGCGAAGCGGAAAAGCTAAAGCAGCTTCAGATGATGGTCACCAACGATTCTGGCAGTAGCGAGGTTGATGCTTTCAGGCAAATTGACAAGAAGTTCGAAAAGCAGCATCTCTAGGCAATGGAGATACGAAACATGATTGGGGAGCAGGCCAAGATGTTCGAAGGCCGCTTTGAGTTGCAAGACCAGCGTCTCAAAGAGAATTCCGAGATCCTGCTCAATAACATGCAGCTGAAGCTGCGTGTCAACGAGGAAATCCGGGAGCAGAACACCAGCATTGAGCAGTTTCGTAATCAGCTTCAAAACGTCATTCTCGAGCTCAACAGTGAGGTGCTGAAAAACCACAAGGAACAGCAGGAAGCTGATAAGAGAAGTAGGTAAGCTGAACGCGAACTCGAGAATCGCATTGCCACTCTGGAGTCTATCCAGAGGCTCAATGAGCGGAGCTTCTAGCAGCAGGCCCAGAAGCATTTATAGCTGCAAGGGAAGGATATCCACCTTGAGGAGGAAATCGCGAGGCTGGAGGGTATGATTGCTGCAGTGTCCAGTAACCTATCCTACAGCAAAAAGTTGAGTCACTACATTCAGGAACTTGAGTAGCACATCAAGATGTTGGAGTTTGATGTGAAGACCCTCAGTCCTTTGGTAACACAGGCGCAGATTAGCGATACACTGTACAATGTACTACCCGAAAAACAGAAGGTGAAGGTGCTGGTGTACACGGACAACCGCTACTCTCACATGAACAATGAAGTTATCGATAAGAACTATACCTGCAGCCGTGAGGAGTTTGAGGGGGTCAAGATGCTTGACAACGTGCATAAGCTAACTACTCGCGAGCTGATCCGGTTGAAGAGGAAGAAGCTGTTGGAGATGGGAGTGGAGATCGACCACGTGAGCTATGAAATGCGTGAGAAGTACTTTCGAGAGGTATCGATTATCGAGGAAGGCGATGATTCAGATGAGCAGGGGAAAGGTAAAGGCAAACCGACCATTGATGTGAACCAGATCAACGAGATGATCAAGCAAAATGTTGCCGATTTCGAAAAGCAAGCAAGCAGGAAAATCGATGAAGAACTGAAAGACTCCAAAAAATTCATGACTGAGATGGAAGAACAGCTGCAGCTTGCCTTGGACTAGCAAAACACTTCGTTGGAGAGCTTTCGGCAGTCAGTTCACAACTTTGAGACGGAGCAACTGCTCGAGAACAAGTACGCAAGGCAGGAAACAGAGCGATTACACTCACGCATAGACGAGGTTCAGGTGGAACTGAAGAAGAACAGCGAGAACATGTTCAGCTTCATTCAGTTCTGCTCGCTGGTGAACCACCTGCAGATTCAGGATGAGCTTGATAAACAATCTATCTCTTTGTTGGGAGTTAAGGAAAGTTTCCATGAGGAATCTTCCCAAGGCCAGCAAAATCGCCCAGCACAAGTGATTAATCGGAAGATAGTCGATTTCAATCCTCAGTGCTTCAGCTGCTGTGGCTATCCTGCAAGCACTATAGCTGCGTTCAAAATGGCTTGTCTTACTTACAACCCTTCGGACATCACGATTGAGGACAAGGAGTACAAACGAGAGGAGATCCTCGACATCTCCACCAAGATCTTGCAATTCATCAAGGGCAGGCTTGGAGACCAGTCCATCACCGTCAAGGATAATGTGAGTGTGAGGAAGTAAACCATCAACATGGACAAGTTCGAAGCTGCAAATCAACCTCAACACGGAGCACCGCCATCAACGGTTCTGCCTGCTACCTAAGCAGACAAGTAGCCGCGACCAAACAGAAGAACCCGAAGGTTAATGACTTCAACCACTTCAAGTCGATTCACTGGTGCTGGCAGAGGTCTTCGTTCAGCGAGCAACAAAGACTCTCTCCCAGCTAATATCAGCTACATCTTCACGTAGAACCGCCGAAGAAACATGGCGTTCCTGAACTGACTCTCTTAATAATTGTTTATTTGCAATGGAGGACATGCTCATAATGAACAAGCTACCCCTGCCAAAGTACTACGATGGGCAGGAGTGGCAGACCGTCTCTCGACCCAGAAGGTCGTCCATTCCCAAGTACCTGCATGACCAGCTTCCGGAACTCAAACATCTCTACATCAAGAGGCTGTTTCAATAAATCGGCAAATTCAACTGTCCAGGACTAGAATACTTCAGTTCGCTCATCAAAATGCGCAGAAACAAGTCTACACCTCGGCGCGATCAGAGCAAGTAGCATGCAGATTAGGTCAAGGAGAAACTGCAGTACGCATTGATTACTACCGATCGGGAGAGCAATATCGTCGAAGAGCTTGTCGAGGAGGCGAAGACCACAAAGGCCCTAACCTCCCGAAAGAAGAAAGCAAAGAGTCTCAACCGAGCTGAATTACTAAAGTCCGGGGGCCGAAACTTTGACAATACAGTGGAGTTAGTCTTTCGGAACCGCAAGAAACACTTACTAAGCCAACGAGAAGAATCTGCTAACCCCAGAACTGAGTTGGCGATGGACAGAGTTCGGAGGATATAGTTGCTCGATTTGGAAAAGTGAGCAAATCTCCCATCCAGCGACTATTGATTACCCCGTATATTTGTAATGCCTTAGCTGCAAGTACATGCAAAGCCTTAAGCACTACTTCACGAAACCGGAGGTGTCAAGACCGGAGACATTCATGCATATGCTCTGGTCGCTGATAGTGACGCTCATCGTCCTGTACTTTGTTGCTGAGGCTATCCTCGTGGCTTTCTTCAGCGATACTCGAGCATACGTTGAAGATACGTATACCGGAACTTACAGTGTGCTGCTGTTGCTGCTGCTGATTGACATCGCAGTAAACCTCAACCGTGGCATCTACTTAGGAGGCATCTTAAAACTCAGCAGGAAGATTGTTGTTAAGAGCTACTTAAAGTGCAGGGTATATGTTGACCTCATTGTGCTGGTTATTCTGGCATTATCCATATACCTGCCATACTCCTGGGCAGGCTTCCTTCGCTTGGTAATCTTCATCAAGCTCCAGGAAGTCTGGCGGTTCGATAGAATCTTCTTCCGGACAATTCACACTCACCGGAATCTAAAGCAACTCTACCTCCTGTTCAAGTTGGTGCTTGCACTCATGTACCTCAGCCACTTACTGGGCTGTCTCTTCTACTACATGGACTACCAGCTAATCCTCAGCAGCTACTACGGGGATGCCGCTCTGAATCCTGAAGGTACTGTCTCTCGTTGAAGTAGCATACTGGTTAACCAGCTCTGAATGCTTCGAGTCAATAATTCTGCTGTCTAGTTCCCAGCGGTACATCTATAGTTTCTATTTCTCTGTGTCGCTGATCACCACCGTCGCCTATGGTGACATCAATGCAAGGAATCATACTTAAGCGATCTACGTGATCATCATTCTGCTGATTTCCACGATAGTGATCAGTCTGGTGCTTGAAGAAATCGTCGGAATTCTAGCAGAAAGTACAGAAGGCTTCACGAAATTTGTGTAAGACTTCGATTAACTCAGGAAAGAGCTGACAGCAATGCTTCGATACATGCGAGCAAGGAAGGTTGCTTATGATACGCAGCGGCAGGTCCGAGCGTACCTGGAGTTTGTGTGGTACGAACAGAACTATAGGGATATCACTGCCGAGAATCGCATAATTGCTAAACTCCCCAAAGAGCTCCGCAAAGAGCTCTACAAATGCGATTTCAGACGGTATTTTGTGGGGATCGAGCTATTTGGTAGACTTCCAGAAGAGATTTTTGCTGAAGCCCTACAAGAAGTGCGGCAGACCATGCTTGCCAAGTACTATACGATAGCAGAGGTACCAAGATATCCATTCAGCCGCTTTCGAACGATGAACTTGACCTGTTCTTTATTGAAAGAGGTGAAATCAACTTATTTTACCAGTACGACAAGACATCACCACGACGCTACTTCGAGAAGCCTCACCTACACCGAATATTCAACACCACGAACTTCATAACAGGAAGGGCTGGACAGTTTGGTGGACAAGCGGGAACCGGATGTAGTATTATAGAAATAGAGCGGTAACAGTTCATGGAAATCGCCAAGTAGAATGTCTGTGCTTATGTACGAATTGCTTAACACAGTAAATCATGTGCTATGGACGTGATGAAATTCTGTTCTACGACAACTTTAGACTGGCAGGAGAGCAGTGCTACATCTGTAGCTCTCGTAGCCACACGCTACTGAAGTGCCCGTAATCTCACTTCTTCAGCACCGAGAAGGTCAATCAAGTGGATTTGGAGCATGACAGACACCCCTTCACTAGATTAAAGATGAGGCTAGAACCAGTTCGAAAGCGCGAGATTAAAATTCTGTCGAGTGACACCAACCGGGAAAACACAATGCTTGCAAACTATCTGGACAACAAATGGAGGGAGATGCAGCAACTCCGTGCAGAACTCGAAAGTGGAGAGGCACTTCATGTCGAACTCGGGAGGGTAATCTTCAGCGAGACCGTACAATAGTGGCAGAACTACTATCCCAAACGAAACCTCAAGGTTGATTCTAGAGAGGGCTGAACAGCATTTTGCATTTGATGATGATCAATATTATCTTTCCGTTTGCATGCCAAAAAGTCGTACGATAAGGGTGCTGGTGCTGGGCGATTCCGGCGTTGGCAAGACCACCTTCATCAATGTCCTGTTCTCGGAGACCAGCTACCCCACTGAAAATCTGCTCGAACCGGTGTTGCTTCCACCTAACCTATGCCTAAGTTGTCCGGATGTGTACACCGAGCTCGTGGATTCACATAACAGTCGCACCAACCTTGCAGAGGCAGTCGGCAAGTCGGATATCATCCTGTTGATGTACGACTTGTCCAATCCGGACACTGTCGATCGGCTCTCAAGCTATTGGCTGCGAGTAATTTCGGGGATCAACAGTCAAATTCCAGTGGTGGTATGCGGCAACAAACTCGACCGGCTGGAGTTTGAGATTCGTAATGTTGTCGACTACAAGCCTATCAAAGAAGTTGTGAAGCCACTATCAAAGGAGTTTACTCAGGTACAGATGGGGCTCGAATGTTCTGCTTACTACAACAGGAATGTTGGGGCAGTGCTGAACCATCTGCAGGTCGCAGTGTTATACCCGTTGACGCCACTCTACAACTTTAAAGAGCGTTGTCTCACTGATCGGTTTCGACGCATCCTGACCCGCATATTCCGAGTTCTTGACGAGGATACAGATGGACAGCTTTCCGATAACTAACTCAGTAGGCTGGAAGAACGGGTCTTCAACAGCTAATTGAATTCAGACGACATTCGCAAGATCAAGGAGATTATTAGGGTGGAGTTGGAATGTTACGACATGACAAACATCAATTTAGAAGGTTTCATTGCGATGAACCTACGGTGCGTGCAGATGAAGAATATGCAAATATGCTGGGGGATTCTGCATAACTTCGGTTATAATTAGCAGCTGGAGCTTATACCTACTGGTGATCGCCTCATCATCAAGGACAACACGGGGGCCTCTGTAGAACTCAAGGACAGACCCAGAGACTTTCTTATTCGGCTCTTCCAGTTTTTCAAAGAACGCTATTAACAGTAGTCAACAAATGCAAAGCTTCTCAACGAACTATTCTATCCGAGCGATGGAATTCCTTTGCAGGAACTCATTGATAGGAAGGAAAGTAACCGACTCATCTCCCTCGAGGAATTTGTCGTGGCTTGGAGTATCTTTGCCAACCGAGACTACAAACAGTGCTATGAATCCCTTTCGGCAATAGGCTACGAAGGGTCTCTTGAAGATACCTTTCAAGTAACTTCCTCAAAGATTTCGTTTAAGGATATGCAGAAGATACAGCAAAGAGCACTCATTTATGTGGGGCTTCTGGACACTGGTGGGGAAGAATCTGACTACCTGAAGACCTACTTCGTAAACAGTACAGTCGAGGAAGGAGTTGAACGAAGCTACTTCATCTACAGCACCGCATAGTCAAGCAAAGTGTTTGTACTCTATCGTCTGACACCAGAGAATATGGTCCAATTCGTGCGAAATATGAACCCCTACTATGGCAAGCTGTAAGTAACGGTTGACGTAGGTTGGATGTTGTGGTGTACTTCGAGGAACAATGGCAGCTACCAGAACGAAGACAGCTTCTTCGCTATATTCCGTAAAGCATCATGAGAAAACGAGTTAACCAGGAGGAGTTCAACAGTCTGAGAATTCGAGATCGTCCGGCAGTTCTGGAGATGAATCTTCTTTAGTCAAGCGGCAGAAAGATATTATTGGTGGAGCTCATGGCCAAGGTGTGGGAGGTCATTATAAGACCACAGGATGGTTATTCACCCGAAAAGTTAGTGGAGCTGCAACGGCTGAACCAACGTGAATGGAACTTCACATTGATAGGAACATTGCTGGCTGTGGGAGGGGTATTGGCTTACAAACTTGCCCTACGACTTCGAAACTGATCCTATTTGGAATGTGATCTGTCATGATGATGGCCAGCAGTTCTCGCAGACGTACTGCTTGCAAATTTTGCAGCCGATACTCCTGATTCCGATGAGGTCATCGCACTAATGGCATGATTCCCAGACTGCATCGGGAAATAGCTCGAGTTCGTGTCCTCGGTCGCACTTGTACTACAATAATAATGTTCCTTACCGACTGGGTTTCCGATTCGTTAGCGATGCATTGCCCAAGGTTGCAGATGTTGTAATCCTCGCACTTCGGGCAGGTGTAATAGAAATAGTTGCCTTTGATATGGTGCTGAGGGTTCTTACCGCAAATAACACCAAAGGATGTAGGTGTTTTGTTACGAGTAATCAGTTGATGGCCTTCGTCACATTCTGGGGAACCATCTTCTCGTAGTTCCTTGAGGCCGCAAGGTTTACACCAGAATGTATTGCACTCCTTACAAGCGTAGTGCTCAGTGTTGGGGTAGATGAATTTTTTGCAGTGGCATTGAACTTTTGTGGAACCGGGACTGGGTGATGCTTTTGTCTTGACGATGGGATGCTTACTTGGACAATGATAAGGAGTTGCAACTTCTTCCTCTGCTGACTCAAGTCTCTTAAACATGACATCCTTGTGGGCACAGTTGTAACACATCTCATATTGGCAGCCGACACATGCAATATGGAGTATGCCTTCCTTGTACTCCTTTCCACAATCACAGCAAACCCATTCCTTCAAATTTCCACTGAACAGTTCGAGGAATTCATCTTCAGCTGCAACTTGCTTTCGAACTCGCGATTTGTAGGTCTTTCTGATTGAATTTTTACAGTGGGTACACTTCTTGATTTCTGGAGCTGCGGTTTCGGTGAAATGATTCACCAGTTCCTTGGCCATCTTTTTGTCCATGTCCACATCACTCTTTACGCCAAGACATTCAGAGCAGGCGAAAAGACTGCATTGCTAGCACTGGGCAATTCCTTCGTCCTGGCTGAAATAGAAGTTTTTGTTGCATTTGCAGCAATCATACTTACTCTGACGATGAACATTCTTCCGGGTATAGACCATCGGGTGGTTTTGAGGGCAGCTGAGCTGTTTGGGGTTCATTAATTCAGTGGAGAGGTATGACGCTCCCTGAGGGTCCGAGTAAGTTGCCTTATCAGGGTATCCGAGGAACCCGCACTCAACACACACATAGTGGTTGCAGACTGGGCACTAGAACGCATTTTTTTTGTCTTTCGAAGAGAACAACGCTTTAAAACCTTCCTCTGGTTCTATATCGTGACACTGCGAGCATTTCCATTCCTACTCGTTATCTTCTCCGAACTATTTTGGCACCATCTGTTGAGTTGTGAATCCAGTGCATGTGTGGTTCTTGCAGGTCTACATTGCAACAAAAAGTTACCACCGGCAAGGCTGGGTTCGGCTACTTGATCAGAAGATCCTTGAAGTCGTCCAATCCGCTGATCATCTGTATGGAGGCGCCCACGAGAGTTTTGTAGAGCTGCCCCTGCCCATTGACCACGCATAAAGTTGGATATTTCTTAATCTCGTACTGGGAAATTAGTGGTTTGTTATCTGGAAGGTCGGCCCGACAGTACAAAAACTCCAACTTTCGACCGAGAGATTTATAGAGGACGTAGATCGCTGTGAGGAAATCCCTTGTCATAGAGCTTGCAGGACTGTTGTCGAGATAGAAGAGAACCACTTTAGCTCGGCTTGTAGATACCTTCTGTTTGAACTCATTGGCCGACTTGCATTCGAGTTAGGGGGTCGGGATATTGCAGTGCTGAAGAAGCGGTTTTCCTTTGTAAAATTCATCGAATTCTGCTCGGCAACCGAAGCAGAATGTTGTTGCACATTTTTCACAATAATGGTATGGCTTGTTCATTGATTGTCCACCAGACATGCAGAAGTCGCAGCTGAAAGTCATCGCGTTCAACTGTTCTGCAGTCATACCTTCAATTTTCACGAAGTAGTTCTCGCTGCATTCGATCATATCGTGGCCGGCTGGGCATTTCTATATTGAAAAGAAATCTTACTCTGCCTGCTGGCTTCACTGCCCCTTTGTATTTATTTTGGGTTGGTCGCATTGGCACGATTCCTTCGAAGTACATCTTCGTTATCAGGTTTGGGAGGTTAAAGTCTTCGTATTGCATCATCAGCTCGATGGTAGGACCAAACAATCCTCTCTCCAGCTCATAGAGGTAATGGTTAAACTTGTTGGTCTTCTTTGCCTTTTAGTCCAAATCAGAGGCGTCAACGCAAAGTTGCGCCTCTGCGACAATCACATCTCCATAGCTAAAGTTCACCATCAAGTCTCGATTGGGAGTGTTAAAGCGATTTTTAACTCTCACAACCTTGAGTTTCTTTCCGCTGGCTGTTGAGCTTGTCTTGATCATACTGTCGAGAACTTGCATGATTTCCTCAGGAGTGCTTCTATGAATCTTACATCTGAGTAAGTCGTATACAAAGAATCCATATTTGTCGTTCTTCACGAAATTTCCTTTTCCTTGACGATTGAATTTTATTGCCTCAAGGAGGTTGAGAAGCACCTTGATAATAGCTTCTTGAATGGACGTGGTGAAACCACCCGACTTGATGTGGAAGTTGTCAATGATCACTGCCTTCGCTTTCAAGAATTCTATGTAAGCCTCAGTTTATCGGATCTCTGGAATGCGTTCGATCATGGTCTCGACCCACTTGATGAAGACTCGTCTCACTGCGGAGGCAGCATATACTTTGACTCCATTCTTTTCTTAGCGTTTGACCTTAGCATCAGTTAGGACCTCCTTACCTAGTAGTGCCTCCATATCTGTCTTGAAGTCGGGGTATTCAGATATTGCCCGATTGATCAGGAACTCCAGATCGAAGAGAGTGGTATTGAGGTTGATGTAGGTTGGATCAGAAAAGGACTTGGCGTCAGGAATATTGTTGAGGAGGTTGACATCATTCTTGATTTCCTTGACATCGGGGAACTTGACCTTCGAGTTGTCGGCAACTTGCGGAAACTTTCCTTTGAGTTCCTTCAGTACAGGGTACAAGCATGAATCGGAAGTGAAGGCAACGTAGCTGAGTGGAAGAATTATCTTGGTAATACCCTCATTGCCAGTAATTGATGCTGTCGAAGCATTCAGAAACTGACATCCTTGGTAGACCTCGAAGAGATAGGCATCAGCGATCTTCTTTCTCACATCGTCGTATGAACGGCCTTCCTTGAAGAACTCGATTTCAGCTTTATCGAGGCAATCGAAGAAGGTTCGTTGCAGCCAGCTCTTAAAGACGAGCTGGGTTGTCATCGAGGCTGTACTTCCATAGTACTTATGAGAGTTTTCGTCGATAAAGCAGTGCTCCATAATCTGCCTGCGCCTTATACGGTCCGCTCGTACATACACCGACAAGGTCTGCTCATTGCGGAGGTGATGAGCCAGGAAATTCTCCTTCATGTTGACAGTTCCCGACATGCTGCTACCTCCGGGTCCTTGGAATGGAAACACAGTACCATCACCACCTGCTGATGATTCGAAGCAACCCATGGGCAGTAATTAATATCAGGTGTTGGTGGAAGTTACAGATAAAAAGAAGCAATAAAATACGATGCAGGGCTGGCCGTGGATCTGATCAAAATACAGAAGGACAGAGGATGGTAAATTGAGTCATTGACATTATGCGGCTCACTAGTTAGAAACTTGCAACATGTGTGATATACATAAATTACAACATATGGGAAAGGAAATTGAACATTTCATACCATACCTACTGTGCTGGTAGACCAAAGTCGTATTGAGGTGATCGAACTGTCTGTTGGAGGGGTTGGGGTTGGGGTTGGGGTTGGG
>Ga0075152_10000499_pt1 | contig 29329 bp, 25 predicted proteins | sample JI61114C2DNA_FD_70964 | JGI IMG/M metagenome (GOLD analysis project Ga0075152, IMG submission 70964) | Wastewater effluent complex algal communities from Wisconsin, to seasonally profile nutrient transformation and Carbon sequestration -... | ecosystem: Engineered > WWTP > Effluent > Algae...
TTCTTCTTCAAAACCGCCGGCGGTATACATGTCTATCGCCCTTTTAAATTGCTTTTTTACTTCAGCAATCTGTCGGCCCTGGAAAGCAACTGCTCCTATTCCGTGGTATCCTTTGGCCTCGTAATATTTATTACCAATGGCTGATGCCAGGTTGATCACTTCCTGGAAATGGTTTGTAGCTTCTGCCAATTGGGTTTGATGAAGCATCCCAAAAGCTTTTTGCACCAGTCCTTTTATTAACCACAAAGTATCTTTCCCGCCATTTTGTAAATCCAGTAGTGAATCAGCATGCTTGACAAGGGCAGTATAGTTTTTTGACTTATAAAACAGCTCACCCAACAACCAGTAATATTCTCTTTTAAGTTCAATGGATGTTGAAGGTGTTATTGCTGCCCTGGTATTTTGCAAAGTATCAATCCCTGGTTTCGATTGATTGGAAAGAAGGAAACCATTGGCGGCTTTCAATGTGGCTTGCAGCACATCAGCATTATCCTGTTCGCTCACAGGATTACTTTTTTTATGTTGTGCAGTTATGCTGGTGAAAGAGAAAACGGATAAAAATATACCAACTATAATTTTTGTCATGCTCATATTAAAAAAAGTAAGGCTACAAAATCTGGCTGCACTTAAGGCACTTCTTCCACAATAACTAACCCAATCAGCAGTACCTGCAATTTGCCTTTTTTGTCCCGGAAAACCATGAATTTATTTTTTCACGGAAAACCATTACAAAAAACTGTGCGCTTTAAAAGAGTTTTGTAATTGAATGTAAACATTACAATACTCATGTTATTAAAACGCTCAGTATGAAAATCATTTGCTCCATTATTGCCCTGATAGTGTCGTCTTTTATTGCAGAAGCCCAAATAATAGATGCTAAACAAGCGGCCAAATCAAAAGTAGAAAACAGGGCCAACAACAAAACGGAAGAGGCAATAGATGAAGGCCTGGATAAAGTGGAACAAGGTATCAAGGGCATCTTTAAAAAGAAAAAGAAAAAAGAATCTACCGTTGACGAAAACAGTACTGAAAAGAATGCCGGCAACAGTGAAGTTAACAACAGTAATACTGCAGGCACAGCAGCTACAGCATTCAAATTATATTCGAAGTTTGATTTTGTACCTGGAGAAAAAGTTTTGTACTACGACGATTTTGCCAGGGTGGAAACAGGGGATTTTCCAGCTGAATTTAATACCGATGCCAGCGGTGAAGTGATAACACTGGAAGGCAAACAAGGCAAATGGCTGAACCTGACAAAAAACGGCAGTTTTATACCAGAGAATATAAACGAACTAGCGGAAAATTTTACGCTGGAATTCAATGCGGGTATCCAGGGAACTGTCTCTAATAACCTGTTAGGTTTTGGTTTCAACTTTAATACAGACAAAAGCAAATTGATGACATACCGTTTTACATCGGGTTCGTTTTTATACCTGCACCCGGGAGCCAAAACAGCCAGTGTTGGTGTAGAAGCAGAAGGAAGCCCTGCTATTAATAATGATTTTAAAATGGAACAATGGGATGACGAAAGCAACAATTTTGCCCGTGTATCCCTGTGGAGGCAGAAAAACAGGCTGAGGCTCTACATCAATGAAACCAAAATGATGGACATTCCCAGGTTTTTCGCTGAAAATAAACCGTACTACCTATCGCTTTTCAGGGACTTTTTTAATGACTGCAATTTCTTTTTGACTGATATAAAATATGCCGTAGGTGCAGCAGACACCCGTAATAAACTCATCAGCACCGGTAAGTTTTCTACAACAGGTATTTTGTTTACCGTTAACTCAGACAAGATAAACCCATCCTCCTATGGCACGTTAAAAGAGATCGCTGATGTATTAAAAGAAAATGCTTCGGTGAATATAAAGATCACGGGCCATACCGACAGCGATGGTGATGAAGGCGCTAACCTGTTGCTGTCTCAAAAAAGAGCTGCCGCTGTAAAACTGGCATTGTCATCACAGTTTGGCATAGACGAAAACAGGATGCAAACGGATGGAAAGGGAGAATCAGCCCCTGCTGAGCCAAATACCAGTACACAAGGCAAGGCCAACAACAGAAGAGTGGAGTTCACCAAACTGTGAAAGCGTTGATGAGTCAAAAAGTTTTCATAAACTCCTTTTCCGGTTTTACTAAAAACACCCGGCATAACTGTTCAGTATGAAAAAAGCGCATTTTACTGTTGCACTTTTTACTGTCATACATAAATTGTGTACCCAGGTATTGGAGCCAATACACTTCATCCAGGCGGGCAAATATCACCTTCCCGCCGGCCGGTTCCTGCTAAAATTACCTGGCCTTTTGCCATTTTGATGTCCACGCCCGTTATTGGGATGCGAGTGATGTCCTTTTCTATATTCCGGGCCTTCGCCAAATTGCTCAGGTATTTTTTCTTTGGGTACCTCTTTGCCAAGTAAGCGCTCAATACTTTGAAACTTGCGCTGCTCTTTTTCACTGATAAATGTAATGGCGGTTCCTTCTGCCGCCGCCCTTGCTGTTCTGCCAATGCGATGCACATAATCTTCGCCATCATGCGGCACATCATAATTTATTACCAGCCCAATATTATCAATATCAATACCCCGGCTTAAAATATCAGTAGCTATCAGCACTTTTAACCGGCCGCTTTTAAAATACATCAGCACTTCTTCCCGCTTATCCTGTTCCAGGTCGCTGTGTATTTCATCTACTGCCAGCTTGGTTCTTTTTAATTCCCTTGTTAATTGTTTTACAGCCTGTTTGCTGCTGCAAAACACCAATACAGATGAAAACTCTTTTTGATGAAGGATGAATTTCACTAATGGTATCTTCTGCGCTTCATACACTACATAGGCAAGCTGTGTTATTTTTTCGTTTGGCTTGCTGATAGCAATATTTATTTCCGCTGGATTGTGCAGTATCTTTTTTGCCATCTCCCTGATCCTGGAGGGCATAGTGGCACTAAACAAAAGATTTTGTCTTTTTGCCGGCAATGCATTGATGATACGCATGATGTCATCATAAAAACCCATATCAAGCATACGGTCTGCTTCGTCCAGTACCAAATATTTCAGGCCGCTGAATTTTACATAACCCATATTGATATGTGCGATCATTTTACCCGGTGTACAGATCACTACATCGGCACCCATACTCAGGGCTTTTTTCTCCTGAACAAAAGCACCACCATCGCCACCACCATATACCGCAATAGAGCTTACACTGGTGAAATACGACAGGCCCTCCATATGTTGTGCAATCTGTATGGCCAGTTCCCTGGTGGGCACAATGATCAATGCGGTGATGCTGTGCTCATCAAAAGGAGTGGAGAGAATATTATTAATGAGCGGCAATAGAAATGCGGCGGTTTTACCGGTGCCTGTTTGTGCCGACGCTATCACATCTTTTCCTTCAAGTACTAAAGGGATCACGAGTTCCTGTACCGGGGTTGCATCTTCATATCCTGATGCTTCGATGCCTTCTGACAAGCGGCTGTCGAAATTAAATGCTGAAAATTTCAAAACTGTAGCTTAAATGATGAATTGGTTTTTCACAAGATGATAAAAATAGGCATAATCAGGCAGAAAAAAATTGTTTAAAATATTTCGGCTTTTGCACAATAAATTTTTTAACCCGGAGTTATAGCCTCACAATCCCGTACCAGCATCAGCAGGCGCAAGCCTGTACAAGATCAATAAAAACCCCGTCTATGAAAACCATTAACAAAAACACCCCGATTTCTGCCGTAGTTCAACAAGTAATAAACAATGCCACCAGCTGGATAGGACACCGCCGCGACAATGACGATGTGATATCAGGTCAAACTTTTATTGCGCCTGCAGAAGGTGATCTTGCAGCGATTGAAATTTTTTCAGCCCTTGTTACAAAACCCGGCAAAGTAATTATGACCCTGCACAATTTCGACAGGGATCAAAAATGCTGGGGGCCAGCATTAAAAACCACCAGTATCAATATTAAGAGTAATGAAGCCGGCAGGTGGCTGGCATTTGACATGCCTGGTATGCATCTTGATAAGGGTGCTTCCTATGGTTTTCGTATACAAAGCCCTGATACCTTGATCGGCGTGGGTGAAGCGGCAGGCAACCTTAGCAAGCCACCGTTTAGTTATGGCCAGGAATGGCAGTTTACCAATGAAAAAAGTGAAGGAAAGTGCTTTTCCTACTTCAGCCTTGCATTTAAAGTAGATATGAAGGCAGCCTAAGCGTTGGCGGTTTTTATGCAGCAGGTGCTTCAGCTGAAGCAGTTATCATAATAGATGCTAATAAACCATAGCAGGTTTCCCAGGCTTCTTTTACTTCTGGTGACCAGTCTTTACCCAATCCTTTTTCCAGTGTCCATAATAAGGATTCTCCCACAGCCGTATAATGCTCCGGTTTTACGCCATAGCCAGTATGGCGCTGTGCCATGGCTGCAATATCGCCTGTAAGCTGCTCCAGGTGATCCAGCCTTATTACAATAATCGTTATCATGTCGATCAGCTTATTGTATTGCTGGCTCATGTCTTTTGGAAACATTTTTTTCACAGATGGATGGTCAGCAAATAACTTGCTGTAAAACAAATCCCCTACAATGGCGGGATCTATATTGCGAAACAACTTCCAGCTCTGCTTTACCAATTTTATCTGTTCCTGCGTCATAACTGTTCCTCCGTTTAATTACCATACAAAAGTGAGCATTTAATTTTTTTAAGTGAAAAAAGATTCCCTGAAGTGCAGCTTTTTTTAGTTGAAATGTATTAGGGATAATGACTATGCTTGTTTTTTCCTTACATCACCTGTAATTCGCCAGCAACCGTTTCCAGCTAAAAAGCCACCCGGTAAATGCAAAATACCGCCTGATAATAACCACTTCCTGTGCTTTCGTGCAGCGAATAGTTTTACATAATTGAAAGAAAATAAACGCTATTAAAAAAGTATTGACATGAAAAAGACACTCCTTGCGGTTTCAGTAACTCTTGCAGCCATCCAAATGCAGGCACAAAACGTGGGCATAGGCACCAATACCCCAGCAAAAAAATTGTCTGTAAGAGGCACTATTGTGGTTGACCATGATGAAGAAAACAACGGTAGTATGGACAGTGCCAGTTTGTTGTTTGGGAAAAACGGACTGGTTGGCATCACCAGCAACAAATTGTTTGGGCTCAACAGTGGCGGTATTGATTTATGGACAGCAGGCTTCCGTCGTTTTTCCATCAATAACAATGGCAATACCGGGATAGGCATCCTTCCCAACAATAATTTCCGCTTACAGGTAAATGGAAAATTGAATGCAACAGGAAATATCAGCACTGATGACAGTCTTTATGTAAATGGAGGAATGGCTGTTGGTACCAATAGTACAAACGGATACAGGTTAAGGGTAGATGGGACGAGTCGTTTTTCTGCTAATGCGTATATGGATGGCAGCCTCATGGTGAGTGGCTTGCTGGAAGCAGACGGCGGGGCCATCGTGCTGGGAACTTTGGAAGGATATGCAATAAGAGCCAACAATACCCTGCGTGTGGGGGATTACGCAGCCATTGGCGGGTTACTCGATTCAAATTTCAGGCTGCGGGTGTATAATGGCTCCAGCCGGTTTGGTGGCAGCGTGGAAGCTACAGGCAATATGACGATTGGTGGCACACTGGATGAAACCTACCGGCTGAGAGTAATAGGTGGCAACAGCCGCTTTGGTGGTGATGCACAAGTTACAGGCCGTATGGCTATTGGAGGTGACATGGATGATAACTACCGGCTGCGGGTATACGACGGCAACAGCCGCTTTGGTGGAAATGCCGAGGTAACCGGCCTGCTGGATGTAGGTGGAAATATCAACTTAACGGGGCAACTGAATGCCGGCAGTGTAAATGCCACTGCCATTTCAATTGGAGGCAAGGGGGCAGCCAGAAGCGACGGGCCGTCACCATTGAGGATTGGATTTAACAGCAAGACAGTGGATGTAACCATTCCGGGAGGTGCCACGATTGAATATACAGTGAACATTACAGACTTTACAGGAGATAATGATGATGTGAGGGTAATGGTAAGCCAGTTTCAAACCGCTTTTGGCAGCTCGATAGATGCGTGGGAAAGAATGCTGATCACCGTGTCAAATGTAGACGCTGCTGCCGATACCTGTAAAATAAATATCCACAATACGGGAGGCGGCCAGTTAACCGTAAAAGGCACTATCTATCTCACTGCCATTGCAAAAAATTAAGCAGACAATGATGTAAGAACCGGTACTGCGGCTGTAATTTATTATTAAATGCTATCCGTTTACGTTATGACAGAAAAACAAATTGAACTGATACGTCAATCCTGGCTGCTGGTGAAGCCTGCATCCAAAGAAGCGGGTATAGCCTTTTATGAAAAGCTTTTTGCGGCTGCTCCCGGCATCAGGCACTTATTTAAAAAAGATGTGACCGAACAGGCAGAGAAATTAATGAACATGCTGAGCTTTGTAGTAAGTAAACTCGACGGGCTGGAGGGTATCATTACAGATATAACAGCATTGGGTGCAAGACATCACCAGTATGGCGCCAAACCGGAGCATTATGATGTGGTAGGCAATTGTCTTATCGAAACACTAAAGGACGGGCTGGCAGAAAAATGGAACACGGAATTGCAACAGGCATGGATAGCCGCTTTCACAATTATCAAAACAGCAATGGTGGCTGCACAGAAAACAGGTAGTTGTACAAACGAAATAATTAAAGATGCAGCAGCCTGTAATGGTAAGTATAGTCAACACAATTTAAAAAGCTGATGAAAGCAGGTACTCAGAAAGCTTAACCCAATATGCAAACAGAAATTAAACTACTAACTACAGGGAATACTAAAGCCTTTGAAGACTTGTTGCATATTTTCAAAGAGGCATTTGAAATGGATGACCCATTGATACCGGGTGAAGAATACCTGGAGACCTTATTGCGCAAAAAAGATTTTTTAGTATTTGTGGCCCTTCAAAACAATACGGTTGTTGCAGGTTTAACTGTTTATGTGCTACAGCAATATTTTTCAACCCGGCCGGTTGCGTTTATTTATGATATGGCTGTTCACAAACCGCACCAGCGAAGGGGAACCGGCAGCAGGCTACTGGAAGCAACAGTAGAATTTTGCCGGACAAGTGGCTTTGACGAAGCATTTGCAGAAGCAGATGCAACGGATGCGCATGCAGTAAATTTTTACAGGAAAACAAAATATACAAATGTTGTAAGTGCCCTGCAATTCACTTACCACACAAACAAAATACTTCCTGGTTAAAGCTGCCTGTTTCAACACAGTTGTACTGCAGGAATGGCGTGCTGGTTTTTGGAAGGAAAACAATGTATATTTATCTGTAAGTATTGTCAGCAGATTGAAAGGAATAAAAAATAAAAAATATCATTTTGTGACACTGATACTGTTGCTGCAGTTACAGGCTGCAGCACAGTTACCGGAGTATCATGTAAAAATGCTAAGCGACCAGCAAGGTCTCAATGCCGCCGATGTTGTCAGTTTGACGAAAGACAAAAAAGGATTTTTATGGTTGCTGTCACAAAGTTTTATTCAGCGCTTTGACGGAAGGGTGGCCACAAAATTTGAATTTACTGAAACGGTAACGCATGTAATGGCAGACAGTAAAGACAGGAAATGGGTATTGGGCCGTTTCGGTGTTTTTCTTTTTAAAAATGACCATGAAGGATTTACGCCCATCGGCATTTCCGGGCCTAAAGGAAATATGCCGGTATGTATGTTCGAAAAAGGCTCCATATTGTTCCTCCTTTTGTCTGATGGCCTGCGCCAGCTGGATGAAACTTCCATGCAATTCGTACAAACAAACAAGCCCCTTTTTTCCTTTTCAAAAAAAATACAGGATCTCTACAGCATCTACCGGCATACTTTATTTGTGTCAACAGGCGACAGCCTGCATGCAGTGAATATTACCACAGGCAAAATAAATTCCCTCCCCTTCCGTGCACCCTATTTTATACTTGGCACCGGTGAAGATGAATTGCTGGTAAGTAATTGGGATTCACAAACCTGGCGCTGCAACTTCATTACAGGTGAGAAAAAAGAAATTGTACCAACGGATATCAACAACTCACCAGGCGCCGTATTTGTCAGGTTTTTTGGCGGTGTGCACATGAAAGCAAACCGCTTCCTTTTGTCTTCCAATACGGGAGTGGTGGAGTATAACAATCTTTCAAAACAGTTTAACCAGCCGGTTATCTATCACAAGGGAAGACCGGTTACCAGCAACACATCCATCAAGCATTTTTTTCATGATGATAACGGCAATGTGTACATGACACATGCAGACGGCATTTGCTTTTTCAATAGCAATACCGGTATCATACAGCATATCAGGGACTACAGCTGCAATGGTAAAAATTTTCCTGATATTGATACCAGGGGTTTTGCAGAAGACCATGCAGGCAGGATATGGATAGCAACGGTAGCAGGTATCGCCGCACTGGATATGGCTACTGGGGAATTACAAACCTATACGCCCTCCTTATCAAAAGATGGCATCAATTTTCCGAGCATCCGCTACCTGCTGTTTGCAAACAACAAATTATGGACAGCTACCGGGGGCAAAGGTCTTTGGCTGATGGACACCGCAACAGGCAGATTTATACGACCCACGTTTGCCAAAGACAGCAATGGCATTAAAACAGCTAATGCATTGAACGAAGATTTTATTTGGAAAATGGAAGCGCTTACGAACGGCAATATCTTCATCGCCGGTGGCAGCCATTGTTACCTGGTTAACAGCAATACGTTCGAAGCAAAAATGCTGGACATGCCCGTCAGGCATGGTCCCAGCCGCAGTGCCCTGCAGGATAGCGAAGGACGCATCTGGCATGGCACCACCCGTGGAGTGTATTGTTATGATGCCAATTTTAAACTGCTCTTTGCTGTGTCCGACTCATTGCCCGACAAGCGGGTAGCGGCGATTAGTGAATGGGCGCCGGGACATTTTTTTATTGGTAGCAAGGGGCTTTATGAAATAAAACTACAAGGCAATGCGATCACCCTCTTTAGAAAAGTGGAAGCAGTACCGGCGAACCGTTTTATTTACTGCCTTCAAAAAGATAACCACGGGGATATTTGGCTGGGAACAGACGCAGGCCTGCTACGGTATAAACCACTTTTAAACGAATCAGTAATTTTTGACGCAGCGGATAATATACAACCACAAGCCTTTAACAGCAATGGATTATTTCTTACAACAACCGGGATGATCTTTGCAGGAGGCAAGGCAGGATTCAACTTTTTTCAACCTGCAGAAATAAATAAAAACAGCAGCGACCTGCATCCGTTTGTTGTGTCGGTTTCTGTCGGAAATGACGACTCCATATTTTTCAAAACCGGCGGGCCATACCAGGCTGATTACTTTAACCGCAGCTTTGTAATCCATATCAGTGCTCCGGAATACCTCCGTCCTTATGAACTCCAGTTCCGCTACCGGCTGGGACAAAACGAACCCTGGATCAGCAATGGCAACAACGGAACAGTAAGAATGAATAACCTCCCGTCAGGAATGTATCAATTTCAGCCATCTGTAAGTTATGATGGGAAAAAATGGTTTGATGCTGATGAGATCGTGTGGCTGCAGGTACTAAAACCCTGGTGGCAGCAATGGTGGTTCAGGCTGATGGTACTTACAAGCATTGCCGCAATTGCAACTGCCTATTTTCAATATAAAAAACGGCAACGCATAAACGCAATCCATCAGCAAACGATCGACTACTTTGCCAACTCTGGCCATGAACACGGCAGCACAGCTGATATCTTGTGGGATATTACCCGAAACTGTATCTCCAGGCTGGGTTTTGAAGACTGTGTAATATATATGCTGGATGAAGACAGGCGGATGCTGGTACAGCGTGCCGCCTATGGTGCTAAAAGTCCCAGGAAATTTGAAATACTCAACCCTATAGAGATCCCTTTAGGAAAAGGTATTACCGGTTATGTTGCGGAAAAGGGCCTGGCAGAGATCGTTAACGATACTTCCAGAGACAGCCGCTATATGGTAGACGATGAGGTAAGATTTTCAGAAATGGTGGTACCGATCATTCACAATGAAAAAACGATCGGCATCATTGATTCAGAGAACAGGCAGAAAAATTTTTTTACAAAAAAACATTTGGAAACACTGCAAACCATTGCCTCTATCTGTGCCGCAAAATTATCTGTAACGATGGCGGTTGAGCGCATGCAACTGGCCATACGACAGGTGGAAGAGGTGAACAATAAAATGATGGAGACGCAATTCATCAACCTGCGCCTGCAGATGAACCCTCATTTTCTTTTTAACTCGCTGAATTCTATCCAGCACCTGATCGTTTCTCAACAAACGGATGAAGCATATAAATACCTGTCGGTCTTTTCCAGCTTTCTACGTTCTGTGCTGCAGTATGCCGACAAAACATTTATCACGCTGGATGATGAACTGAAAATGCTTAATATGTATATCCGGCTGGAGTCGCTGGGCTTTGATGCCAGTTTCCGTTACGAAGTAAAGGTTGATGAGAGTCTTGATGCTGAAGATATTTTAATACCGCCACTGATGATACAGCCATTGGTGGAAAACGCCATCTGGCATGGACTGCTGCACAAAGAAGGAGCCAAACATTTTTTGGTATCCTTTATCAATGAGCAGGATGACAACCTGGTTTGTATTGTGGAGGATAACGGTGTTGGCAGAAAAGAATCCGGGGCTATAAAACAAAGCAGCCTCAACAATTTCGCCTATAACGGAAAGGCCACCACGCTTATAAAAGAAAGGCTGCTGCTGCTAAAACAAAAAACTGGCAAAGAAGCCAGTATGATCACGGAAGATATACAGCCATCCGGCACCAGGATAAAACTGATCATTCCTTACTATAATAATGATGAAGTATGATTAAAGCTTTGCTGGTTGACGACAAACAGCCGTCCATCGAGTTACTCAAATACCTGCTGCAGCAACACTGCCCGGAGATAAATGACATCGCCACTGCCAATAGTGTGCGGGAGGCTTTGCAGCTGGTAAAAAACTTTCAACCGGATATTTTATTTCTCGACATACAAATGCCACAGCAAAGCGGTTTCGACCTGCTCAATGCTGTTGATAACTGGACATTTGAAGTGATCTTTACCACGGCATACAATGAGTTTGCCATACAGGCCATACGCTTTAGCGCATTGGATTACCTGCTAAAACCGGTTGATGCCGGCGAACTGGTAAAAGCTGTGGACAGGTATAAGGCAAAGCGGTTATATGCCCCAGCGGGAGGCGAGCTATATAAGAATTTTATCCAGAATATCTCCTCTCAAAACCGGAAGCTTGCCTTACCCGGCACTTCAACCATAAAATATGTTGGCCTGGATGAGATCATCCGCCTGCAGGCCGAACGCAACTATACTAAATTATTTTTCACCAATGGCAAGAGTTTTACCGCAGCCAAAACATTAAAAGAGTATGAAGAGGTACTCAGCAGCAGTGGCTCTTTTATCCGTGTACACAGAATGCACCTGGTGAATTATAATTTCATAAAGGAATACGACCGGGAAGGATTGTTGCATTTAAAAGATGGTTCCAGCGTGGAAGTATCCCGCAGAAAAAAAGAAAGCCTGCTAAGGTTTTTGAAACGCTGACACAAGGGTAAGGCCGCTGTTTATTGCGAATGACGGGCCTGTTACTCACCGTTCCCTTTCAATTTGATACGCTTCGTTTAAATTTTCCGGCGTTTCGTTTCAATTCATTTTAATAAGAATGGCAAACGATCCATTTTTACGTCATAAAATCAAAAGCCCATGCAAGTACATACAAATCAAATCACCGTTGCCACCACAGCAGGCCATTTCTTTTTTTCAGCTGAAGAGATAGTAAGACTGGAAGCCTGCAGCAATTACACCAATATTTATTTTACCAACAAAAAGAAAATGCTTACCAGCAAAGTGCTGAAAGATTTTGCAGTGATGCTGGAGCCGATGGGTTTTGTACGCACCCATCGTACGCACCTGGTAAACAAAAAGCATATCGCCTTTGTAAGCAATGACGGTAGTGTGATCATGAAAGATGAGAGCATTGCTGAAATATCCAGGCGCATGAAAAGTAATGTGATGAAAGTGTTGAGGAATGCTGCCTGATACATTCAATAACCAGGAACAACCGTTGGGTAAGTCAGCAGAAAAAAATAAACCATTGGCCTGCATCTTGCAGTCATGAAGATATCATCCACACCCTGCAGAAAAAAAATAAAGTATAGGCAAAAAATATTACGTTTCGGTTTCAGTGTTGCCATGTAAAACAATCCACTACATTACTGGCTGCCCGCCCTCCCGGCGGGCTTTTTTTTCGCCTGCAGTTTTCCTCCAAAAAGAAAACCCCGCCATAGGCGGGGCGCATAAACCAAAACTTCCAAATGAAGTATTGGTGTACCTGGTTATTTTTTTACCCCCAGGGCTTTAGATGGTGTAAATGAAAACAATGTGGCCAATAACAATAATGGAATGGCCGGCAATACAACCATCATCGTGGATGCCTTTTGCATGTCGAAGGCAAACCGGCAGGCCAGTACGATCATAAGATACAGCCCTATATAATAAGATAATGGATCGGGTTCATACGGAAGGCTTACTTCTTTGGCTATCCAATAAAAAACGGTTGCGATCTCTGCGCACCAGCAGATCCAGAATAAATACTTCATTGTGTTTTGTTTTAAATGACTTTGTTTTTGTTTGGCTATTGTTGCAATTAACAATCATTAACTGCTAACTGGATACAAAGTAAAATCAACAGCAAAGCATTTCTACATTGCATTTATTAAAAGGCGGGTGCCGTCAAGTAAACGGAGAAATGAATATAACGAGCAATGGTTTTACATCCCGGCTTCACCAACCCGTTCACTTTAAGCATTTAAGCAACAGCCTGTTTCAAAACCGTTTTTAAAAAGCCAGCTGCAATGCTTTTATAAACAGCTAATTTGATTTTTTGCATCCTTTATTTAAACATGAAGCAACCTCAGCATTTAATTATTTTCCGGGTTCACTTTTTATCACAGTTTTACAACATATCAACAAAAAAATGAAAAAACTGCTTATCACTTTTTCAATAGCATCCATAACAGTAACAGCCGTTGCACAAAATAATATCGGCATCGGAACCAGCACGCCAAACGCAAGTGCCATGTTTGATATCAACAGTACATCAAAAAGGGATTTTGATGCATGAATGAGGAAGCCACAAAACAACTGCCGCAAAAAAATAAATTAAAAAAAACTAATATGAAAAAGCACCTATCATTGCTGCTTGCTGCATTTGTTTTCATCAGCAGCTTTGCTCAGCAAAATGCTGAACAAAAGCTGCCAGCCATTTCCAAAACTCCTATCGCACTGTTGGGCATGTATCATTTTGACAATCCAAACCAGGATCAATTCAATGTAAAATCAGACAGCATTCTATCTGAAAAAAGACAAAAAGAGCTGGAAGCACTTGTGAAACAACTGGCAACATTCCAGCCTACCCATATTGCCCTTGAATTTAATAAAAACGACAGCGCCCTGGATATACGTTACCAGGAATACCTGAAAGGGAAATATCAACTTGCACCCAGCGAAAGGGAACAGATTGGATTTCGTCTGGCCCGTTTAATGGGTCATCCGCACATTTATCCTGTTGATGAGCCATCCATTCAGTTAAACTTTAATCCGGGTGAACTGGCTGCTGAGTTTTCACCATTGCTGCAACAATTAACCGAAACCGGTAATACAATTGTTGGGCAGATTAACACATGGGTACAGCAAAAAACAATTGGTGCTGTATTATCCCGGCTTAATTCCCCGGAGTTGGATAAATTGAATATTGATTTATACTACCGGTTTTTACTTCCTGTTGGCAAAGGTGATACTCAACCCGGGCTTGACGGCGTGGTGAGTTGGTACAAACGAAATCTTTACATCCTGAAACATATTCAGGAACTAATCAGTACTGATCAATCTAAAAAAAGAGTATTGGTGATTTTTGGCCAGGGGCATACTGCGATGCTTAAACAATTTATGCACTATTCAAACGAATTTGAGGTGATGGATATTCAACAGTTTCTTCCTAAGGAATAAAGCTGGTTGCCTTATAGCCTATACTTTTAAAGGCTTCAGTATTATCATACCAAACTGCAGCGTTCAAAGGCATAACAGCCCGTTGAATATTCACCTCACTTCAATCCATAAAAGCTGCATTTCATCTGTAAAAATTTTGCTGCTCGCCCCATTCTTAAGAACTTGGCATAAAATTAATCAAAATGAAAAATACATTGATCGCATTACTAATCCCCTGCTGGCTGCTGGTTTCGTGCAGTAGTACTACCCCACGGCAGTATTTTGAACGGGCTTCTCTCAATTGTAACCTGCTATATGGCTTTGCCGGTTATGAATTAAAGCGTGACCTGTCGTTGCCATCGGAAAAATTAGTGGATGCAAATACTATGAAGATGGCACCGGTATCAAGAGCCGAAGTGGTAAAAGAAAAGTTGGCCAGGGCAGAAGAAAATTACCAGAAAGTAAAAGACCTGGGCAGTAATGAAGATGCTGATGAAATGCTGAAAGCTGCTGTTATGTTGTATGAGTTTGTAATCCCTGTTTACAAAAATGAATATACCCAATTGGCAGCCTTATACGATGCCAACGCTCCAGCTGAAAAAATTGCCGCTACGGAAAAAAGCATAACAGATAAGTATGCCGATACATTTGAAAGGTTGTATAACAACGTGATGAAAACAGGCACTGCCTATGCAGAGAAAAACGGTATTGAAGTAAGACAAGTAAATCCTTCGCCAAGGTAATTACATATTGGTCATTACATTCAGTGAGATGCATTTATCCATTACAGGTAAAAAAAATATTCTTCTCACTTTACATACTCCAGCACATCAGCAGGCTGGCAATCGAGTGCTTTGCAAATGGCTTCGAGTGTACTGAACCGGATGGCTTTTGCCTTGCCCGTTTTAAGAATGGACAAATTTGACAGCGTGAGCCCAACCTTATCGGAAAGCTCATTGAGCGACATTTTTCTTTTCGCCATCATTACGTCTAAGTTTACTATGATTGGCATGGCTTATACAGTTAATTCGTTTTCGGATTGAATTTCTATGCCTCTTTTAAAGATGGTGGCAATAACATACACTACTGCTGCCATCAGGATAAAGGCCTGGCTATCCGCCCAAAACGGATCGAGGTTGTCAAAGTCAAGCCCATGATGCTGCATGTTCCTGGACACTTCCCTTGCGATATAACTAATGATGCCTATGGAAAGTGTGTAGTAGCTGATCTGTGAAATCTTTTCTGACACAAAATGGCTGAAGGGCTTTTCCAGGTCAAGCTTGTGAACCAACTTGATGACGATATAAAATAAGTGAGCTTTTAAAAAAGATATGAACAGTATAAAACTGTAGATACCAAAATACACCCAGTGATTGCGATGATACAGCTCACTCAGATCCAGCTTTTGATACAGGTTCTTGACAAATTCAGGTTTGTAAATACTGACTACAAAATTGACAAGCAATCCGCCGGCCTCAATACTCAGGCCAACGAAGATGATCCAGGCAACAATTTGTAAGCCTTTGAACACGAGGTTGTTAGATTTTGACATAATTGTGAAGTTTTAAATTATACCACAAAAATAATAAATATTTATTGATAAACAATAAATATTTATTCCGAAACAGCAGTTCGCCTGCATTTTGCCAATTTTCAACAGACTTTAGCAGGTTGCAAATGGGGGAATGGGCTCTTCAATTAAATTAAATAAAAGGCTTTAGATAAGCCCAACTAATAGAAGGATGATTGAAAACATATGCCGAAGGAAATGTCTGCAGTTTAAAGAAAAAGGTCGTCAATTTCTTATATCAAGAAACATTTGATAGTGCTCATTGTAGTGCGTTTCGGTAACCTTGAACTGGTGACTTCCGATAATGTTGAAACCTGCTTTATGATAAAAATCAACGGCCCTGGTATTGCCGATCCACGTAAACAACCAAATACCTGATTGATAATTTTCTTTTGCCAGGTCGATATTAAATTTTAATAATTCAAAACCAAACTTTAAACCATAAAATTCCTTTAGCAGATAAATGCGGTCAAGCCTGGCGATATTATCACGGTTTATATTTGAATGTGTATTATTGAAAACTATTTTAGAAAACCCGATGGTTGCATCCTTGTAATTTAATATGTGGTAGATATTTTTTTCAGTGCATATTTCTTCTTGAACAGCCATCTCATTATAATTTTTTTCCAAAAACGCATTCATGTCTTCTGCAGAACAACTTCCCCTGTGGGCTTCCTCCACTGCAGTGGCACCAATTGCAGCGATTGATGCAGCATTTTTTACAGTGGCCCTTGTAATTGAAAACATCTGATTTTTTATCTGTTAAAATAGAAACCTGTATACAAGCAATTGCCTGATTCCTTTCTCTACCTGTCAAACCATTTTTTAAACCCCGGTGCCTTTTCCCTGCTGATATCCTGCTCCATCTTTATAGGGGCCTTTAATGTGATCACCAATTTTTGATTTTCCTGTGGTTTGATGCTTTGTATCGATTCAATATGGATAATGCTCTGCCGGTTGGCACGGTAGTACATTTTGGGGTCAAGCAGTTCTTCAATTTCATCCAGCGTGGTAAAATCAAGGATATATTTTTCACCAGAAAATGTAAGCAGGTAGTTTAAATTCTCCCGGTAAAAACAAGCAATATCTTTTGTGAGAATGGGCAACCAGTTGTTCCGCACTTTCACAACAAACTTTTCTTTGTATGCTGTAGTACCCTGGTTTGGATTGGCCATCATCTTTAATAATTCATGCACATCTTTTGGGTAGGCTGTTTTACTCTGCACAATGGAACGTGCTTTGTCAATCGCTCTTTTTAATTCTTCTTCATCCACCGGCTTTAGCAGGTAATCAATGCCATTTACTTTAAATGCACGCAGTGCATATTCATCATACGCTGTAGTAAACACAATGGGACAACTAAAATTATAGCGCTCAAATATTTCGAAGCTGGTACCATCACTCAACTGTATATCGGCAAAGATCAGGTCCGGTTCTGCGTTTTCCATAAACCACTTATACGCCGTCTTTACACTCGGCAATACTTCTTTAATCTTTACATCGGGCGCTGCTTCGCCAATCTTATACAGCAGTTCCCTGGCTATCAGGTTTTCGTCTTCAATGATTACTGCGTTCATGATCGTTAGTTTAAAGTTTAATTGTTTAAAGTTTAGGGTTTAAGGTTTAGGGTTTAAGGTTTAAAGTTTAAGGTTTAAGGTTTAAGGTTTAAGGTTTAAGGTTTAAGGTTTAAAGTTTAAAGTTTAAGGTTTAAGATTTAGGGTTTAGAGTTTAGGGTTTAGGGTTAACTAGTCCTCATCAACCTACAGCTTGATTCAATGCCCTCACTATTAACCATTCACCATTCACCTTTCACCATTCAGCCCTCTCCTAAATCAACGGCACTTTCACAATAAAATGCGTTTCGTTCTCCTCCACCGTCATCTGTCGTTCGCTTAAAAAACGATACAACGACTGCATATTGCCAAGCCCCTGCTTATTACTGGTTTCAACAAAATTTTTCTTCTGCAATGTATTCTTCACCACCAGGTAATCATCTTCCACAAACAGCTTGATGGTTAATGGGGCATCGGCGTCTGCCGTGTTGTGCTTGATGGCATTTTCTACCAGGTTCTGCAATGTTACCGGCGCAATTTTCCGGTGATGGTATTCCTCTGCAATATCCATATTGATCAGCAGGCCTTTTTCAAACCTTGTTTTTTGCAGGTCGATGTACAATTGTACAAATTTGATCTCGTCAGACAGCGGCACCGTTTCATTGTCCCTGTTCTTTAAAATGTACCGGTACACTTTACTCATCTTATCCAAAAAGTTGCCTGCCATTTTCTGGTCTATTCGGATCAGGCTGCTAAGAGAAGTAAGTGAATTGAACAGAAAATGCGGGTTGAGGTGTTGCTTCAGATTTTCATACATCACCTGTGTTTTTTCTTTTTCCAGCAGCTGTGCCTTATTCTCCAGCGAAAGCAGTCTTTCCTTTTGGGCCAGCCGGTACCGGTAGGTACCAACAACGGTTACCAGCAGTGCTGCAAACAGCAAAGTAAAGAACCACCAGGCACTGTAAAAGGGTGTGGCAATATGTATCTGCAAAACCGTTTCTGCCGTTTGCCAGCTTTTGTCTTTAGCCAGCGCTTTTACTTTAAATGTGTAGTTGCCTGGCGGCAGGCTGTTGTAAGCTGCTTCAAAATTTGTACTGGCAGTTGTCCAGTTATTTTCTGCCCCTTCCATAATGTACAGCATATCATAGGGCGTTACCACATTGTCAGTCAGCATACCAAATTTAATCCGGAGGCTGTTTTCAAGTGATGCAAGCCGCAGGTTATTATAATGATATAAATTGGTATCAGCACCATTAATAGACAGCATACTGATCAATGGTTTGTCTTTTACCAGCGGCGCCCTGAGCCTGCCAGTAAAAAATTCCACTGCATCGCCTGCTACGTTGGCAACAATATTACCATTGCCCAGCGTTTTCATTAAGTTCACATAAGCATAGTTATTAGCACTGATGGGCAAGGTGAAATTGTAAAAACTATTCAGCAAAGGATTGTAAACCGAAAACTGGTTATAGGCACCGGACCATATCTTACCACTGCTGTCTTCCGCCAAAGCCATTACATGGTCCATCACCAGGCCATCATGCTGCTTTAATTGTTTACTTGTATTCGCAGCAGGATCATAAAAAACCAGGCCATCACCTTTTTTAGTCATCCATACAACATGCCTCGAGTCAACAATCATGTCTGTAAAATATCCGTCGTCTTCCTCGGTTGCCGGCTGGTAATTCATTTTTACCAGCTTTAATTCATTCTTATCTGTACAAGTGAGCCAGTCCTTGCCATTCATCATCCAGAGTTTACCATTGTTATTTACAAAAGGGCGAACCAGTGCCGGCGGCTTACCTTCAATCTCAACTGGTTTTGCAAAAACCAAACTGTCCTGCAATCCCGTTTTAAGATCCCATTTTAATACTTTATTCAGAGTAACAGCGTATAAAATCTGGCTTTGCCATAAATCAGCATCTCTGAACACCCAGTCACTATAAGGGGCTTTTAATTGCAGCGGCTTAAAGTTGCCTTTTCCTTTTTTTAGCCAGGCGCCATTGTACGCAAATAAAAAAATACTGTCCTTATAAAAAATCATACGGGTAATATACTCTGGTGTTTTCTTATAGTTATTGGGTTCAAACTTATCCACAGCAAACAGCTCGCTGCCCGCAGTTACCGGATCGTAGTGAACCAATATATTTTTGGTTGTTACAAACCACCATGACCTGTCCAGGGGATTCTCAGTAAGAAATGTGATAGCTGGATTTTCATCATTGTGTGCCGCCGGTGGTAAATGGTGAACTTTATAAAACGAACGGGAAGGATTACATTTTGAAATACCACCCACCGTGCCCAGCCAGAGTGTGCCATCTGTTTCCTGCATCGCATCCCAAAAAAAATCGCCGGCTATGCTGGAAGGGTCATTTTTATTGTGCCGTATCCTGGTGACCTTGTTCCCATGAAGGTAATCGATCATAAACAACTCATAGTTCCAGGTACATAACCACAGCATATGGCTTGCATCTTCAAATAATGTGGCTGCAGCACCCATTCTCTCCATTTCTTTTACCCTGATGCTGTACTTTATTTTTTTTGCAACAGGATCAAAACCAACAATTGTTTTAGACCGGTTATCTACATGCCAGTAATGTCCGAAGGAGGTTTTACAAATAGCAGAAGTACCATGCGTTTTAAATAAATTGCTGTCGCTGCTATTATTGGCCGCTGTGTACAACGCTGCCTTTTTATCATAATACTTAAGGCCTTTATTAGTGGTAAGCCAAAAGCCTTTTGCATCCGGACTTTCTGCAAGGCCATTTTTTCTTATCATCCAATCCTCCTGTTTTTCTTTAGAAGGTGCCAGTTCAAAACTGTCGGCCGTTGCATTGTACACAGCAAGCCCCGTGTTACTGGATGCCCAAATTTTGCCATCGGCACCAAAACAGATATTGTACACCCCCGGCCATTTGCGCTGAGAGGGAAGCAAATATCTTTTGAAATATCCGCTCAGCCTGTTAAGGCAAAAAATACCATTATCAGTAGCCCCCCATATGTTTCCGTTTTTATCTTCTGCCAGTTTGTGCACGGTATTATTGGGTAAAGTGTTATTTGCGGGGCTGGTGTGATAAGAATAAAAGTGAGCACCATCATATTTATCCAGTCCATTGTACGTGCCGATCCACAGCATACCCTTGCTGTCTTTTAAAAAGCAATTGACAATATTGTAACTGAGCCCGTCTTTTTCTGTGAGGTGATGAAATACAATATCCGGCTGTTGTGCAGCAGCTGTAAATGATTTCAGCAGTAATAGTATAAGGACCAACCGGCGCATAATGGAAAAGTATAAACAATTAACGTAGCTACAAAAAGGAACTGCATAATAAAGGGGGTATTTAAAATGAAGCGTGTTAAAAATGAAACAAAGCGTTTCAAAAAAAACACTGCCAGGTTTACACAGCAAATAAAAATAACGGCCCGGTTTTAATAAGCCACACTTCATTTTAAAAATCTCCGGCTTTAACTGATTACAATTTTTTTCCAGCGCCATACCATTCATTTTTACAACTCAAACAAACAATCATGAAAAAAATAATCCTTTCTTACATCATCAGCATGATTTCCTTCAATACATTCTGTCAGAATAGTGTGGGTATTGGCACTGTCACTCCCAATACCAGTGCGGTCTTAGATATCAGCAGTACAACTAAAGGTTTGTTGATTCCCAGAATGACCACTGCACAACGTACAGCCATAAGCTCTCCTGCTAATGGCTTGCTGGTATTTGATACGAATACAAAAACAATTTGGGCCTGGGATGGCACTGCGTGGAAAAACCTGACTTCAAGTGGTGGTGGCAGCCTGTCATTACCATTTGCAGAAACAATCAATACATCAACAGCTGCATTTACTATCACAAACCAGGGTACGGGTGCAGCTGTAGAGGGATTGTCCAGCAATCAATTCGGTATCGGCACGGCGTCGAAAGCAACTGGTGAATATGGCTGGGGGTTATATGCTTTCTCCGGGAGACAAGGATCCAAAGCCATCAATGCCTTATCTGACAGTGGTATTGTTTTTAATGGAGAAAACCAGTTTGCAGGTAATACCAATACCCTGATGAACCTGGTGAACAGGGGTCTTGGCAAAACGGTTTCATCCCAGCTGACCAACAGCAGCAGCTACGCACCCAATATGCAGATTGCAGGAAATCATTTAGGTGAACAGTTACTCATTTATCAAACCAATGCCAACAACACTAACCCTGCAGTTGCTGTCAATAATGCTGGTACAGGCGTTGCAGTTAGAGCGGTGGCTGCCAGTGATGCAGCCATTTTAGCAACAAGTACAAGCGGACCGGGTGTGTCAGGAATAAGCAGTACTCACAATGGTGTAAGAGGTGTTACCAATAGCGGCACTGGTTTTGCCGGCGTATATGGTGCCAACACAGGTACCGCAGGAGCAGGTGTGCAGGGTGTTGCCAATGCAGCCATTGCCAGCGGCGTATATGGAGGTTCCACCAATGGCAAAGGCGTTTCCGGTATCAGTACAAACGGTGTGGGTGTGTATGCAGGCAGCACCAACGGTTATGCTTTAGAAACAAATGGCAATATAAAAATCGCAGGCGGCAATACCAATCCATCCAACGGAGCAGTACTTACCAGTGATGCCGCCGGCAATGCAGTGTGGAAAGGAAGAGCTGTGGGCTTTAAAGTGGCAGGTGTAGTTGAAAGCTATAGTACTTTAACAGATAATGTATGGACTAAAGTGCATTTTGGCAGCCAGGAGTATGACCTGGCTCAAAATTATATTACGCTGGCAGAAAATGGCAATACTACTGAAGGAAGTTCTTTTTATGCACCGGTAAATGGTCTTTATCATTTTGACATGAGGCTGATCACCTTAGCCGAGTCAAATACTTTTGGGCCCAACCCCACAATAACTGCACATGTTGACCGTACAAGAAATGGCGCACAGGTTACTGTGGTGGATTATTACAGAACCGATGCAGTAAGAAGAACTGAATTTGGAAGTGGGTTTGACCTGGTGCTGAATGCAGGCGATAAAATAGAAGTGTACATAATATATTACAAACAGAACAACCTGGGTGTCGAAACCGCAGGAATATTTTATAATACAGATGACACCTGGTTTTCTGGCCACCTGGTTAAGGAATTATAACAATTGATATAAACTGGCAACAACAAATAATTCTTACAGTGAGAAAAACGTATTACGGTTACCGAAAGCGAAGCCAATTAATGATCATTGCTTTTGCAACTACTGTTGCCCTGATGCTAAACAGCTGTATTCAAAAACATACCAACTATGGAATTACCGGCACACCAGTAATAAATGCTCAGGGAAACAAGGTAACTATTTTGGTAGCAGCAAACGAAGGCACTACCCATTCAGAAAACGGCGGCTTTAGAAAAACTACCTATCGCACCACTTACTGGCTAAAGCAATATGAAACCGTTTCAGGCAAATTCATACAAAAGAAAAAACTTTTAACCCCACCCGAAAATGAACAACAAAGTGTATCATGCTATGGCGGCTACGATAATAAAATATGGATGTATGTCAATGGCATCACTGCCTATGACATCAACAGCCTGGAAGAAATAACAAATGAAAAAAAGATAGCTATTGCCAATGGAGTAAAGAAAACAATATTTCCTTATGGCGACAGGCTTATCTATCCCTCAATTGAAAACGGTTATATAGATTTAATTGCAGATAATGGTGACCAGTACAGGTTATTACTGGATGATCTCAGTATAACAAAAAAAGAGCTGTTGAAAAAAGAAGACACCAGAAAGAAAACAAACAATTTTAGTTTACTTAATGGTGACGTATATGGAACCCGCTGTGATACGCTTTTGAATAAAGTATACATTTTTGCCAAAGACAGCAGCACAGCAGCAGGCATAACCCCTGCCAATACCAGCATCAGCGAAGTGGCCTTCCGGATGAAATTATACAGTGCAAATTTCAACCTTCAAAAATTGGGTAGTCATACCAACGTTTCTTATGATGCTATTCAACGCCTTACTGAAACAACATTCCTGAATCCCTGTTTTATAAAAGATACTGATAAAGACCAGGTGATGCATTTTTCCAACCCCGATGGATTTATGATAATACACCAGGATATGTTGGGCGAAAACTCAAAAGCGCTGATCACAAAAATCGATACCAATGGAAAAATAATTTGGGAAGCAAAGACGGGGATAAGTACTAAAATTTCAGCTTGCATTTTTCAAAATAATTATTGTTTGATCGTTGCAAACAAAGACTATATGCTTAGTCCCCACATAGGCAAAGACGCCTTGTGCATTGTTAATACCAGCAACGGCAACATCATTCAACCATTACTAAGCGAATAAAAATCAAACATGAGCATATTTAAAATTCTTTGGGGCATTGACGTGATAGCAGCCGGAGTAATTACCTGGTTTTTCATTGTTGGCCTCGCAGATGGTTCTGTTTCGTCAAGGAATATTAAAATATGGCTGTTCCTGCTGCTGGCTGCCGGAAGTATTCTGTGGATAAGCATGCTTTTAAAAAATCATGGACATGATAAGCTGGCAATGCTGACGGTATTGATATTGGCCCTGCCAGCCATTGTATATGGGCTGTTTGTAGTATTGATGGCATCCAACAACGGCAGATGGAATTAACATCCCAGCTCCTGCAATTAATTGTCACCGCAGTAATAACAGCTTACAACACTTCAGTTCTTAAAAAATACGCTTCGTTAAATAAGAACCGCCTTTCAATAACTAATAATTGCGTGCCGGCTTATAACAATGCAATTTTGTGTTATCAATAAAAACAAAAAAAGTATAGTCATGCTAAACAAACTCTCCTCCACTAATTTTCACCTGCGTTTATTCAAAACATTGCTGCTGACAGCCAATGCAGCAGGGCTCATCATTTATCTCTTTGTACACCTCATCTTTTTCGACTTCCCCTTTGATGCGATGTACGAGTTATCCGTGCTGTTGAAGATGTTTGCAGTGGCAACTTCATTTGCCCTTGCTGTATGCCTCCTGGTTATATTAGCCGATGCCGCTGACTTCTTTTTCATCAAAAGAAAAATGACCGCCCTGCCTTTATCTATAAAAACATTTTCGGTAGTACTGGTTGCCCTGGTGATATTCCTGGCATCTTGTAATGTACCAGTGGTATCCGCAGGAATTAAAAAAGACTTTAACACCGGCATGTCATCTTCTTACAATGGCATGGAGCCTGAAAAAGTAATGCTGGTGATGAACAATGAAGTACTGGGTCATACAGACATTCCATTAGGCGAAAGCTTTTTAATAGTAAACGACGGCATTAAAGGGATGCAGGCAAAGAATGGTAAAGTAAAAGTGGGTTGTGCTTTAAGCATCACAGATAAAAAGGGCAAACTGCTGTTAAATGAAAAAGATCTTTTTGCCGGTCATGATGAATTTGAAGAAAAAGATGCTAAACTGCTGAAGTGTACCGTGAACACCGGTGAGCCCATGCAATGGGAAGAAAAATACGATGTGTCGGTTACTTTCTGGGATAAAAACGGTTCCGGTAAAATTGAAAATAAAGTTACTATCAGGAGTATTGATATGCCGTAAGCGGTACTAATGATTCACTAATGGGTATTGATGGCTCTTTCATTTTGAAAGAGCCATTCGCTTTTAAAATTGTTTCTTAACAGGATAGTGCAATTGGATAATAAGGTTGCAATAACAAATACCCAATAACAAATAGTCCTATTTCAAAGCCTGCATCACTTCATCCTTTCTGCGCCTGCTTACTTCCACCCGGCTGTTATCTTTTAAAATGGCAAAGCCATCATGATCAATATAAGAAATGGATTTTTTATTTACCAGGTGGCTCTTATGTGTCCGGATAAAATGATAAGGAGCCAGCAGCACATCGTATTCGCCCAGGGTTTTTGAAATAAGATAGGTCTTACCGTTATCCATAAAAAACTTGGTATAGTTGCCCAAACTTTCACAACGGATGATCTCTGCCGGACGTAAAAAATGCACCCCTTCTTTAGTTGGCAGGGCCAGCCTGAACTCATCAGCTGAAGGCGCTTTTATATTATGAATGATATTTTTTAAAAGATCGTATTGTTGCTGGTAGTCTTCATTGCTTTCTAAAAAACGCTGTACACAGCCCTGCAGCTCTTCTACATCTATCGGCTTTAGCAGGTAATCAAATGCGCTGAAGCGGATGGCCTGTACCGCATATTCGTTATAAGCTGTGGTAAAGATGATCTTAAAATTTTTGTTGGGTATTTTCTCCATCAACTCAAAGCCATTCAAATAAGGCATTTGAATATCAAGAAATACCAAGGCGGGCTGGTACGAGGCAATGATATCAGCCGCCCTTCGTGAGTCATTGCACACCATCACCTGTTGTATGGCAGGTACTGTTTTTTCTATCATCAGCCGCAATGCATCTGTCGCCCTTTCTTCATCATCTATTAATAATACTTTCAGCATACGCCGTCAATTTAATATGGGAAAATTTATTGTTATTCTTGTACCTGCTGCTGTACCGTCTTCATTATACAGGTCAGTAAAATGAATATCCCCATGTTCGCCATCACTGCTCTTCATCCATTTGAGCCGCTCCGTTGATACTGCAATACCTTTACTCTGGTGTTTAGAGCCGTTCAAAGCAATACCCCTGATCTCCTGTGCTTTTTTTCTGCCAATGCCATTATCTTCCACTATACACTGAAGCCATTCGCCTTTTTCGATAAACTGCACCAGCAAATTTCTGTCACGGTCTTTGTGCATCAATCCATGCCAGATAGCATTTTCAACAAATGGCTGTATCAGCAACGTGGGCACTTTCACTTCATCCACATCAATCGATTCATCGCAATTTATGCGGTATTGAAATGCATCCTTAAAACGTATTGACTCCAGTTCTATATACAAGTTGAGTATCTCCAGTTCTTCCTTTAGCGTGATCGTTTCTTTATCACTGTGCACAAGAATGGCCCGCAGTAATTTTGAAAAACGGGAGAGGTACTTCGTTGCCACCATTTCTTCATTTGCCAGAATCATTTGCTGCACAGAATTAAGCGCATTGAAAAGAAAATGGGGATTCATTTGCAGGCGAAGACTCTGCAGGCGGCTTTCCAGTGCTTTCTGTTTGTTGTGCAGCAGTTCTATTTCCGCCTTTTCTTTTTCCTCTTCCATCTTTACCAGCTGAATCTGAGATGCACACAAAGCAGCAATGGTAGTAAGGATCTTGAGATGGCGGTTGTTAAAGAAATTTTTACGATGGTGTTCACTATCAATCACACCCACCACTTTTCCATCTATGATAACCGGCACCGTTATTTCGGAAAAACGGCGGCGGTCATCAACGATATAACGTTTATCCAATGATGTGTTGGCGATGATCTCTGCCTTGCCAGTTTGGGCAACAGCGCCTACAATACCTTCTCCCGGTTTTATCTCTATGGGTGCATCAATAGTAAAATCAACCGGGTTCTTAGGACCATAGGCAGCTTTTTGTACCAGCACATTTCTTTCATCATCCAGTTGATAAATCACGCAATCCTCAAAGTGCAGCTTGCTGATGCAGTTCTTGGCCACATCCCACAACAATTCTCCAGTGTGGTAGTGTTTATTTATTTGCGAGGCAAAATAAACGATCACCAGTTCGGTTTCCAGTTCCCCTTCCTTTTGTTTTTGTTTCTGTTTGTAATAGTTGATCACATACCATACCAATGACAACACCACGAATATCACCAGCAGCCTTAACCACCAGGTTTTCCAAAAAGGCGCCGCAATATCCAGTTTGATTGCGATACCTGTTTCAAACCAATGGTCTCCATCGTTACTACTTTGCATTGTAAAAACAAATGAACCATGCTGCAGGGACTGGTACTTCACCGTAAATGGCAATACAACCTGGCTCCAGTTGTCGTCTGCAGCCTCCAGTTTGTACCTGAAGTATTTACTCCCCGTATCAACAGGGTTAGCTTTGTCTGCATACAATACGATGCTGTTTTCTGAAGCAGACAGTATAAATTGATTTTTACCAGTGGAGTATTCACCATTTGTTTCAACCTTTACTGCAATACCATTTGCTTTAAAATCTTTGGTTACTTTTTGTGCAGTTACAGGATGAACACAAAAAAGCATGCAGGTACAGGCAATACAGATACTAACTGGAAGTGACTTTATAAATGTAAAAGAAACAATCATGGCGGAATTCCTATGCGCTTGTAAATTAAACGGTTTATAGAAGCTGGCCCATTTTTTTGCCGGCAATTCTACTCTGCGGTGGATAATGGCTATCCTGCGGTAAATAAAAAAAGGGCCAGGATAAAAATCCAGCCCCGCTTTAAATCTAATATCCTTTGAAAAACCTGCGGTAAAATTAATCCCATCAATACTTAAAAAAATGCACCTCTTATTGAGTGGCAAAGTTGATCGATTATCCGGCTGTGAAACATCCACAACCTTATAAAATAAAAAAAGGGCCAGGATAAAAATCCAGCCCCGCTTTAAATCCAATATCCTATGAAAAACCTATGGCAAACATACAGACTGGTACGCTGACTCCCCAAATTCATTGAGTGAACGGTATTTTAAAATTACTAACCGGTTTAAAAAGAGGAAAAGAGGAGCAAAAACCAAGTGGATATATAAAGTCAGCGTTGCACCATTTAATAATGCATAGCTGCCTTTAAATAAAACAAGCCTGTAACCGGGAGAAAGCGTGTTTACATTTGAATCACTGAACTGAAAACTATGCCTATGCCATGGCCACGCTATTTAAAAAAGAAAAAGGAACTGCTGATCGACCTGCTGATGATTTTGCTATTACTGGCTGCCTTCTTTTTACTGGCATTAATTTTCTAGACTGCAATAAAAATACATTTCCAGGGAGCAGGGTGGCCTGGCATTTCATGGCTTCTCATTACTTTCCAAAATGTACCATGTTAAAAGCCTATTCAAAATAGTTTACTTAAGAATAATAGCCTTCTGGGTTTTACCGATACCGATCGGTATAAAAAGGGTTACATACTACCCCAACGGCAGCTTTATGCGCCGCCGGCGGTTAATAGAAAACTAAAATAAACTTTTGTAACAGTCATTTATTGCCCAATGCGAATCACTTCTTATTCAGCAACCTGCTCTTAATAAACAAGCTGTTAATGCTCTTGTTTTCCAGGGCATTCCGTATGGCGATTGCGAACAACTCTGCAGTGGATACTACCCTTATTTTATCACAGCCTGGTTTTACTGGAATGGTATCACAGACTACCAGTTCTTCCAGCACACTGTTTTGGATGTTTTCGTAAGCGTTGCCGCTGAGCACCGGGTGCGTACAAAAAGCCCTGACACTGCGGGCGCCTTTCTCCTTGATCAAGCCAGCGCTTTTTGCCAAAGTGCCGCCTGTATCACAAATGTCATCTATCAGCACCACATCCCTGTCGGCCACATCACCAATCAGCACCATACTGGCTATTTCATTGGCTCTTTTACGATGTTTATCACAGATCACCATTTCACATTCAAAATAAGTGGCCACTTCCCTAATACGGTTGGCGCTGCCTACATCGGGCGCAGCAAAGGTTACGTTATCAAGATTCAGACTTTCTATATAAGGAATGAAAATAGCGGAGGAATCAAGGTGATCAACCGGAATGTCAAAATAACCTTGTATCTGTGGTGCATGCAGGTCCATCGTTACTACCCTGTCTGCGCCGGCAGCAGTAAGCATATTGGCTACCAGTTTTGAACCAATGGCCACACGGGGCTTGTCTTTCCTGTCCTGCCGTGCATAACCATAATAAGGCATCACCGCGATTACTTTATAAGCAGATGCCCTTTTTGCAGCATCGATCATCAACAGTAATTCCATCAGGTTATCAGAAGGCGCAAAAGTGCTTTGAATCAAAAACACAAATTGTCCCCTGATACTTTCTTCGAACTCCACCCCTATTTCACCATCACTAAAGCGCTGAATTTTTACATTACCCAGTTGTGCCCCAAATTTTTTTGCGATTGCCTTGGCCAGGTACTGTGAATTGGTTCCTGAAAAAATCTTTGCATTGTAGTCCATGTGATTGCAGATATAGGTGTGCGTGAGAAAATTAAGTGCTGCAAAACTATCATTTAAAAATTGATGTTACATTTATTGTATGGAAAATTTAAATAAAACTTCCAACTCAATAAAAAACT